>ENA-OSEY01003079-OSEY01003079.1-marine-metagenome-genome-assembly--contig:-NODE-3079-length-10429-cov-4.225077_pt1 | contig 10429 bp, 13 predicted proteins | sample MGYA00248465_ERZ534230 | MGnify/ENA primary metagenome ERZ534230 (study PRJEB26409, sample SAMN06344110) | marine metagenome | isolation source: Sea water from surface | place: Atlantic Ocean:Southern... | reverse complement strand
ATTGCAGGCCTTACCAGCAAAGATTTTATATTAAGTACCACTCGTGCCCCCGAAGGATGGCAAGAGTGCATCGATAACGTTTTTGATCAAACAAGGGGGCTCCATGGCTGATTTTCATCAAAATGGAGTTATAAGCACTCTTCACAATTTCTCACATCGTAGTATTGAGGATATTGAAAATGAACTTAGGATTTTTGCTAAAGATGATCCAATAGAACTCATTCTGCCATCTTTATATTCAGAATTAGAAGGACCGGCATTAACTAATATTGTTGAGTGTCTTAGCAAGGTTAAGTATCTAAATCATATTACTATCGGACTTGATAGGGCAAATAAAAAAGAGTTTATGAATGCGAAGAAATTTTTTTCAAAACTCAACCAATCACATTCCGTTATCTGGAATGATAGTCCTGGAATGAAAAAAATTGACAAAAACCTAAAAGAGATTGGGCTAGCTCCAGATGAGCCTGGTAAAGGAAAAAATGTTTGGTATTGTATGGGATATGTTCTTGCAAGAGGAGAAGCAAAATCGATTGCACTTCATGATTGCGATATAACAACTTATAATCAAGAATTACTTGCAAGGCTTGTTTATCCCGTTGCAAATCCCAATTTTAATTATGAGTTTTGTAAGGGGTACTATCCCAGAATTACAAACGGGACACTTGGCGGAAGGGTGACTAGGTTGCTGGTTACACCTTTGCTAAAAACTTTTAAAAAAGTTCTTGGCCATAGAGATTATTTAGAATTTATTGATGTTTTTAGATATCCTCTCGCTGGAGAATTTTCATTTAGAAGTCGACTATTGAAAGAAATAAGAATTCCATGTGACTGGGGTCTAGAAATAGGACTGCTTTCAGAAATGCAAAGGAATCAAGCATATAACAGGATTTGTCAGGTAGATATTGGAGATACTTATGATCATAAACATCAGAAGCTATCTTTGGAGAGCGAAGAAAAGGGCTTATCTAAAATGTCCATTGATATAACTAAAACATTCATTAGAAAGTTAGCGGCACAAGGTGATACGTTTACTTACAATATTTTAAGAACATTGAAAGCAACATATTACCGAACTGCTTTAGACTTACTAGAGATATTTCATAATGACGCGAAGCTTAACGGACTAGACCTTAATATCAATGAAGAGGAGATTGCCATTGAAATGTTCTCCAATAATATCATCTCTGCCGGACAACAATTTTTAGATAATCCCAATCAGAATCCTCTTATAACTAACTGGAATCGTGTTCAAACAGCAGTTCCTGAGATTAAACAAGAGCTTTTAGAAACTGTAGAATCTGATTCACATATCTAAGAAAATGGGGAGTAAATTTGAAAGAACAAAACTTAAAAAAGAGAATTCATCTTCACATAGAAAGAATCTACTCCACATCTCTTAATGAAGCAGAGATATTGGAATTCTCAGATAATATCTATAATTTAATTGTTTCTAAAAAAACTTTACACTCATCGCCATTATTGAGTGATCAATGGTCGGAGAGAACAGCTGTCTTAATTACGTACGCTAATTCTATTACAACCACGAACAATATATCGCCATTATCCTCGTTAGAGAAATTTGTCTCATCGAAATGTCAGAAATTTATTGACACGGTGCATATACTTCCGTTCTTTCCCTCAAGTTCTGACGATGGGTTTGCTGTAAAAGATTACTATAATGTTGATGATGAATTTGGCGATTGGAAAGATATTATCAATATCTCCAAAAGTTTTAGAGTTATGGCTGATGTTGTGATCAATCATGGGTCATCAGAGGGCGTATGGTTTAAGAATTTTATCAAAGGAGAGGGAAGAGGTCATGACTATTTTCTTAGTTTTGATAATACGTTTGATATAACTGAAGTAGTTAGACCCAGAACAAGTCCGTTATTAAATACTTTTGATACACATGATGGGACTCGATATTTATGGTGTACTTTTAGCAAAGATCAAGTTGATTACAACTTCAATAACCCGAAAGTTATAAATGAATTCGTTGAAATTATATTATATTACTTAAAAATGGGCATCACAATTTTCAGGTTCGATGCCGTAGCTTTTTTATGGAAGAGAATAGGAACGAGCTGCATGAATTTAGAAAAAACTCATGAAATAATTCGTCTGTTCAGAACTATTATCGATTATCTATCACCATATACAGTGTTAGTGACTGAGACAAATACTCCTGCAGCCGAGAATGTATCTTATTTTGGTAATGGTAATGAAGCGCATTGGATTTATAATTTTTCATTACCCCCTATTTTAATTTATTCAGTTTTAATTGGTAATGCGTCTTATCTTGAAAAACTCACGATGAGTATGCCTCCGTCACAGATAGGCACATCATATCTAAACTTTATCGCATCACACGACGGTATAGGCCTAAGACCAGTAGAGACTTTTTTAACAAAGATTGAGGTAGAGAGGTTCACGCAACTAATGGAAAATAATGGAGGAAAAATCACATATCGAAGTACTAATACTGACGTAGATGAGCCATACGAGATTAATATTTCTCTATTTGACGCAATGAAAGAAACTTTCTCAAAAGAAAAAAAACTTTTTATTGAGAGATATATATGCATACATACAATTATGATGTCACTAGAAGGAGTTCCGGCTTTTTATATTCACAGCTTATTTGGTACAGAGAACGATTATGCTCTCTATCAGAAAACTGGTCATAATAGATCGCTTAATAGAGGGAAGATAGATTATAATAAAATGAATACCGAGGACACCAACACCAAAGAATCGAAAATTTATAATAAACTTAAAGAACTTTTACTTATACGAAGAAATCAAGCAGCATTTCATCCAAATGCATTACAATTCACCTTGCATCTTGGTAATGAATTATACGGAATCTGGAGACAGAGCATTGATAAAACACAGAGCATCTTTTGCGTAACAAATATAACAGAAGAAATCGTCACATTATCCTTGCTAGATATAAATTTAGATGACGCTGACAAATGGCATGATTTAATTACTCAAAAAGCTGTAGAAGATAACATCTCAAACATAGAGTTAAAACCGTATCAGACAGTTTGGTTATCAAATAAGTAAATTATACTAAAAGTAAATATGCGAGTGTGAAAAGAATAGCTAGGGCAATAAACAATACTACAATTTGATTATTTGCCGCATCTTTAGTAATAATTTTTTTATAAATATTATAAAGTGAGAAAAGATTATAGTTTAATTGATGAACATCTAGATACGCTAATCTTCTTAATCTCTTATTTGATACATTTATCTTTTTGTCATTCAAAATGACTTTTGCTTGATTTAGGTAAGTGTTGTTTACGTTCCTCATTTCCTTATGACCTCTAATTTTATTGAAATAGTGCTTATACGATTTATATAAACATCATATCTCATTTCATATTTTTATGTAACTCATCCCATAATTTATGTCTTAGTTCAAGAGAATTTAATCCACTTTTAAAAGCTTTATATTTATTTGCTTTTGTTTTAGTTATAACTTTCAACATTTTTTTTGCAAGCGGACCATGTCTATTGTCATCAATATCTATATGTCTATGAAAATAATTAATCAGAAGTTTATTACTTTTAGGAATGGATCTAAGAATCTGTTTAAACATGCTTGGTATTATTGTTTCTTTTCCTATGCAAAATACACCGATAATCTCTGACAGATCATTTGATTTAGCTACTTTAATATCATTAATCATGAAATTACGACAAGATTTAGGGATCTTAGTACTAGAGAGCAGCGAAATGCTATATCCTTTTGTATTTATCATTTTAACAATGTAATCAATATTTTTAGTAGATACTCCAATAGCTATCATTGCTCTTCTATACATTTCAAAGTGAGATAGATAAGAGCCCTTGGAAATTTCATCAGACTCCTCACAAAAAATTATTTCATTCATTAGCCTAGCAAGTCCATTGCTTGTATTTTCATTTGGAGTCCACGGTATATTATCTGGACATATATTTTTTTGAAGAGCTTTTACAATACTCATGAAACTCCAGACAGCATATATATGATAAGTCATGAATAAAACAATCTGTTCCTTATCCATTTTTATTTTGAAAAGAGGATGGTTTATTATTTTTTTTCTTGTAGAGAGAATCTGTTTATTAAGTTGATTAATATCCATATTTTTTGGCAGTCCATTTAATAAATTTATTTTAATGTTGTTAAATCATAATGTCATCATTTTTTAATAGGTTTGGCATATTTCGTGCATATTGTTAATTGATGAATATTGATAATATTTTTTTTTGGTATCCTGCTTTGTTATTTCCGGCAATCCCTATTATGCTATTGGTTTTCTCTAATAAGTATACGGCACTAGCAATGCTAATTAGAAAACTACATATTTTGTCTCAGGACAACGCCATTCATCATTTGTCTGTAGAGAGAATACAAATTCTATCTGGCAGACTATTGCTTTTAAGATGGATGCAGACATTCTCTAGTATTGCTTTTTTGTTCAATCTCATTACTATTTTTCTTGGCTATAATAGCTTTCAAAGTTTAGCATTGAATTTTTTTGGGATAGCAGTAATTTTTTTAATCATAGCTATTATTCTATTCATTATAGAAGCACAGCAATCGCATTATGCTTTAAATCTTCACATAAAAGATTTAGAGCTTTACAGCGAAAAAGAGATAGCTTCGTACCTACAACAAAAAAATATTCTTAATAAGAATGATTAAATATACTAACAACTTAGGCTCCTTAGAGTTATAATATTGATATGAGTTTGTTGACGTCAATCATTCTCCTTGTAATTATAAGCATTGTCTTTGCGATTTTACGTGTTTTACTTGAGACTGATTATGATCGTCTAGATTGAGAGTTTTATTATGAATTATATTGTTGTAGTTGTTCTTTTCTTATATTTAGCTTCTTAGCGGGTTTCTCGATGTCGTGTAACCAGGCGGGAATGATAATGAGGGGGAGATAAACCCAGTTACAGACACCTTACTTTTATTAATGCAACATCTATGCCAATGACTAAAAAGTGCGATCTTTGTAATTCTGAACCCAATGCTCTTTTCCGCTGTAGTTATGGAGAGAGTAAAACTTGGAAATTTCTCTGTCAATTATGCCTTGAAAAAATTAAATCATCTTTTGAAGAAACTTATAGGTACGGAGGAACTTGGAAGAGAAAAAATAAAACCAAATCATAAATGAGTGTTTTATAATAATGCGTATGTCAAAATTATTGATTATTTTTGGTGCAATCCTTATTCTTGTCGGATTGTTATACCCATATCTGAGTAGAATTGGTCTTGGGAAACTACCTGGTGATATTCAATTTAAAATGGGTGATAGTTTTTTCTATTTTCCAATCACCACATCTATTGTATTAAGTATTTTCTTAACTTTAATTCTCAGATTTTTCATCAAATAAAAAAATAGCAGCCGGAGCTGCTATTTTATATCTTTTTAAAATGAGATTTAATATCTCATTCCAAAGAGTATCATTATAAGAACCAATGCAATAGTAAGAACTAAAACAGCTCCGATAACATAAAATACGATTACTGTACTACCCATTATCCCCTCCTAATTAGTGTAATAATTTAATAATAAACCCATAGAAAGTTTAATGTCAATATTTGTAGGGTTTTTATAGTCACAACTATTCTATTGATATGCGTAATACAATATTATTGTGATGATAAGCGGCAAGACAAAGCCTGCCATTAATATAGGAATTACCCATGTAAGTGGTTTCTCTCGGTCGAATCCTAGAAAATTTTTTTTATTTTTTTTATTACTCATTTTTTCCTCATATCTCTTATTGTGGCAATTAAACAGAATAAATAGAATCTTAATTTATGCAGAATTCCATTAGAAGATTTTTCCCGAAGTTCATTATATTTATCAATTCCACACTGAGTTTTAATATATTTTTTCATCATTCCCCTTTTGCAGTGCCTATGCGCCTCGGATCAGATGCGCCTATTATCTGTTCTTTTTGATGATCTATGTATATCCCATTTAATCCACTTGGCAGAGGTCTAAAATTAATCTTATGCCCAATAGATTTAAGACCCTTTGTTATTTCAGTCTCTCTCTCAGCCTCAATTTCTGCACCCCGGCTAAGAAAATGAGGAGCTGAAATAGATTCTATAATAGATTTTTCATGGTAGAGCATATCAATTATTCTCTGAGTTACATATCCTATTATTCTACTACCACCTGCAGTTCCGATTATTATTTTTGGTTTATTCGTTATTGGGTCAAAAACAATTGTAGGCGTCATTGAGGAGCGAGGTCTTTTTCCTCCCTGGACTCTATTAGCAACTTTATTACCATTTACCTCACTAGAAAAAGAGAAGTCTGTGAGTTCATTATTGAGAAAATATCCATTAGACATTTTTCTTGAACCAAAAGCACTCTCAATTGTAGAGGTCATAGATAGAGCATTTCCATAAGCATCAATTATTGATATATGCGTCGTACCAGACTCATTGTAATCGATACCACTAACCTGATCATCATTATTCCAATTTGGTGGATTGCCATAAAGTGGATTATCCAGAACTGCATTATCTTTTATCAAATCCTTTCGGCCCGATAGATAATAATCATCTAAGAGATTATCATCCGGCGTGATTACATAATCAGGATCTGCAATATAAAAGTTTCTATCGGCAAAAGCTAACTTAGAAGCTTCAATGTAATTATGCCATGACGGATTGTAATCAATCATTTTTAAAATCTGGAGCATGGTCAGAGCTCCCGATGAAGGTTGACCCATTGAACAAATTTTGTGTTCTTGAAAATATCCACAAATAGGTTTTCTATACTTGATCGTATAGTTATCAAAATCTTCTTGCTTTAAATTCCCGCCGTTCTCGGTAGAGACTTCAATAATATTCTCCGAAAGAGGTTTTTGATAAAATGATTCATATCCTTTTTCCGCAAAATCAGTTAGGGAAGCAGCATATTCTAGATTTTTAATTTTATTTTTCTTAAAGAGGTAGCTGTACGACTTTTCATTTTTAGATAATCGTTCTTTGTCAGCCTCCATAGACTTTTTGAGACCATCTGAAATGTAAAATCCCTGACTAGCCATATTGTAAGCGGGAGCAATAAGTTTATGAATATCAATTGATGAATGCTTTGAATACAATTCACCAAGTAACGCTGGTGTTCCAGGCACTCCTATAGATTTTCCGCTTAAAACTGCATCGTAGAAATTCATCAACTTGCCATCTCTTTTAAACATATCAGGAGTCGCACTTAATGGCGCAGTTTCTCTAGCATCTAAACTCACTAACAAATCTTGATCGTTTTGATAATACAAAACAAAGGCTCCTCCCCCTAATCCGGATGACTGAGGCTCGGTTAGACCAAGGACAAATTGTGCGGTTATGGCTGCATCAACCGCATTACCACCTTGTTTTAGAATATTGTATGCGGCATCAGTGGCTGATGGATCAGACGTCACAACCATAAATCTTTGACCAATACTAACAGACAAGTCACGAATATTGTGAACGGTGACTTCGGGTGCCGGGCGCCTAACATCATTTACTCCTAGTAACATTATTGAAGAAATGATTATGAGACAAAATTTGAATAGTGTTCTTCTATAGATAAAATTCATTTTATAAATATAACTTTTCCTTTCCTTAACAACCATAAATGATTGATACTATACATATGGTAGATTATTCAGCCATCAAAGATAAAGCAAAGCAAATGTGGTCCACTTTTGCGCCATTCGAGAACGTAACAGGTCTCGCTGCTCCTGAATTGGTCAAATTTGCAGGTGTTCAAAAGGGCGATAAAGTATTGGATGTGGGCTGTGGTACAGGCGTAGTTGCTATAACTGCTGCACAACTTGGCGCAAGAGTATCAGGTTCTGATTTGACTCCTGAACTAATTGATAGAGCAAAACAAAATTCTCGGATTTCTGGATTTGATGTAGATTTTAAAATATCCGATGTAGAGGATTTACCTTACGATGATGAGAGTTTTGATTTTGTTTTAAGTCAATTTGGACATATGTTTGCACCAAGACATGACATTGCGTTATCAGAAATGCTTCGAGTTTTAAAACCAAAGGGCATCATAGCTTTTTCAACTTGGCCGCCAGAATTACTCACAGGAAGACTTTTTGCATTAACCGCCAAATACGCGCCACCAATGCCGGAGGGCGTCAGCAGGCCTACTGATTGGGGCGACGTAAAAACGGTTACAAAGCGTTTAGAGGATAAAACTAAACAAATTACTTTCCACAGAGCTCAGTATGGTAACCCTGCTCTAAGTCCTTCACATATGAGAATTCTTCTAGAGACCTACATTGGGCCAGTCTCTGCTATAGTAAAATCTCTTGAGGATAATCCAAATAAGCTTTCATTATTTAGGAGCGAAATGGAGGTGTTGCTCGGCGAGTATTTTGAGAATAATGCAGTCATTCAGAGCTTTCTGATGACAAGAGCTATCAAACTTTAACTTATCTTTCTTGTTGAATAATTGCAGCAAGAATAATACACTCATACATCATAGAACAAGGGGCTATAGCTCAGCTGGGAGAGCATCTGCTTTGCAAGCAGGAGGTCGTCGGTTCGATCCCGACTAGCTCCAACTACATACACAATCCTTGAATCTCAATCAATCCTTTCACTAGGTCAATATCGTTAGAATCATTGATGTCTATTGACTATTTTAATCTATATGACCATACTTGCAACTAGAGGTATTAGTGTACAAAGACAATTCCTTTGTACACCCAATAAGATTATGAACATATTCCTTTGTACACCTTGTTGTACACATGAAATGACAGAAACAAGGCAAAATGGGGCTATTAGAGGGCTTGTAGGTGGCATATGAATAGACTTTCTACTAAGAAAATTGACAATCTGAAACCCAGAAATATTGCTTATCGAGTTAATGACGGAAATGGTCTATATCTCAATATTGGTGCTAGTGGAGTTAAGTCATGGGTATTCAGATATAAGTCATATCTCAAAGGTATAAAGAGAGATAGGTGGTTTACTATTGGTAAATATCCTCAAATATCTTTAGCACAAGCAAGAGCAGAACAGAGAAGATTGATGTTGGATATCTCAAATGGTATTGATGTTCAACAAGCAAAGATTACAAAGAGAGCCATGCCTAAGAAGAAATCAGATTCTAAGTTTGGCACATTAGCTCATGAGTGGATTGAAACAAGGAAGAGCCGAGTGATCGAGGCGACATGGGATAAGGATTGGTCTAGGTTAAACAGATTCATTCTTCCTCAATTTGCTGACATGGATATTGAAGAGATAATGCCTAAGGATTTGCTAGAACATCTTACTAAGGTAGCTCAAACAAACGGAGCTGAAACATCTCATAGGACATTAAGGCAAGTGGGAGCAATCTACGAATATGCTATGACTATTGGCAAGATTAAGTACAACATCACAAGTGGTATGACAAAGTATCTACCTAAACCTCATGAGACAAACAGAAGTGCAATCCTAGATAAGACAGTACTTGGCAAGTATATCTATACTGTTGAGAATGATAATGAATGTCATGATTTGGTAGGTTGTGCAATTAGGTTATTACCTCATATCTTTGTTAGACATTCTGAAATGCTATCAATGAGGTGGGAAGATATTGATTGGAAGAAAAACACTTGGACATACTCAGTATCAAAGACTAAAGGCAAAGGGGTAGACACACACATTGTATTCTTATCAGAGCAAGTATTGGCAATCTTAGAGGAAATCAAAGGGCTAACAAGTGATAAGGAATATGTATTCTTTAGTGGTCAAGGAACTAAGAATCAGCAACTCTCTCAGAGGGCTACATTGTATCGTATTAGGGAACTAGGATTTGATAGGGAGACAGTATCTCCACATGGTTTTAGAGCAAGTGCTAGGACATTGGGAGAAGATGAATTGAAGTTTGATACTAGAACTATTGAGATGTGTTTAGCTCACAAGACAAAAGAAGTATTAGGCACGGCATATGACAGAGCAAAGAGATTAGATGATAGGAAACGATTCTATCAATCGTGGTCAGACTTCTTGATTGATTGCAAAAAACAATATCAGAAAACACGAATCAAAAGAGTTAAATGACAACTCCCCCCTTAACCCCCTTGTAGCACAAGAGAGTGTATATATATTCTTGTCCACACACTATTTGGGAAATAACATTCCTATGTACTAAGTCTGTACAGAGTAATATTTAATGTAGTTAGAAATAGACACACATAGATAGTATTGGTATTATATACTCAGAGACATATTAGTATTATCCAAGCAAATAAGTGGTAAGAAAATAAGTTTTAAAGGACACCCTCAATCGAGAATCCTTCAAGATGAAACTCTTCGTGAATCAACTTGTCATGCCTTTAGCTTTGGCTATTGGATTTAGTTAATTCTGTTTTTTCTGGTTTTCCTCCAACATGCATGTTTGATCTACTT
>ENA-OSEY01003078-OSEY01003078.1-marine-metagenome-genome-assembly--contig:-NODE-3078-length-10430-cov-3.813001_pt1 | contig 10430 bp, 8 predicted proteins | sample MGYA00248465_ERZ534230 | MGnify/ENA primary metagenome ERZ534230 (study PRJEB26409, sample SAMN06344110) | marine metagenome | isolation source: Sea water from surface | place: Atlantic Ocean:Southern... | reverse complement strand
AGTTCATCAGCAACCTTCTTTAATCTCGACTGTCTTTCTTCATCTCTACTATCTATTATCCATCTGTAAGCTTGTAATAAAACTGCTGGTCCTAAATATTTATCACCGTTCCACCAATAACTAGGACATGACGTTGAACAACACGCACACATAATACATTCATAGGCACCATCTAATTTTGCTCTTTCTTCTTTAGATTGTAAAATTTCCTTAGTTTCTGATTTAGAATTAGATTTTAACCATGGTTCTATAGACTGATACTGTTTGTATAAACCGTCTAAATCTCCTATTAAATCTTTTTTAACCTTTAAATGAGGTAAAGGATAAATATCGATGTCACCATTAATTTCAGAATGTGGAGTTGTACAAGCCAAACCATTTTTTCCACCCATATTCATCGCACAAGAACCACAAACTCCATGAGCACAAGATCTTCTATAAGCTAAAGTAGGATCTATTTCATTTTTAATTTTATTTAAAATATCTAAAACTTTTGAAGGACAATTATCCATATCTACTTCATAAGTGTCTATTCTAGGATTTTCACCCACAGATGGATCCCATCTGTAAATATTTACTTTCCTTAAATTTTTTGAACCTGTTTTATCTTTGAAGTATTTACCTTTTTTTACCTTAGAATTGTCTGGTAAATTGATTTGTACCATTAATAGACTCTTTCCTGAGGTGGAAAATATTGAACTTCATTTGTCAAAGTAGATTTATGAACTTCTCTATAACTTATTTTTGTATCCTTACCATCACACCAAGCAAGAGTATGCTGCATAAATTTTTCATCATCTCTCTTTGGGAAATCCTCTCTTGCATGTGCTCCTCTACTTTCTCTTCTATTATAAGCGGAATCTACGGTAACAACAGCTTGTCTAATTAAATTATCAAACTCTAAAGTTTCAACTAAATCAGTATTAAATATTAAAGACCTGTCTTTTACTGATACAGACTTTAGGCCATCAAAAGTTTTTCTTATTTCATCAACGCCCTCTTTAAGTGTTTTTTCAGTCCTGAAAACTGCACATTTAGATTGCATTGTTTTTTGCATTGAAAGTCTTAATTCTGATGTTCCTATATCACCATCAGCATTTCTTATCTTGTCAAAACGATCTAAGCATTTTTGGGTTTCTGTCTCACTAATTTCTTCGTGAGGTGTTCCAGGTTTAATAAGTTCAGCAGCTCTTTTTGCAGCTGCTCTTCCAAAAACTACTAGGTCAATTAAAGAATTTGAACCTAATCTATTTGCACCATGAACTGATACGCATGCAGCTTCACCAATTGCCATTAATCCTGGTACTGTTTTTTCTGAACCGTTAACTGTCAATACCTCCGCCTTATAGTTTGTTGGAATACCTCCCATATTATAATGTACAGTTGGCACGACTGGAATAGGTTCCTTAGTTACATCTACATTTGCAAACAGTCTTGCTGCATCAGTGATACCTGGTAATCTGCTTTCAATTATTTCTTTATCTAAATGATTTAAGTTCAAATGGACATGATCTTGATCTTTTCCAACACCTCTGCCTTCATTAATTTCAATTGACATTGATCTACTGACAACATCTCTAGATGCTAAATCTTTCGCCTTAGGTGCATATCTTTCCATAAATCTTTCACCTTTAGAATTAGTTAGGTATCCGCCTTCACCTCGTGCACCCTCTGTTATTAAAGTTCCATGACCATAAATTCCTGTTGGATGAAATTGAACAAACTCCATATCTTGTAAAGGCAAACCTGCTCTCAAAACCATTGCATTACCATCACCAGTACAAGTGTGGGCTGATGTTGCTGAATAGTAAACCTTACCATAGCCTCCTGTTGCTATAATTACCGAATGAGCTCTAAATCTATGAATAGTCCCATCATTTAAATTCCAAGCAATTAATCCCTTACATGCACCATCCTTCATTAATAAATCTAATGCAAAATACTCAATAAAAAATTCTGTTTTATGTTTTAATGCTTGTCCATACAACGTATGTAAGATTGCGTGACCTGTCCTATCAGCAGCGGCACATGTTCTCTGAACAATGCCGTTACCATAATTTTTTGTCATACCCCCAAATGGTCTTTGATATATCTTGCCATCCTCAGTTCTACTAAAAGGGACACCATATTTTTCTAACTCAATTACTGCCTTTGGAGCTTCTTTGCAAAGATACTCAATACTATCTTGGTCACCCAACCAATCAGCACCTTTCACAGTATCATACATGTGCCAACGCCAATCATCTTCACCCATATTACCTAAAGCAGCAGATATTCCACCTTGCGCAGCTGAAGTATGGCTTCTTGTTGGAAAAACTTTTGAAATACAAGCAGTTTTCAAACCAGCCTCACTCAATCCAACCGCAGCTCTTAATCCAGAGCCTCCAGCTCCTAAAACTACAACATCATATTCATGATCTATTATTTTGTATGAATTCATAAACTTGATAATAATATAATTGTAATTAATGGAATTACCACTGCAGATGTATATAAAAGTCTGTTTGCGACACTTTTGATTTGATCGTTTTTGATATAATCCTCAAAAACCTCACTAATACTTAGAGCTGAAAAAAAATAAGCGTTAATGACAAAAACACAAAATAATAATTTAGATAATGTATCTGTAAAAAAATTTACCAAAGCAAAATAATCTTGATCATAAATTGCTATAAAATTGATGATAAACCATGTCATTAACGGAATAAGTAATGCTCCACTAATTTTTAAAAAAATCCATTTTTTTGTAGCATTAATCATATTATATAAAATTTTTTCCAATCAAATAAAAAACTATCGTTAAAACAACTGACCCAAATATAACCATTAAACCAGTTATTCTTGTCGTTTTAATCTCAAATCCATAACCTAAGTCCATTATTAAATGTCTAATCTCACTTAAGACTTGAAATAAAAAAGACCATGTGAGCCCTAAAATCAAAAATTTACCAAACATTGAGTTCAAGAATAAATATGCCATTTCATAACTATTTTCACCAAGAACTAGTAATGAAGCAAATAAGCAAATAAATGTAATTGCAATTATATTGATTATCCCTGTTATTCTATGTGAAATAGAAACTAATGAGGAAATATGCCATTTATAAATTTGAATATGTGGAGATAAAGGGGTTTTATTTTCCATAATAATTATTTTTAATTAATGTATCGGCTATTTCTACTGCGTTCAAAGCCGCGCCTCTTAAAAGATTATCTGAAACAATCCACATATTTAATCCATTTTTAATAGTTTTATCCTCTCTTATCCTTGATATGAATGTCTCATTTTTGCCTTCGGCCTCTATTGGAGTAAAATATCCACCATCAACTCGCTCATCAAATACTTTACATCCATCAAAACTATTCAATGCCTCTCTTACTTTTTCAAGAGTAAAAGATTTTTCAAATTGTATATTTACTGACTCTGAGTGAGAAACAGATATTGGTAATCTTACACATGTTGCTGTTAAATCAATTTTTTCATCAAGAATTTTTTTTGTTTCATAAGTCATTTTAAGCTCTTCTTTTGTATAACCATTTTCAGAAAATATATCGATATGAGGAATAGCGTTAAAGGCTATTTGTTTTGTAAAATTTTTTGATTTTACATTTTTTCCCTCCAAAACTAATTTTGTTTGTTCAATCATCTCATCCATTGGTGCTTTTCCACCTCCCGAAACTGATTGATATGTAGAGACAACAACCCTCTTAATGACAAAAAGATCATGTAATGGTTTCAATGCGATTACTAATTGAGCAGTTGAACAATTAGGATTTGAGATAATATTCTTTTTTATATTTTTTAAATGATTTGAATTTACCTGTGGTACTATTAGTGGCACATCTGGATCCATTCTAAAATAACTTGAATTGTCAATTACCAAACAACTCTTTGCTGCTTTTTCGGCAAATTTTTCTGAAACTTTTCCACCTGCAGCAAAAAAGGCGATTTTTACTTTAGAAAAATCAAAATTTTCTAAATTTAAAACTTCATAATCCTTACCGTTAAAGTTAATTCTAGCACCGGCACTTTTTGAGGATGCAACAAGATATAATTCATTAAAAGATAGTTTTTTCTTTTGAATTACTTCAAGGGTTTTTCTTCCAACGTTACCAGTTGCTCCAACAATTGCAATATTCATGATGTAGCTTTTATACTAGATGAAAGGTAAATCGCAAACTTTAACACTTAAGGAATTTCCTTCAATTTCAATAACACCCGTTGCTAATGGTTTGCAATATGGCTCATTTATCATTGCTATTCCTATAACCTTTTTAAAATGTGGTGAATAACAAGCAGATCTTAACTCTCCAATGAAATTTCCTTTATCATCTTTAATTTTCAACGATTTGGTTAAACTAATTTTATCAGTTTCAATATAAATACCCATTAATTTTCTTTTTATTCCAGCAGCTTTTATTTCTTTTAATTTTTGCTTGCCTAAAAATTGTACTTTTGAGTCTAAATTCACATACTTTTCAAAACCACATTCAAAAGGATTATCATTATTGTCAAAATCATTTCCGTAGGATAATAAACCACTCTCAATTCTTTCAATAAGATTGGGGCAACCAGGTTTTAAGTTGAATTCTTTGCCTATTTCAAAAAAATGATCGTATAAATCTAAGCCTGATTGCGTATTTTCTACATATATCTCAAACCCACCTTGCTTTGACCATCCAGATCGTGCAATCAAATGCTTTACACCTTTGAATTCATAATAATCAAAACCAAAAAATTTTAATTCTGTAATTTTTTTTCCAAAAACTTTTTCCATCAAACTAAATGATTTTGGCCCTTGTATAGCAATTATGTCTACATTAGGTTCAAAGATTTTTACTTGAAAATTATTTCCAGAGGCGAGACCTTTTGCAAAAAAAATAACATCAGAGTCTGCGATTGAAATCCACCATTTATCATCGGCTATTTTTAAAATCACGGGGTCATTTACTAAATTACCATCATCATCAATTATTGGGCAGTAATAACATCTTCCAATTTTTGATTTAGACAAATCTCTACAAGTCATTAACTGAACGAGTTTCGCTGCATCGACACCTGAAATTTCAACTTGTCTTTCTGCTGCTACATCCCAAACTTGAACATCTTTTTTAAGATGATCACAAGAGTCTTCTATTGACCCAAAAGCAGCTGGTAACAACATGTGATTGTAAACTGTATAAGCGGTAACTCCTTGTCTCTCTATTCTTGAGGTATATGGTGAGCTTCTAATTCTTCTAGATTTTGCTATTGAATAATTTTTCATGATTTTAAAAATTCTAAAATCTTTTCTCGCATTTCAAAAGCTTTTTCAATCATAATCATGTGTCCACATCCTTTAATTACATGAGTTATTGAGTTGTCTATCAAGTTTGAAAATTTTTTTCCTGCATCCAAGTTAACCATCTTGTCAAATTCTCCAAAAATTAACAATGTAGGAAATCCTATGTTTTTTGCAGCTTCAGAGCCATTTGAATAATTATTGCACGCAACCAAATCAACCGCTAGTATTTCACTTATATCTCGAGGTGATTGAATAATTTTTTCTACTGGATTTCCACCTATAAATTTTTTTGAACCTTCATAGCCCCATTTCATCATCAATTTGACTGCGTCCGAGTCACCATTTTGCGCAAGATTAATCAAATCAGGATGAACTGGCATTTTATCTGAGCCTCCTACAAAAACTGATTTTTTAACTCTATTTTTGAATTTACGAGAATATTCAAGTATCTCTAGACAGCCTTGAGAATGACCAACTAAAATTAAATCATTGAGATCTAAAAAATTAAATACTCCCTCTAACCAATCAGATATTTTTTCGATACTCTCTAGACAAGGACCATCTGATTGCCCGTGTCCAGGAAGGTCAATCGACAATACATTAAAATTTTTGTTTGAAAAAAACTGCTCAGTCAAAGACCAGACAATATGGGATAGACCACTACCATGAAGAAATATAATGGTATCTTTTTTGGGATCTACACCTTGTCCAGCATCAGATGCGTGAATATTCTTATTATCAATTTGAAATATCAATCAATTACCTAAAATTTTTTTCTAAGCTCAAACTTTTGAATCTTACCAGTTGAAGTTTTTGGCAATTCACAAAAAACAACCTGTTTTGGTACTTTAAAGCCGGCAAGAGTTTCCTTACAAAAACTGATTAATTCTTTTTCTGATACTGGTTTATCTTTAACTGCCTCAATAAACGCGCAAGGCACTTCTCCCCATTTTTCGTCAGGTTTAGCAACAACGGCAGCAATAGAGACTGAAGGGTGTTTAGCTAGAGTGTTTTCTATTTCAATTGAAGATATGTTCTCACCCCCAGAAATAATAATATCTTTTGATCTGTCTTGAATTTTAACATATCCATCTGGATGCATCACTGCCAAATCACCAGAATGAAACCAGCCACCGTCCATGGCTTTATCGGTTGCATCTTTGTCTTTGAAATATCCTTTCATCACAATATTCCCTTTAATCATAATTTCCCCAATAGTTTTTCCATCAGACGGCACTTCTTTCATAGTTTCTGGATCCATAACTGCTATGCCCTCAGTATTCGGGTACCTAACTCCTTGTCTTGCTTTAATTTCATTTTGTCTTTCCTCATCAAATTCGTTCCAAGCATCATTCCAAGCACACTGAGTTACATGGCCATATGTTTCTGTTAAACCATAAACATGCATTACTTCGAACCCAAGTTCTTTCATTTTTTTAAAAATAATACTGGGTGGTGGAGCTCCTGCTGTAAGCACATAAACTTTTTGTCTCAATTTTTTTTTATGTGAATCCGGTGCCCCTGTAATCATATTCAACACAATAGGAGCACCTCCAAAATGAGTCACGTTATACTTTTCTATTAAATCAAATATTTTTTTAACATCAATGTTTCTAAGACAAATTGTCCTTCCATTTAACATAGGAACAGTCCAAGGATAGCCCCATCCATTACAATGAAACATTGGGACTATAGTCAAAAAATTTAATCTATTTGGCATATTCCATGCAACAGCACTTCCAGTTGACATCAAATATGATCCCCTGTGATGATAGACAACACCTTTTGGATTTCCTGTGGTGCCAGATGTATAACTCAGTGATATTGCCTGCCATTCATCATCTGGCATTTTCCAGTTATAATTTTCATCACCAGTATTTAAGAAACTCTCATATTCTAGATCACCAATTTTTTCACACTTCGATTGATCTGCAAATTTATCATTTATATCAATTATTGTGATTTTTTTTTTTAAAGTGTTTAGTGCTTTCTTAACCTCGACATGAAGTTGTCTATCTACAACTAAGACTTTAGCTTCACTATGATCTAAAATATAAGCGATAGTTTTTGCATCCAATCTAATATTAATTGTATTCAATACTGCACCAGTCATTGGAACTGAATAATGACCCTCAAAAATTTCAGGAGTATTAAAGGCTAAAAATGAAACAGTATCACCTTTTCCTACACCAATTTTATTTAAAGCGCTTGCGAATTTTACAGTCCGTTTATAGACCTGATCCCATGTAAATTTTCTATCCTCATAAATAAGAGCCTCATAATTTGGATAAATTTCTTTAGCTCTTTTTAAAAAGGTTAACGGTGTTAGTGGAACATAATTTGCATTATTTTTATCTAAGTTAGTATCGTAAAGACTCATTCTAATTAAATTTAAAATTCATGATGTTAGAGCTACCAGAAATTGCGGATTTGTAATGATGCTCAGCTCTTGGTAATACTTTATCAAAATAAAATCTTGCTGTATCTATTTTCTCATCATAAAAATTCTTGTTTTCATTATAATCTTTAAAACTGACCTCCAGAACCTTAATCCATGCATATGCAATAGAGACATAACCAAGAGTTTTAAGATAATCATTTGCTGCTGCGCTAACATCATCTTTTTCAGTTTTTGCTCTATCAATCATCCAATCACTAAATTTTTTCAGAATATTCAAATGATTATTAAAATCAGAGATAAATGATTTAATTTTTTCGTTATCAGAATTACATTCAGCTTTTAGCTGATCTAAAAACTTGTCTATTATATTGCCATTTTTATTTGATAATTTTCTAAAAACTAAGTCAGCAGCTTGTACTGAGTTAGTACCCTCATAGATAGGTGTGATTCTATTGTCTCTGTAAAGTTGTTCTATTCCTTGATCTTTCGTGTAACCGTAACCCCCATAAATTTGCATTGCATCACTAGTTATTTCCATTGCCAAATCAGTAAATAATGATTTTACAACTGGTGTCATTAAAGACACATAATCAGATGCCTCTTGGCGAGTTTTTTCATCTGGATGATACAAACTAACTTCTGTTTGTTGAGATAACCAAAAACATAAAGCTCTCTCACCCTCAATTATTGATTTCATGTTCAATAAAGATCTTCTGATATCTGCGTGTTCAATTATTAAATCAGCACCATTTTTAGACTTTGAATTATTTGTTTTTCCCTGCTTTCTCTCTTTTGCATATGCAAGAGAATTCTGATAAGCAATTTCTGAAATGCCTAAACCTTGAATACCAACCACTATTCTTTCAAGATTCATCATAGTAAACATTGCGCTCAAACCCTTTTCTTTAGCACCAATCATATAACCCGTAGCATCATCAAAATTCAAAACACAAGTGGCCGATCCTTTAATACCCATTTTAGTTTCAATAGATCCTGTAGATATTCCATTTCTAGGTCCAATCGAACCGTCATCTTTAACTATAAATTTTGGAACTAAAAACAAACTTATTCCCTTAGTGCCAGCTGGAGAGTCATCAGCTCTTGCTAAAACTAAATGAATAATATTTTCTGTGAGGTCGTGATCTCCCGATGTTATGAAAATTTTTTGACCAGTTAATTTATAAGTTCCATCTGTTTGTTTTTTTGCTTTAGTTTTAAGAAGCCCTAGATCAGTGCCACATACCGGTTCAGTTAAACACATAGTGCCACTCCATTTTCCCTCAACAATTTTTGGTAAGTACTTATTTTTAATATCGTCTGTTGCATGATGGTTTATACAATTATAAGCACCAATACTTAGCTCACTATAAAGTTTGAAAGATAAGCTTGCAGATGACAACATTTCATCAAAAAAAGCACTTACAGTTTTCGGCATCCCTTGTCCTCCATATTTGGGATCACAGGATAAAGATGTCCATCCATCCTCGATATATTTTTTATATGCCTCTTTATAACCTGGGGGAGTTCTCACCACTCCATTTTCTAAAACTGCAGGATTTTCATCTCCAACTTTTGCTAATGGTAAAATAAGATTTTGATTTATTTTTGCTGCTTCTTGTAAAATATCTTTAACCAAGTCTGATGTAACTTCTTTATATTTTTCTAACTCATTATATTTTTTATTATTTCTCAATTTTTCAAAGAGAAACATCATATCTTCAACAGGTGCTGTATAGCTTGGCATATTGTAAGTTTAAGATAATTAGTTGATTATTGCAATTTTGAAATTATCGCATCACCCATTTCTGATGTAGATACCTCCCTCGTCCCCTTTGATAAGATATCTTTCGTTCTTAAACCCTCATTCAATACAATTTGAACAGCTTTTTCAAGTGCTTCTGCTTCCTTATCTAGGTCTAAAGAATATCTCAAGGCCATAGCAAAGCTTAAGATTGTGGCTATTGGATTTGCTATTCCTTTTCCAGCAATGTCTGGAGCAGATCCATGTATGGGCTCATACATTGCTCTCATTTCTCCAGCTTTGTTCTTTGCTCCCAATGATGCTGAGGGCAAAAGTCCTAAGGATCCTGTTAGCATTGATGCCTGATCAGATAACATATCTCCAAAAAGATTATCTGTCACGATTACATCAAATTGTTTAGGGTTTCTTAGTAGTTGCATTGCGCAATTATCTGCAAGCATGTGGCTTAATTCTACATCTTTATATTCTTTTTCATGAAGAGATTGTACTTCCTCTTTCCAAAGTTGTCCTGCTTCCATAACATTTGATTTCTCACAAGATGTAACTTTATTAGATCTTTTTTTTGCTAAATCAAAAGCTACTCTAGCAACTCTAATAATTTCGTTACTCGTATAAGTATGAGTGTTTATTCCTTTTCTTTCTCCATTTTCAATTGGTTTAATTCCCCTTGGCTCACCAAAGTAAATTCCTCCTGTCAACTCTCTGACGATCATTATATCTAAACCTGATACAATTTCTGGTTTTAAGGTTGAGGCATCTACTAGTTGTTTAAAGCATATTGCTGGCCTTAAATTTGCAAAAAGTTTTAATTCTTTCCTTAATTTTAAAAGTGCTCTCTCAGGTTTTTTTGAGAACTCTACATTGTCCCACTTCGGACCGCCAACTGCTCCAAGCATTACAACTGCGCTTTCTAAGGCTTTATAAAAAACTTCATCAGTAATTGGACTACCATGTTTGTCATAAGAACAGCCACCTGCTAAAT
>ENA-OSEY01003076-OSEY01003076.1-marine-metagenome-genome-assembly--contig:-NODE-3076-length-10432-cov-2.450024_pt1 | contig 10432 bp, 6 predicted proteins | sample MGYA00248465_ERZ534230 | MGnify/ENA primary metagenome ERZ534230 (study PRJEB26409, sample SAMN06344110) | marine metagenome | isolation source: Sea water from surface | place: Atlantic Ocean:Southern... | reverse complement strand
TGCTCCAGCCGTCTAACCTTGAAGATCAGGTACAAAAACATGGGCGCACCGATCAGCGCGGTCACGACACCGAGTTTAAGTTCAGCAGTAGTGGGTATGCAGCGCACGGCAATGTCTGCTGCAAGCAATAAGCTTGCACCACCCACGGCGCTAGCCCACATCAGCTGTGCTGGATCGTTGTTGCAGGCCCGACGCAGCAAATGCGGAACAACCAAGCCAACAAAACCAATGATGCCGGTCACAGCGACACCAGCGCCCACACATAATGCGGTGCCCAGAATAACTTTTCGCTGGGTCGCGCGTACGTCAACACCCAGGCTGTTGGCGGTGACTTCGCCCAGACTCAGCCCTCGGGTTGCGGGCGCGGCGTGTAAGATCAAAACCCAGCCCACGACCATCAGCGGCGCACTGAGTTGCAGATGCTGCATGCTGCGATCCGCCAAAGAACCCATTTGCCAAAAGATGATCTCCATGGCCGCGAAAGGATTTGGCGACAAGTTAAGGGTCAAGGTGGTGAGGGCGCCAGCGATGGCGTTTAGGGCGATACCTGCCAGTAGCAGTGTCGCTGTAGTTGCGTACTTGCTAGCGACTATAAACAGCAGTATCACTGCCGCTAACGCTCCTGCTATGCCGCCTAAAGGTAAGGCTAACGGCGCCACGGACGCCAAACCGGTATAAAAGGTCAGTGTCGCACCTAAGGCCGCGGTACCGGAAACTCCGACAACGCCAGGTTCGGCCAAAGGATTACGTAGCAATCCTTGCATGGCGGCACCAGCGAGGCCCAAACTCGCGCCCACCAGCATCGCCAGACAAGCGCGTGGAATGCGCAGCTCAATAAGAATAATGCGAGCGATATCTGCATCTACTGTAAACAGTTCTTGCAGTAAAAACCCTGACCCAGTGTTCGGCCCGCCGAGCGGACTGGGCATGAATAGGCTCAACAAAAACAGCAGCTATCGTGGAGCCGCCATAGGTCTCACAAATCCTTGTTAAATCTTCTGCTAGTTCAGCTCCAGTTGCAGGTTGCCCTTTTGTGAAGCTCTGCTCAGGTGTGTGTGTGTGACGCATTGTCACAACATTGGGAAGGGTTACTGGAAAGGTTTCCCTGTTTTTTACCATGCCAGCCAATGATACACCACCCATATTCACGCCATGGTAGGCACGTTCTCGGCTGACAAAACGAAGACGTTGGGACTGACCATTAGCTCTATGAAAAGCCATGACAATTTTCAAAGCCGTCTCAACAGACTCAGACCCCGAATTTACAAAAAAGACATGATTAAGTGGGTCGGGAAGAATGCGTGCAACTCGCGAAGCCAATTCAAACGAACCTGGGTGACCTAATTGGAAATGTGGTGTGTAATCATTTTCAATCATCTGTTTATATACAGCTTCCGCAATTTCGCGCCGTCCATGGCCAGCTGGTGTGCAGAATAGACCCGATGAACCATCAATAAGCTGACCGCCTTTATAATCCCAGCAATACATGCCTTCTGATTTCACAACCAGACGCGGATTTGATTTGAAATCACGGTTACCTGAAAACGGCATCCAGTGATGCTCAAGAGAATTCACATCGAAAGGCATGGTTTGGACTCCCCAAATTATTCTACTGTCATTTTGTGTGCAAAATAGAGCGTTGTACTACAAATAGGAAGTACCGTGGTTTCATTGCAAGATGAAAACCGCACAACATTATCTGATATACGACTTTTTATTCAGCGCACCCACTATCGAGTAAACTGAAAAAAACTATTTTGGAAAACACCTTCAGATTAGACATTTCAAGAGGTGGAAGAGCAAGTAAAGTTTCGGTTGTTCTTTTGGGCAAAATCTCCTAAAAATTCTTAGGTCTATTTTACAACCATCTTTCGATTGGCGCATATCACGAAAAAGGATCAGCTTTATGAAAATGACTACTGAAGAGGCTTTTGTTAAAGTTTTACAGAGGCATGGTATCGAACACGCGTTTGGGATCATTGGTTCTGCGATGATGCCGATTTCTGATCTGTTTCCACAGGCGGGAATTACCTTCTGGGATGCTGCACATGAATGTAATGCCGGAATGATGGCTGATGGCTACACTCGCGCATCCGGCAAGGTTTGTATGATGGTTGCGCAAAATGGACCTGGGATCACTAATTTTGTTACCCCAGTGAAAACAGCATATTGGAACCACACACCGCTTTTGCTGGTAACACCACAGGCTGCCAACAAGACAATCGGTCAGGGCGGCTTCCAGGAAGTCGAGCAGATGGCGCTGTTTAAAGATATGGTTTGTTATCAGGAAGAAGTGCGCGATCCAACACGTGTGGCTGAAGTGCTTAATCGCGTGATCACTCAGGCGGTGCGCTTGAGCGCACCTGCACAAGTCAATATCCCGCGTGATTTCTGGACGCAGGTCATTGATATTGAAATCCCTGAAATCCTCAGTTTTGAGCGGCCATCAGGCGGTGATGATGCTTTATCAAAGGAAGCACAGATGCTTAGTGAGGCAGAATTTCCCGTGATTTTGAATGGTGCAGGTGTTGTTATTGGCGGTGCTATACCTGCCTCAATGGCACTAGCTGAACGCCTTGATGCACCTGTGTGTTGTGGATATCAACATAATGATGCGTTTCCAGGTTCACACCCTTTGTTTGCAGGTCCGCTTGGCTATAATGGGTCCAAGGCGGGCATGGAGCTAATTGCCAAGTCTGATGTAGTTCTAGCACTGGGAACCCGCCTGAACCCTTTTTCAACACTGCCAGGCTATGGAATTGATTACTGGCCAAAGGATGCAAAGATTATTCAGGTGGATATTAATCCGGATCGGATTGGGCTAACCAAGCCAGTGACTATTGGGATTATTGGTGATGCGAGAAAGGTTGCTGAAGGCTTGTTAGAAAAGCTCGGCCCTCAAGCAGGCGAAAAAGGACGGTCCAGCCGCACTGCTGTGATTGCTAAGACAAAATCAGCATGGGCTCAAGAATTGACTAGTCTTGACCATGAGGATGATGATCCTGGTACAACTTGGAATGAGCGTGCCCGCACAAGGGAGCCGGGCAAGATGAGCCCTCGGATGGCGTGGCGGGCGATTACGTCTGTTTTGCCAAAGGACGCAATTATCAGTTCTGATATTGGAAACAACTGCGCGATTGGGAATGCTTATCCTACTTTTGAACAAGGTCGAAAATATCTTGCGCCAGGCCTATTTGGGCCTTGTGGTTACGGGTTTCCAGCAATCTGTGGTGCAAAAATAGCGCAGCCTGACGTGCCTGTGGTTGGCTTTGCCGGTGATGGTGCCTTTGGGATTTCGATGAACGAAATGGTTTCTGTTGGTCGTGATGAATGGCCGCCAATCACGATGATTATCTTCCGAAATTACCAGTGGGGTGCTGAAAAGCGAAACACTACCCTCTGGTTTGATGATAACTTTGTTGGGACAGAGCTAGATACAGATGTCACTTATGCTGGCATTGCCCAGCAATGTGGTGTGAAAGGCGTTCAAGTTGATGGCATGGACGCGCTCGCAGAAGCCCTTGATAAAGCGATTGAAGCACAGATGAAGGATAAAGTAACAACCTTTATTGAAGTTGTGCTGAATCAGGAACTTGGCGAACCGTTCCGCCGCGACGCAATGAAAAAACCTGTTTCAGTTGCTGGTATCGACCCTTCTGATTTCCGTCCGCAACAGCCCGTATCTTAACGCGGTGTTTATCAAGTGGGATCGGGCTTTCTTCATCGTGCCGCTGCAGCGTGCCCTGCTGATCTTCTAGCCCGAGCAAAGGAGCGCGGCACCTGCCGACTGCTGGTTGTACGTGCTGCTGCTGCTCTTCCAATGGAGGCTGCTTTTGAGGCTGTTCAGGCTGATATCGTAGAGCCTGTTCTAGTTGGTGAGCCCGAGATCATAAAGGCTGAAGCTGAAAAGCTGGGTTGGATAGTCCCTGATGACGCTATTATCCCTGCAGTAGGCGAGGCAGAGGCCGCGTCTGTATCGGCTGACCTTCTGCGGCGCGGGCTGGCAGGAGAGGGGCCGGAAATTAATGCGGTTATGAAGGGACAGCTTCACACAGATGTGTTTATGGGCGCATTACTAGATAAGTCTGTGGGCTTGCGCATAGGTAACCGGCTGGTGCATGTGTTTGCGATTTATCCGCCGGACGGGTCTGCCCCGGTCATGGTCTCTGATGCAGCTGTGAATGTGTCACCAGATGATAAGACAAAGCAGCAGAGCATGACCCAGATGGCCCGCCTGTCTCCGCTGATTGGTCAGGACAGACCAAGGCTGGCGGTTCTATCCGCGACAGAAACACCCATTGAGTCCATGCCTGCCTCTCTTGAAGCAGCGCATCAGGCAGACTGGGCACGCGCACATCTAAGCGAGGTTGATGTATCCGGACCTTTGTCCTTTGATTTAGCGTTGTCAGCCACATCTGTGGAGCTGAAAGGGTTGGTCGGTGATGATGTGGCCGGTCGGGCAAATTGCTTTCTGCTGCCAGAAATTGTAGCTGGCAATATCCTCTATAAGGCGTTTGTTTATTTAGGCGGAGGCTGCGCAGCCGGGATTGTAGTTGGCGGGGCTGTGCCTGTTCTTTTGACCAGCCGTGCAGACCCTGCTGCTGCCCGCCTTGCCTCTGTCGCTCTGGCCGCTGTAGCGTGTTAGTCTTAACCTTTCATCCGAGCGCTGGTCGGATCATAAAGTGGCTTTAGACTGGCTTTAGCAGCACAGATTTGTCCTGCCACATCAATTTCAAAAGATGAACTGAGAATATCTGTAACGCTTTCACCATTGCGGCAGGCCACGTAGCCAAGCCCGATGGCGCTGCCAAGGTGGTGACCATAATTGCCTGAGGTCAGATAACCGGTAATCTTGCCATCGCGCAAAATAGGCTCGTTGTGATAGAGCAGGGGCGCAGGATCTTCAAGCTGGAACTGGACAAGGCGTTTCTTTAGGCCAGCTTCCTGTTTGGCTAACACCGCATCACGACCGATAAATTGGCCTAATTGGGAAGACGATTTATCAGTCTTGACTGCAAAGCCTAATCCGGCTTCCAAAATATGATCCTCATCAGAGATATCATGTCCAAAATGTCGGAAGGCTTTTTCAAGGCGGCAGCTGTCAAGTGCATGCATGCCGGCAAGTGTCAGTCCATGTGATTGTCCCGCATGCCAGACTGTATTAAAGGCATGTTCAGCCATTTCGGAGGAGACATAAATCTCCCAGCCCAGTTCACCGACATAGGACACCCGGTGCGCCCGAGCATTGATATGACCTATTGTTATCTGTTTCGCCTGCCCAAAGCCGAAGGAGTCATTTTCAAGAGACTGGTCAATCACAGGCTGCAGCACAGAGCGTGCCTGTGGTCCCATAACGGCAATCACCGCCTCTGACACTGTCATATCCACAGCCACGCATTGGGTGTGATCAGGAATATGGCGGTTTAGCCAGCTCATTTCGCGCCGGATGGTTGCGGCAGGTGTCACCACCAAAAATTCATCTGATGACAGCCGGGTGACTGTCACATCGGCTTCTATGCCGCCAGCCTCATTTAACCACTGGGTATAGACAATACGTCCTGGTTCAACCGCCACATTATTTGCACAGATAAGCTGCAGGACCTTTTCAGCATCGCGTCCAATCACTCTGATCTTGCCGAAAGTCGACAAATCAAAGAGGCCAGCTGTTTGACGAACTGCTTTATGCTCAGCTGCAGCATAACCAAACCAGTTTTGACGTCCCCAGCTATATTCATATTCTGGTTTCTTGCCTTTATGTGTTTCCGATTCAGGCAGAAACCAGTTGGCCCGTTCCCAGCCATACAGCTCTCCAAAACAGGCCCCATTTTCAGCCAGCTTGTGATGAAGTGGGGTGCGGCGCAGGCCTCTGGCTGAGGCAAATTGGCGGTAGGGATAGTGATCTGCATATAAAAGCCCAAGTGTTTCTGTCACTCGAGCTGACAGGTAATGGCGATTTGCCTGAAACGGGTGCATACGCCGGATATCGACATCCCAAATATCCATTTGCGGGCGACCTTTATCCATCCATTGTGCTAGGGCCATGCCAGCTCCACCAGCAGACTGAATGCCAACAGAATTAAAACCGGCAGCCACAAAGAAATTTTTCAGTTCGGGTGCTTCGCCAAGTAAATAACGATCGTCTGGCGTAAAGCTTTCCGGACCGTTGAAAAAGGTCTGAATGCCCGTTGTTTCTAAAACTGGCAGACGAGCTGTTGCCTTTTCCAGTATTGGCATAAAGTGGTCAAAATCATCTGGTAGAGTGGTGAATTCAAAATCGTCCGCAATGCCTTCTCCGCCCCAGGGTTTGGCCACAGGTTCAAAAGCGCCCAATAGAATTTTGCCTGCATCTTCTTTGAAGTAAGCGCATTCATCAGGTACACGCAGCACAGGCAGATTACTCTGTAGTCCTTCGATCTGTTCAGTGACAATATAGAAATGCTCACAGGCATGTAGGGGAACAGACACGCCAGCCATCTGACCAATCTCTCTGGCCCACATGCCCCCACAATTCACTACATATTCAGCTTTGATCTCTCCTTGAGATGTTGACACACCGCCGACCACTCCGTCTTTCTGATTAATGGCTGTGACTTTTACACCCTCAATAATTTTAGCGCCTCTGGCCCGTGCGCCTTTGGCAAGAGCTTGTGTAATATTCACAGGATCCGCCTGACCATCCTTTGCCAGATAAACGCCCCCTTTTGCGTCAGACACATTTAAGCCTGGATAACGCGACGCGATATCAGCTGTGCTGACCTCGTCAATTTCCACCCCGAAGGCACGGGCCATAGCTGCTCCGCGGCGCAATTCTTCCATCCGTGCATCTGTGAGGGCAACTGTTATAGATCCGTTCTGGCGGAACCCAGTGGCAACACCAGTTTTTTGCTCAAGGCTGGCATAAAGCTCTTGTGAATATTTAGCAAGCCTTGTCATATTCTGGGTAGCACGCAGCTGGGCAATAAGTCCAGCGGCATGCCATGTTGTCCCGCAGGTCAAAGTCTTACGTTCAAGCAGCACGATATCTGTCCAGCCCAGTTCTGTCAGATGGTAGGCAACAGAGCAGCCCACGACACCGCCGCCAATAATGACAACCCGAGCATGAGAAGGAAGTGAAGCAGTGCCGTTTATGTCTTTAACTGCATTTGTTTCTGCCATATGCTCCCCCGTCTGCATTGCCATTTTGCGGCCATGGCTGTCTCTAAATCACTACGCCACATCTCAAATATTACCAACCCTTTACTGATGCATAATTGTCAAATCACGAAAAGAAATCGTCTTGAGAGGACAAAGTGTCTAGAACAGCAGCTTGCCGGGATTGTAGGCAATTGATAACCTTACTTCAAATTACACTTTCGGGCGGAGAGCCGCAGATGCGCACAGTCGGACTTCTTGGCGGCATGAGCTGGCAAAGCACCCAGATCTATTACAAGCTGATCAATGAAGATGTGCAAGCCCGCAAAGGGGGGCTTCATTCTGCCCCTTTGCTGATAAAGTCCTTTGATTTTGCTGAAATTGAAACGCTGCAAGCATCGGGGCAGTGGGCAGATGCGGGCAGGCTACTGGAAGAACAGGCTGCGGCGCTGCAGGCGGCAGGGGCTGAGGCTATAGCTTTGGCTACAAATACCATGCATAAGCTGGCTGATTATATCATTTCTGCGGTGACAGTTCCGTTCCTGCATATTGCTGATGCGACAGCCGAAGCGATACTGGCTAGCCCATCACGGCAGCCTTTGTTGTTGGCAACGGCCTTTACAATGGAACAGGATTTCTACACCGCTCCTTTGGATGAGTTCCTCGCATCCGCAGGCGGGACGGTTCATATACCGGAAACACAGCACCGTCACATCGTTCATCAGGTGATTTATGAAGAATTATGCAAAGGTGTGATTGATTCAGATTCGCGCACAGCCTACCTGCAGATAATCAGGGATGAATCGAAAACAAAAGGCTGCGACGGTGTAATTTTAGGCTGTACGGAAATTGGACTTCTGATCAGTCAGAAGGATACAGATTTACCCGTGTTTGACACCACCGCCCTGCATTGTACTCAGATTACTAATTTTATTTGCGCTGGTGATAGGTCTGCCCAAAAATGATTTCTGTGTAATGCTTGCCAAAGCCCAAGCAGAAGGGTAAATCTGCCATCGGAACGTTTTGAGGTTTGCGAACCGTTAAAGACACCGCATAGTCAGGGACGAAAGATAAACCATTATGCCAGATACAGATAAAGAACTGAGGCCTTCTTCCGGACCGGATTTGACCATAGCTATTGCCGGTTTGGGCGTAGTTGGCGCGGAAACAGCACGGCAGCTTGTTCAGGCTGCAGACAGACTATCGGCGCGGGCTGGTCGCTGTTTGCGCCTAGTAGCGGTCAGTGCACGTTCAGATTCAGATCGCGGTTTTGACAGAACCGGAATTGCCTTTGAATCTGATGCGCTGGCTCTGGCTAGACGCGCTGATGTGGATGTAGTTATTGAATTGATTGGCGGTGAGGGCGGGATTGCGCTGGCCCTTGCTGAGACTGCGCTGCAAGCGGGAAAACATGTTGTCACTGCTAATAAGGCTTTAATTGCCCATCACGGTCAGCGGCTGGCAGGGCTCGCTGAGCAAGCAAGTGTCAGGCTTAAATTTGAAGCTGCCGTTGCAGGTGGGATTCCGGCACTAAAGGTGCTGCGCGAGGGGCTCGCAGGTAATGATATAAGGCGGGTTACTGGCATTCTTAACGGGACATGTAATTATATCCTTTCTGAGATGACGCAGACAGGCCGCGGTTTTGATGATGTGCTGGCTGAAGCGCAGGCAAAAGGGTATGCTGAGGCTGATCCTAGCTTCGATATTGATGGTATTGACGCTGCCCATAAGCTTTCGATTTTAACTGCAATGGCTTTTGCAGAACAGATTGATTTTGGAGCTTTGCAAGTCACCGGCATTCGTCAGGTTACAGATACAGACATCTCCTATGCAGGTGAATTGGGTTATGTTATTAAACTTCTGGGTCATGCTCAGCCTCAAACTCCCGCAACGGTTCAGCCCTGTCTGGTAGCAAAAACCGGCCAACTGGCGCAAATCGGCGGAGCGCTAAATGCGGTTGAGTTCACGGCAGAGCCTGTTCAGACTGTGCTCTGTACTGGACCTGGCGCAGGGGCTGGGCCAACAGCTTCAGCTGTGCTGGCAGATGTCATTGATGTCGCCGCATCACGTGGCGGCCTTCCTTTTGGCATGCGTGTTGGACAGCTGGCCCGAGCAACGCGAAAAAAAGATGAGCAGGCCAGACGGTATTATTTGCGCCTGATGGTCATGGATGAAACAGGGGTGCTGTCTGCAGTTACCTCTATTTTGCGAGACCAGCAAATATCAGTTGAATCCATGCTGCAGAAAGGGCAGTCAGATGATAAACCTGTCGCGCTTGTTTTGACCACTCATCCAACTGCACCTGACCAGATAAAGGCTGCTTGTTCCAGCCTGTCATCAGCTAGCTTTGTCTCTGGTGCGGTGATGGCCCTGCCGATTGTGGATGAGGCGTAAACCCTGACAAGATGAGGATAGCTTCAATGGCCCTTGCCAGTGTGAATAGCTCGTATTCCGGGGCCAGATGGCAGCAAGCGCCCACCCAACTGTCAAACACTGAGACAGCGCGTATGGCAGCTTTGTTTGAAGAACGGTTAAACCTGCCCTATTCCTTGTGCTGGCATTTAGCCAGCTTAGGGCTGAACGATGAGACAATCGCTGATTTTTTGGATCCTAAATTACGCACCAGTCTGCCTGATCCCTATGTCATGAAGGATGCAGAACATGCTGTAAACTTAATTAAAGATGCTATAAAAAAGAAACAACCTATTGGTTTATTTGGTGATTATGACGTTGATGGCGCATGCAGTGCGGCGTTATTCAGGCTGGTGTTAGGAGCGTTTGGCGTGCCTGTATGGTGCCATATTCCTGACCGTTTTAAAGAGGGTTATGGGCCAAATTTGGAGGCACTGAAGGCCCTGAAGGCGCAGGGTGCAGAGTTGATCCTCACAGTCGATTGCGGGATCACAGCACATGCGCCTCTGGCAGCGGCAGCTGAAGAAGGCATGTCTGTTATTGTTATTGATCATCACAAAGCAGGTGTTGTGTTGCCTAGAGCAGAGGCGGTTGTCAATCCGAACCGGATTGATGATGATAGTGGTCTTGGCCATTTATGTGCCGCAGCAGTGTGCTTTCTGGTTCTAGCTGGTGTAGTGCGGGCCTGCCGCGCGCAGGGCATAACAGATCAAACGGGGCAGTTGCCGGATATGATGGCAGTATTGGATCTGGTTGCGCTGGCAACAGCCTGTGATGTAGTGCCGCTGAAAGGGGTTAACCGGGCCTTCATCAAACAGGGCTTAAAAGTTCTGGGACGGCGGGGCAATGAGGGCCTACGAGCTTTGATGGACATTGCCCGTCTTGATCA
>ENA-OSEY01003075-OSEY01003075.1-marine-metagenome-genome-assembly--contig:-NODE-3075-length-10434-cov-3.099836_pt1 | contig 10434 bp, 13 predicted proteins | sample MGYA00248465_ERZ534230 | MGnify/ENA primary metagenome ERZ534230 (study PRJEB26409, sample SAMN06344110) | marine metagenome | isolation source: Sea water from surface | place: Atlantic Ocean:Southern... | reverse complement strand
GCCACATTCACGATAACATTTTGACTCACAGATGGAGCGACATCAATCGTGCCTAGCCGTGATGCCGCATTAATTTTTTTGACCTCGATTTCCTTATTTAAAAAATCAATAAATTTTGATGCGGAGACACCTGTAATATCTTCTGAAGATATTTCACTGAGAAGTGGAACGGATATCTGTTCCTGATCAAGAAATTTCTGCAATAACGCTAATGTAGAAGGCTCCGCTTCTGGTTCTATTTGAGTGACCAATAAATTCGCATTGGAAGAAGAGTCCAATGCTTGTGCCGAGGAGGAAAGCATTGAAATAATATCTAGAAAGCTTGTTACTCCCGTAGAGCCATCAGTTCCTTTTGCCCCTGTAACGCTTATATTTGCCAGTGGATTAGAATTGTTGGCGCTATTATTTCCAATTACGGTCATGAGTGCTCCTCGGACGCTATTTCAAGTGAAAACAGCAATATTCGTGCCATTTATTGACCGCGTTTAGTTGCCCTTAGATTTTCATCCTGCTTTTTAAATAAAGTATCCCGCACTTGCCTCTTAACTTTACTTTTTTTTCTCTCCACTATTTCGTCTCTCGCACTGGATTTTTTAACCTCTGCTAAGACTGCCAATTTTTCGTTATCTAAAAACTCTAAACGGTTCGAAATTACTTCTTTCTGATCAAACATTTTCTGCATTAACCGCCTATTGCTCACAAAAGATTGAACTCCGATTTCTTCTATAAGAGCATGATTTTCGCTAAGAAGCCTATCTAATTCTCTATTGATTGTTTGACATTTTGCCTCATCAGCTTGTATCTGACTCAATTCATTGATTGACTTTTGCCGTTTAAGTTTTTCTTTAACTTGCAGTAGATTATATTTTTTTAACTCTTTCAATTTATACACCTAATAATTTTGAAAGTTGATCATGTGATGCGTCAAAATCACAAACTTCGTTCTCATCTTGGTGAAGAAACTTCAGAATCTCAGGCCAAAGAGCAAGCGCTTGATCAAGATCTGGATCCTGCCCTTGAACGTATCCTCCCATAAGAACTAAATCTCTGTTCTCATTATATTTCGATAAATACTTCCGTAGGGTCTGCGCATTTTTTTGTTGTGGCTGACTTACAATATCATTCATGAGCCGGCTGATGGATTGATTAACCTCAATTGCCGGATATATGCCTTGCTGCGCTAAATCTCTACTCAAAACAATATGGCCGTCAAGAATAGCCCGAGCTGTATCAACAACGGGATCAGTGGTGGTATCGTCTCCATCTGCTAAAATGGTATAGATGGAAGTTATTGATCCAGAACTATCTGTGCTTGTGCCTGTTCGTTCTATAAGATTAGGTATCAGAGATATAACGGAGGGTGGGTAACCTCGTGACGTAGGCTGTTCGCCAAGCGCCAATCCCAATTCTCTTTGGGCATGCGCGACCCGAGTTAAGGAGTCTGTAATTAATAATACGTTTTTTCCCTTCTCACGATAATATTCTGCAATCGTCGTTGCTCTTTTGGCACCCTGAATACGAAGCAAAGGCGATCTATCCGCTGGCACTGCAACTATGACCACCTTGTCGCGAGAATGAGAACTAAGTATTTCCTTTGTGAAGGATGCCAATTCGCGCCCTCTTTCGCCTATAAGTGCGACGACAACTACATCTGCATCGGTACTTTTAGTAATCATTGAAAGAAGAACTGACTTACCAACCCCAGAACCAGCAACTATCCCAACCCTTTGTCCTCGACCCAGGGTTAACAAAGCGTTAATGTTTCTTATACCAACATCTAAGACTTCGGTGATGGCTTGTCTTTCAAACGGGTTAACTCTTCTACCATTTAGGCTTTTGCTGTCTAAAAGTGTTAATTTACCGAGGCTATCTAATGGGTTTCCCAAACCATCAATAACCCTACCTAGTAGTGCATCTCCAACGCCTACTGTCTGCTGGGTTTCAGTCAAAAAAACTTTATCCCCAACACGAATATCTAAATTGGACTCATAAGGAAGAATATCGACCTTATTTTCTCCAACCCCTACGAGCTCCCCTTGAAATTCTTCATTACTTCTAGCAAAAATTGAACAAAGGGATCCTATTATACCGGGTAAAGGCGTTGCTTCGATAACCTGACCATTATAGGAAAGAACTTTTCCAAAGTAATTTGATTGCAGCAACTTGCTTACAGAAACGTTCTCAAGCGATCCAGTAAAATAATTTGGTGGCTCGGTAGATTGTATTCTTACCCCTGACATTAAAAACACCCAAATGTATTTAGTGGCTTAACTCTCGTTGAAAGCCTGTTGAATTAGAAATTAGCCTAAACTCACCCCGACGGAGGTCTGACCTCTCCATAACCTCAAAGCCTAAACCCTCAACCACATCGCTCCCTTTTAAGAGCTCTAAATCACCATGGTTAAGTTCAAGCTTTACATCTTTTATGTCGCTCAATATATCGCTAGCCACCTGCTTAATTTTACTCAAAAAGGGAGTTGAAAAGTCTTGGATTTCAGAGTCCAATAACTCGTTATGTAGCTCACAAATCTTTGTTTTAATTAAAGCCTCTAGCCTTTCTTGAAAATCGTCCCCTATTGAAAACATTGTCTCAGTTAAGTCTTTTAGAGAACCTTTTTCTAATGAAATTGCCTTCTCAAATTCTTCAAGGGCTTCCTTATATCCTTTATCATAAATAAGCTGTTCTTCTTCGGTCAGTGATGTTTCCACCGCTGATGCGCCCGAAAAATCTTCATCTTCTTCGCTTGCGATTTGTAAGCCAGAAATCTCTAATTCAGCTTCTTCATCTGCCTCACTCCCGATCTGTAAGCCAGAAATCTCTGATTCACCTTCTTCATCTGCCTCACTTCCGATTTGTAAGCCAGAAATCTCTGATTCACCTTCTTCATCTGCCTCACTGCCGATCTGTAAGCCAGAAATCTCTGATTCACTTTCTTCAGCAGAAACTTCGTCTTCATTATCTAAATTTTTTATCTCATTAGAGGTTACTATTTCGAAAAAGCTATTTAGCTTCTCAAATTCCTGCTTTTCCTTTGTAAACCCATCAGAGACACTAAATTCTGATGAATTTGCAACTGCCAATAAGCTTTCTAAATCGGTGTAATCAGAATTTTGATCATCGAGTACGTTATCCTGTAATTCACTCATTATACCATTTCCTCTCCACCTCTGCCGGCAAGAACAATAGTCCCATCATCTGAAAGCTTACGAGCAACGTTGATAATCTGCTTTTGTGCCTCTTGAACCTCTGTGAGCCTAACCGGACCAAGAGCCTCCATTTCATCTCGAATATTTGCTGCAGCTCTAGTAGACATACATGCTAACAATTTATCTTGCAGTGCAGTTTCCGCACCTTTCATAGCTATAACAAGTACATCTTGGTCTACTGACCTCAGCAGCGTTTGAAGTGATCTCTCGTCTGAACCGCCAAGATTTTCAAAAACAAACATATTGTCTTGAATTTCAGCCATCAAATCGCGATCTTCTTTCTTAATTGCTCCTAAAATTCTGGTTTCCATCTCAGTTTTAGTGAAGTTCATAATTTTTGCAGCAGCCTTAACTCCACCAATTTGTGACGCACGCAACGATGTATTAGCTGCAAATTTAGCCTTCATCACTCTTTCTAGCTCCTTGATGGCACCAGGCTCCACGGTTTCAAGGGTCGCAATTCTACGCACAATATCTGCTTGGATATCGTCCGGAAGTAGAGTCAGCACATCAGCACCTAGCCCAAAGTCTAGATACGAAATGATCAGAGCTTTAATTTGTGGATGTTCATCAAGGATGAGTTCAGAAATAGCCCTTGCATCCATCCAATCAAGGATATCAATTTGCGACTCTGAGCTGGCAGGAGTAATTCTACCCAGTACCGATTGAGCTTTATCATCACCCAAGGCCTTTGTGAGAACATTCTCAATGTATTGACCAGCACCCAAACCAATACCAGTCTGTTTCTTAATTGTTTCCAAGAATTCATCAAGTACTGCGTTAACTGTAGTTTGATCCACTCCAGTAACCGAGTACATAGCCGTACCCAAGTGCTGAACCTCTCTAGGTGTAAGTTTCTGAAGCACTTGCGCGGCTTCATCTTCCCCAAGCAGCATCATCAAAATGGCTGATTTCTCGGTACCCGTTAGGTTTTCTAAACTTTCTTCGTTAACTTCTTCTGCCATTTCTTTTATCCTACTTTAATACTTCGAGATCTTCACGCATCATCTGCTTGAACACATTAGCAACTCGTCCCGCTTCATCGGTCACAATAATTCTTACAAGCGCAACTTTATCATCATAGGTGTTCGCAGTATCCAACATATCAGCCGAAATTCCACCTTTTTTCTTTGGCTTGAGCTTAGCTTTAATCTCGTCAAGGCTCTCACCCTCGTCAACCTCAACGGCTTCCGTCTCGGTAGCACGCTTAGCGGCCACTTCAGCCATTGTCTCAGCTTCGGCATAAAGTTCCATTACTGAATTAGTACTTGCTGTTGGAACTAATATTTTGTTCAGCATGGGCCGGACAACTCCCAGAGCAACGATACCAATTAGAAGAACTAAAAGAGTTTTCTCGACCATTGATCTGAACCAGGCTCCCTCATACCATTTGGTAACAAAGCCCTTAAATTCCTCGACAAATGGCTGGGAAGTCACCGTTAAAGTATCACCTCGTTCAGGCTTTATGCCCAAAGCGCTTTTTACAAGATTTTCCACCTGTGTTATCACCTCAGGAGCAACAGGCTCAAAGGTTTCCTCTCCAGTGTCAGGATTAATAACTTTACGGTCTCTGATTAAAAGAGCAGCATCAATCCTTGTGATTAAATTTGAGGGATTTTTTACTGTCTCGTACGTTTTGCTCACTTCATAATTTTTCAAATCAGTTGATGACTTAGTCTCAAACTTTTCCTGATCTTCTTGGTTTTCATTAGAAGATAAAGCCAACCCAGCCTGGTTCTGCTCTTGGTTAACAGTTGCCTCTTGGGGTGGTTCGTTCGAAATAGCACCAGGAATACCAACTGCATCCTTTTTGGCAGTTACGTTAAGTGAATTTTGTTCACTCCGTATTGCTATTGTATCAGGATCTACTATTTCCTGAGAAACTTCTTTTCTCGTAAAATCTATTTCTAAATTCACCTGAGCATTTATATTTCCCGAGCCAACTATAGGCGTGACTAAACTCTGTATTCTATTCCGATAAATATTTTCTAGGCGCATCCTGTACTCTAACTGACTATCAGCGAGCGCTTGATCTGGATCATCAGGCGAATTGGATAATAAATTGCCAAATTGGTCGATTATCGACACATTTGACGGACTCAATCCGGGAACGGAAGATGAAACCAAATTAGTAATCGCTACGACTTGAGTTTGATTAAGCTTGCGTCCATTTTTCAAATTCACAAAGACAGAGGCAGTTGGCGGTGTTTGGTCTCTGACAAATACGGATTTCTCCGGAATTGCCAAATGAACTCTTGCAGACTGGATGCTGCTGATTTCCGCAACTGATCTACCTAACTCAGCTTCTTGTGCTTGCCTTAGCTTCATACCTTCCACAGATCTAGATATCCCTAATGGCATATTTTCTAATGAGTCAAAGCCCCCTCCAGAAAACTCTGGCAAACCTTGAGCCGCTAAAGAAATTCGTGCTTGATGATAGACACTAGCTGGAACCAATAAATCACCAGTTACAGGATCTACCTGAATTTCGATTCCCATATTTTGTAAGGATGCAATTATCTTGGACTTTTCAGACTCAGACACTGACGAATACAACGTCGTCATTTCTGGTTTTTGCATTGAAATGTATAAAATGACTGCGGCCACTGCAGTCAAGCTTGCTAAAAGCGTTGGAAATGCTCTTCTAAAACCTGGTTGGTCTATTGTTTCTCTAACTTTCGAAATCGCCTGAGACGGCGCAGCTAGCAAACCAGATCTCTCAGTGGTTAATTCTGTTTCTGCTTCAAATTGATCTACATTAGCCATAATTTACCCTATCATACCGGCATATTCATTATGTCTTTATAAGCACTTAGTGCTTTATTTCGGACATTAAGAGTTAATTGAAAAGCAAGCGAACTTACCTGTTGGCTCACCATAACTTTAGCTATATCATTTTCCGTGCCTAGCTCGAAATTTTTAGCAAGTTCAGCTGCATCCTGCTGAACGTTTGCGACATTTCGCAAACCATCTCCCAGTCGCTCTTGAAACGATGGATTGTCTGACACTTTCATTTTTTCCTGAAATGTCTGATTTGTGCTTTTTGCAAGATTTTGCGTGACTTGCTGCGTATTTGAAGCCGTAATTTTCATGATAACACCTCACTGGCGGCATTCGCCTTAAATTTAGCAGCTAAAATTTCTGCTGTATTCGGTTGAGCCTCATCGCCATCATTATCAAAGATTAAATCTGCTACCGTAATAACATTCTTTGAACACAAAATTTTTGCACGCTGAATTATATTGTCTAATTCTCTGACATTACCAGGCCAGTTATGCTGCATTAATGAGGTCAATACATCTTCATTAACTAAATAGACTTCGCCATTTTCCATAATTTCCCGACAGAGCATATGAGCGACGATCGGAATTACATCTTCAATTCTTTCACTAAGGTTCAAGTTATTTATTGGAAAAACATTGAGCCTGTAAAATAAGTCTTCGCGGAAATTACCAGACTTTACTTCATCAAACATATTTCTATTGGTGGTAGCAATTATACGAACATCTACTTCGACTTCAGAACTGCTACCTATTGGCATGACCCGTTTTTCTTGAATAACCCTCAACAGTTTACTTTGTAGATTTAACGGCATCTCCGAAATTTCATCTAATAAAATGGTGCCGCTATCCGCAGCTCTTAATAATCCTTGATTAGAATTGACTGCCCCAGTGAAAGCCCCTTTCTCATGGCCAAATAAAATTGACTCTAACATTTGTTCAGGGATTGCTGCGCAATTAAGTGCTACAAAGGGTTTTTCTTGTCGGTTAGAAAAACTATGGATTAAGTTCGAAATAACTTCTTTTCCAGTTCCACTTGCTCCGTTTATCAAAACGGTCGCGTTTGTGGATGCAATTTTTTTGACTAAATTTACAAGCTTTTTTGTGTTATCCGAAGCACACGGTAAGTTAGGCTCATTACGAAGAATTAACTCTAAAAATACATGCAAATAAAAGGCTGCTAAATTTGTATCATCATCAAAATTAACTGGGACATCAACAACGGTGACACCACCGTTAAAGTGTGTAGTGTAGGAAAAATTTGAACATTCATATTTAATAAGTAATGCTTTTTTAAACTTGTTCTTTTTTAGAAATGTTAAGAACTCTTGATTTTTTAAACAGTCAAAACTTTGATCTACATTTGCGATAAACGTATCAGCCTGTTTAGACTTTTCATCCATTTTGAACTCTGAAACAGGTAGACAATTAATACCCCTACCAGCCAGAACATTAAAAATTCTGTCATAAAAATTAAAGTTTTTATCATCTACTATGTACATTCAAAATCCTCCGGTCAGTGATAAGCAACCAGAGTGCCATATGCCTTTAATCATTTAAAAACAGTACTTTAGATTATTTATATTTTTTTAAAATATTAAATTAAGATTAAATTTTTCATAAGTTTTCAAAATTTTGACATTAATGCTAAAACATTCTGCAACGTGTCGTTTGTATTGGCATGGAGGAATTGAAATGAACTTAGCTTTTGCACTTAATACTTACAATCAAACTAAAGCTTCTTCAGATGCAAATAAGCAAGACGGTTATGAAGCAGTTAAATATGCTTTGGATCAGGTTATTGGAAGTATGGAAAAACTTAACAGTGGTTTGGACACTGCTGATAAAGAGCATCACTTCGAACGAGCTTTATCAAGTATTTATTTTCTCCAAAAGTGTCTGGATTTCGAGAAAGGTGGCGAATTAGCGAAAAACCTTTTTAAGGTCTATGAATATTGTAGAGTTCAAATCATAGACTTTGCTTTAAAAGGAACGGTTAAAAAATTAGATACAGCTATTGAGTTTGTTCAAACAATCCTTGAAGGGTGGGAAGGCATAAGAAGCGAAGTTTCATAATTAGGCACCACTAAACAATCGATTAGAGCTGTTCGTATTCGTTAAGCAAACAAATTGATCTTCAGGTGCTCCGCGGGTTTAGCTGGCTTTGAAATTCCAAAATATTTCGTGCGCGCGACATTATGCATATAGATCGGATCAATAGAATTACTCATTTCAGCGATATTCTCAACCACTCCACTGGATGGCGATAAATACGGGCTGTAGACGCGACGGTTACCGTAATTTTCATTTTCAGATTTATGAGTTTTAAACCCTGTTTGTGTATTTCGAAAATTCAGCCCGGCCTCACCAAGCCCAAAGTTTTGAACCACCCTAGACACATCAGGTGTATTTTTTTCATTTATATTTTCGTTTTGGAACGCAACTTGCATACATTCCATTTAAGCTTTAATTTTAGTTAAAGCAAGAATGTAATGTATTTTATGAAAAATAACTGCCGATACTGCACTAAAACGAGAACAAATCTTTTATTTGTCTTTGTTATTGTCTTGTTGTTGAACGCGATAGGGAGAGCTTATTTGGATCTGCCTTTGGCAGACATTAAAGATGTAATGCTACTGCCATCTGCAATAACGCTTATTTTTGGATTTGTATCACTGTTATTTAAGCCTACTAAAATTCAATCGGAGACCATAAGCTCAAAAAAAAATAAGCTTCTATGAATCCTTTTTTGGGCATTTGATCTCAGAGGCAACTTTTTCAATTTTATTGACGTCACCCTTACTATCAAAATATTTGCATTCAAAAATGAAGTTTATTTTACCTTTATTGAGGTCTGCCTGTATTATGTCATGTTTCATTACTACCCTCTTTACTTTTTTAGTTAACCGTTAAAACAACTTAAACTACATTATAATTTATGATGAAAACTTCTGTTATTCCTGGAAACATACCCAGGTCTTCTTCTAGATATTCATTAACATGGTCTCTTATCGCAGAGGTAAGTTTTGCCCTTCCATCCACACTTTCTAATTGACCTAACTCAACCTCTAGTATGACCGTAGTTATTTCAGCAACCAAGTCAGCTTCAATTTCAAATAACGCAGAGATAAATAGATCTGATGCAATTGATGGCTGCTTAGTCAGCAGTGCAACTTCAATGCTGAATAATCTCTCAGAACCAATGATTTTACCAGAAAACACATTTTCAATTTTTAAATAGTTATATTTGTCGGGAAGAAGTCCTCCCGTTTCTGGGTCAATGCGGCTGGGGTCAATCTCTTCTTCTGGCACGGGAAAAATTTCTTCTACATCACCGTCCCAGTTAGTATCCGGCAAATAAATACCTGAACCCTCATTTTCGACAAATAAATGAGCAGCAATAAATATTACAAAAACTAGTGTCGCCGGGACTACTGCCTGAATTATGAACATCTAACACCTCTGGCTTGGTGCGGTGCAAGTAATGTGCCAAGCATTTTTGTATAAAACAGATTTACTTTATCGCTGTAATAATCTGCATGCTTTTCTCTGTTTCTAGAATATCCGCTCTGGACGACAGCTCCGTTAAGCCATCTAAGTTTACTATTTCGAAAGTAACCAATGCTGAGTTCTCAGATGTTTTCTCAATCACTTCATTAGTAACAAACTGACCGCGTTCCTCTTCGTAACTTTTAAAAAACTTAAGCCAATCATCATATGTTCCGTTACCTATTGTAACTTCGGCACTTACCTTCATTGTATCACCTCACAAAGCCTAAACACAAAATACATTGCATAAAACACCATGTCAAAAAAGAAAAAATACGCATGAGTTTTAACCATTTTTCAGGCTTGGCACAGTGTTTGCTAAATTAATTTAGTAAAAATCCTGCGAGGTCATTGTTATGAAAATATCTACGATAAAAAATGTGCATATTCTCTTGTTGGGTCTCGCACTAACTTTATTTTTAAACTTCGGCGCAGCATTTGCAAGTAACGGAAATCGTTGTCTTAACGAGGATCTAGACATAACTAACAATCTTTGTGAACAGAATGCTCGACATTTGGCATTAGAAAACAACTTGTCCTTTGTTGATAAAATATTTTTAAAAGATGAATTAGAAAAACCAAGCGATCTAATAATGGAACATTTCATTCCTGTTCGTATGAATGAAGATATTCAAACAACATCCAAAGAGACCACCTTAGACGCCACATTGAAACCCAATCTACAAAACTGGCCACGCCCAAAAGTTGTAAATCGTAACTTCGAATTCGCTGTCAATTCTCTTGATGTAAGGGGTAAAAAGGACCTTATCTCTTGCGCAATAATGCAAACAAGCGAAAGTTTGGATACTGAAATAGGATGGGAAACTCATCAGATAGATGCAGTTATAAGTTTCTCAAATCAAAAACTCCCAGAGTTCAATTTCTCTGCTCACAGGTT
>ENA-OSEY01003072-OSEY01003072.1-marine-metagenome-genome-assembly--contig:-NODE-3072-length-10442-cov-12.501881_pt1 | contig 10442 bp, 9 predicted proteins | sample MGYA00248465_ERZ534230 | MGnify/ENA primary metagenome ERZ534230 (study PRJEB26409, sample SAMN06344110) | marine metagenome | isolation source: Sea water from surface | place: Atlantic Ocean:Southern... | reverse complement strand
TTATTTTTTGATAACAAACAAGTAGCTAATATTCCAGTAAATACATTGGTTGAAAACTCACCGATGTATGATCGAAAATGGAAAAAATCAAAATTACCAAAAAAAAATAAAATAAATAAAACAATATTTAAAAGTCTAAAAATCAAAGATACGTTAAAAAAAATCTTATCCAGCCCAAATGTTTGTAGCAAAGAATGGATTTGGCAACAATATGATCACACCGTAATGGGTGATACTATACAAAAACCTGGTGGAGACTCTGGTGTAGTAAGAGTTCATAAAACAGATAAAGCTATAGCTGCTACAGTTGACTCATCTGCAACCTATTGTTGGGCACATCCACTCACAGGAGGAAAGCAAGTTGTTTGTGAAACTTGGAGAAATTTAATCTCAGTAGGTGCTAAACCTATAGCGGTTACGAATTGTTTAAATTTTGGAAGCCCAGAGAAAGAAGAAAATATGGGTGAGTTTGTCGAATGTGTTCAAGGTATCAGTGAAGCATGTAAGTATTTAGATTATCCTGTTGTCTCAGGAAATGTATCTTTTTACAACGAAACTAAAGACATCGGAATTAAACCAACTCCTACGATAGGAGGTGTGGGTTTAATTAAAGATTACAAAAAAATGATCACAATGGATTTTAAAGAAATTGACAATATCGTATTAGTGATTGGTAAAACAGAGGGTCATATAGATCAAAGTTTATTATCAAGAATAATATTAAATGAAAATAATGGACCCCCACCTGAGGTAAATTTATTTAATGAAAAAAATAATGGTCTGACTCTTCTTAATTTAATAGAGAAAAATTTCATTAAAAGTGCCCATGATGTATCTCTCGGTGGAATAATCACAGCGATAAGCAAAATGTGTATAAAAGGTAATAAAGGTATACAAATCAAAAAGCCAAAATTTTTGATTAATGAAATTGAATACTTTTTTGCTGAAGATCAAGGAAGATATTTGATTGAAATAAATCCAAAAGATTTAAAAGAAGTCTCTAAGATTTTAGATAAAAATTCAGTACATTATGATGAGATAGGTAAAATCATCGATAAAGAGATGATAATTGATCAAAAGACGAAACTAACAATTGACGAATTAAAATCATATAATACTAATTGGCTTAAGAGTTACATGGTTTGATTATGGCAATGGATTTAAAAGAGATTGAGAAATTTATTAAAGAAGCAATGCCAGATGCTTCAATTGAAATACAAGATTTAGCTGGAGATGGTAATCATTATTCTGCTACTGTTACATCATCTCAATTTGCTGGAAAAAGTAAAATTGAACAACACAAAATGGTTTATAATTCATTAAAAGGCAGAATGGGGAATGAATTACATGCCTTAGCTATTAAAACAAAGGAACAATAATGGATGATAAAACAAAAAATATAATTCAAAATCATATCGACACTAACGATGTATGTTTATTCATGAAGGGAACTCCAGATGCTCCACAGTGTGGATTCTCAATGGCAGTTTCAAACATGCTAAAAATTTTAGAGGTAAATTTTAAAAGTGTTAATGTTCTTGAAGACCAATCAATTAGAGAGGGAATTAAAATTTTTAGTGATTGGCCTACTATTCCTCAACTTTATGTAAAAAAAGAATTTGTTGGTGGATGTGATATTGTAAAAGAAATGTACGAAAGTGGTGAATTAAAAAAAGTTTTTGAGGAAAAAAACATAAAATTTAAAAACTAATTTTTTTCAAAAAAAACTATATCAGATATATCAGTGTTACCTTTATATTTGTAAACATTCTTAATAGTGTCTAGTAAAAGACTTATTACTTTGCTTGAAACTAACGAAGAAGAAAACGGTTTTTTTTGTAAGATATAATCAGCTAATTCATCGATTTTAATATCATTTACATCATTAAGATGTTTAAAGTAATTTGGAAATTTATAGTCCTCAATTACATAAAAACCACCACCAACAAGATATTCATAAAAATGATTTAACGCATTTAATTGATCGCTCAGTTTATGGGAACCGTCATCAATTATAACATCAAAATGCTCAAAAGTTTCTTTATGATTTATCTTTTTAATAAATTTCGAAACCATTTTTGGATTTGATGAATTTAAACCAAATACGTTAATTTTTTTCGAATAATATTTAAAATTCGAAATGTTTATGTCTAGACAATAAATTTCACAATTCGGAAAGTATTTAGAAAATGCAGCAGCTGAGGCTCCAGAAAACGATCCTATTTCTAAAATTTTAATTTTCTTTTCTTTTAAAAAAGATAGATGTTTTTCATAATATTTTGAAAAACCGTGAGTTTTGTTTTTTTTGTCTTTACTATATTCAGATTTATCTGTTCCATAATGGGAAAAAAGTTTATCTAGAGAAGAGTCTTCTATTCCATCTAAATCAATATTATCTTTTTTTTTAAGCTTATAAATTAAGCTTCTTTTAAATAAACTTAGAAAGTTCAATTTTATCTAGAGTAATATTCAATAACTAAATTTGGTTCCATTACTACAGGATAAGGAACCTCTTCAAATTTTGGAATTCTAACAAACTTAAATTTTTTGTTTTTTTGATCTAATTGAATATATTCAGGCGCTTCTCTCTCTTTACTTGCTAAAGCTATATCAATGATTGCAAGTTGTTTGGATTTATCTCTTATTTCAATGCTATCTTCTTCTTTAACTAAGTAACTAGAAATATTCACTTTTTTTCCATTCACTTTAACATGTCCGTGGTTGATTAACTGTCTAGCAGAAAAAATTGTTGTAGCAAACTTAGCTCTATAAATCACTGCATCTAGTCTTCTCTCTAAAAGACCAATTAAATTTTCACTGGTATCTCCTTTAAGCATAGAAGCCTTTTTATAAATATTTCTAAACTGTCTCTCATTTATGTTTCCATAATAAGCTTTAAGTTTTTGTTTTGCTTGTAATTGAATACCATAGTCTGAAGGTTTACCTTGTTTAGTTTGACCATGCTGACCTGGTCCGTAAGCTCTTTTATTGAATGGGCTTTTCGGTCTACCCCACAGGTTAACCTTTAGTCTTCTATCAACTTTATGTTTAGAGTTAATTCTTTTTGTCATTTGATATTCGGTCTTATAAACTTACTCTTTTGTTTGTCAATCAACGTTTTTTACCTAAACTTGCGAATACACCTGATAATATACGTGTTTCTTTATCAGATAACTCCATTTTATAAAAAATATTTCTGAGGTTCTCAAGCATTTTAGGTTTCTTTTCCTTGGGTCTAAAAAAATTTATTTCATCTAAATTTTTAATGCAAAGACTTAACATTGATTGAATTTCTTTTTTATTAGCTGATTTGATTTTTTTTGATCTTTTAAATGGAGTATTTTTTAGTTTGATAAGGCTAGATACGTATTGAGCAATAATAATCAGACTATGGGATAAATTCAAAGATTTAAAATCAGGGTTAGTAGGTATTTGTAAAGTATAATTAGCATAACTGATTTCATCATTTGATAAACCTGACGCCTCCGAACCAAACAAAAAACCAATTTTCTTTTTAAAATTTATCTTTTTTAAATCATCTAAGTTTATATGTTTGACATTTTTATTTCTAAATCTCGCAGAAGTGGCAATAACAACATCAATTTTGCTTATTGCATCTTCTAAATTATCATAATTTTTGCTTTGATTGATAATATCTTTAGCTCCAACCGACGTAGCTAGAATTTTATCATTTGGAAAAGTAGGTTTAGGGTTTACCAAAATCAATTTATTAAAATCAAAGTTTTTTATTGCTCTGGCACAGGCACCAATATTTTCTGATAATTGAGGTTTATGAAGAATAAATGAGATGTTATTTTTACTCATTTATTTACTTGCAGGCGCATTATCTTTAAATAATTTATAATCCAAACTATCAATTAATGCTTTGAACGAAGCTTCGATAATGTTTGTTGAGACACCAATAGTAAACCAATTTTTTCCTTGAGAGTCTGTGCTTTCAATTGAAACTCTTGTAACAGCTTCAGTTCCTGTATTTAAAATTCTTACTTTATAATCTACCAGTTTTAAATCTTTTAAATATTTTGAGTATTTTGCTAGTTTATCAACGTTTTGTCTGATGGCATTATCTAAAGCATTTACTGGACCATTCCCTTCTCCTTCACACATAATCTTTTCTCCATCAACTTCTAACTGAGCTTTTGCAGAGGAAACTATTTCGCCAGAATTATTTTTTTTTACTGAAACGTCATATTCATTAATAGATATATATCTTGGTATTTCTCCAATTATTCTTCTTGCTAATAATTCAAATGATGCATCGGCACCATCATAACTATAACCAATGAATTCTCTGTCTTTTACTTCATCTAATAATTTTTTAATTTTTGGATCATTTTCTTGAATATCAATTTTGATACTTTTTAATCTAGAGATAATATTTGACTTTCCTGATTGATCAGAAACAACAATATTTCTTGTGTTACCAACTTCCTCAGGATTGATGTGTTCATAAGTTTTTGGATCTTTTTGTACAGCAGATACATGCAATCCTCCTTTATGTGAAAAAGCTGCTGCGCCCACATATGGTAAATGTTGGTTAGGTTTTCTATTTAAAATTTCATCTAAAAGTCTTGAACAATCAGTTAGATTTTTAATATTTTTTGATTTTATTCCAATTTCAAATTGAGATGAAAAATCTTTCTTTAAAAAAAATGTTGGTATTAATGACATTAAATTTGCATTTCCACATCTTTCACCCAATCCATTTATTGTACCTTGAATTTGTCGAACACCAGACAATACTGCTGCTAATGAATTAGCAACCGCATTACCAGTATCATTATGTGCGTGAATTCCCAAGTTTTTTCCTGGTACTACTTTTGTAACCTCACTAACTATCTGTGTAACTTCATGTGGAAGTGTACCTCCATTCGTATCACATAATATCACCCACCTTGCACCTTGGTCATAAGCAGCTTTAATACATGAGAGTGCATATTTTGGATTTGCTTTATAACCATCAAAAAAATGTTCTGCATCGAACATGAATTCTTTTTTTGCTTTAACAAAATGTTTTGCACTCTCAGAAATATTATCTAAATTTTCTTCATTTGTAATTCCTAAGGCAACATCGACATGAAAATCCCAAGACTTACCAACTAAACATACTGCAGAGGTATTAGAGTTCATGAGTGCAGATAAACCAGTATCATTTTCTGCACTTCGTCCAGACCTTTTTGTCATTCCAAAAGATGTTAGTTTTGAATTTTTAAAATCGTGTTTCTTTTGAAAAAATTCTGTGTCGGTTGGGTTAGCCCCGGGCCAACCTGCTTCAATGTAATCCACACCCAAATTGTCTAAAGCTAAAGCAATTTTTTCTTTGTCTTCCAAAGAAAAATCGACTCCTTGCGTTTGAGCTCCATCTCTTAGAGTTGTATCAAATATGTATAATCTTTCTTTGCTCATTTAAATTTCCAGAGTGTTTTACCATCTTTATCTTCTATTAAAACACCTTTGTCCAAGAGCTCATCTCTAATTCTATCAGCTTCTTTATAGTTCTTATTTTCTCTAGCTTTGTCTCTTAAACTAAGCATATTTTCAATTTCAGACTCGGTTATAGATACTCTTTTCTTTTTAAATTCATTCCATTGCTCGCCAGTCTCATTCATCAAACCAACAAATTTGCATGCCGAAACAAATAAGTCTGTGTTTTCTCCTTTGTTAGCTTTTTCGAATAACTTATGAAGGTTGGCGATATATCCAGGTGTATTTAAATCCTCATAAAGTGGTTTTAGAATTTCATCTGAAACTTTGACAGATTTAAGATCAGATGAATATACTTTATACCACTTATCTAAAGTGCTTTCACAATCACTTAATAATTTGTCGTTCCAATCTAATGGTTGCTTATAGTGTGCACTCATTAAAGCCAATCTGATTATTTGGCCACTAATCTTATTTCTAAAATCTTTTATTTTTAGAATGTTACCTTGTGACTTAGCCATTTTTTCATTAGACATAGTGATAAAAGCATTATGCACCCAGTAATTTGCAAAAACTTTTGTATCATTAGCACATCTGGATTGGGCTATTTCATTTTCATGATGAGGAAAAATAAGATCTATACCTCCACCATGAATATCAAATTCATTACCTAAGAATTTTTTTGACATAGCTGAACACTCTAAATGCCATCCTGGTCTACCTTTGCCCCAGGGTGAATCCCAAGCAGGTTCATCATTATTTGATGGTTTCCACAGAACAAAATCCTCAGAATTTTTTTTATTTTCACTGATTTCTACTCTAGATCCAGCAATTAAATCCTCTAAATTTTTATTTGATAATTTTCCGTAATCAGGAAATTTTTTGACCTCAAAATAAACATGCTTTTTATTTTCATACGCAAATCCTTTCTTAATTAAATCATTTATCATTTCAATCATTAGCTCAATATGTTCAGTTGCTTTTGGCTGATGAGTAGGATTTTCACAATTTAAAAACTCACAATCTTTAAAAAAACTTGAAGTTACTTTTTCTGTGAGTTCTTTTGTAGAAATTTTTTGTTCTTGTGAGGATTTAATTATTTTATCATCAATATCAGTTATATTTCTCACATATGTTACTGAGGGAAATTCGTTTTTTAATAATTTAAATAAAATATCAAAAATTACTAAGGGTCTTGCGTTTCCTATATGAGGATCATCATAAACTGTAGGTCCACAAACGTACATTCCAACATTTTTTTTTTCTTTTGGAACAAAGTGTTCTTTTTTATTACTTAAATTATTTGTTAAAAAAATATCCATATCAGCTGATTAAGAAATATACCTTATTTAATGATTTGTTAATCTAATTGATTAACTAGGAATCTTGCAAACTGGAATTGGCTCCATTTTATGCAAGTTTTGATTTCGAATTTTTTCGTATTGTTCTCTGTGAGGCGAATTTGGGTTGCCCATTGCGTCTTCAAGTTCTGAATAATTGAATCCTAATTGACCTTCATCTGTTCTTCCATCATCCCATAATCCATCGGTTGGTGGAGCATCAATAATTTCTTTTAATATACCTAATTCTTTGCCAAGTTCCCATACTTCGGTTTTATTACAATCTGCTATAGGAGATATATCAACACCACCATCTCCATATTTTGTATAAAAACCTACTCCAAAATCCTCTACTTTATTTCCTGTTCCAACTACAATACCTTTATTTGCTGCTGCAACTTGGTAAAGAGTAGTCATTCTAAGTCTAGCTCTAGAGTTAGCAAAACCATGTTCATTATCAAATTTATTTAGGGTTGTTGAAAATGTTTCAAAAAGTTTATCTAAACTTAAAGTATGCGCTTCAACATTTTTAAAATTTTTTACCAGCCATTGTTGATGCTTCAAACTAAGATCATGTTGATTTTCTTTTTGTTTAATCGGCATGGTTAAAACAATAGTTTTAATTCCTGTCATCGCACTCAGAGTGCTTGAAACAGATGAATCTATACCACCAGATATTCCAATGACTAATGATTGTGCCTTGTTTGGCATTTGATCAACGTATGTTTTGATCCAATTTGAGATAAATTTTACTTTTTCTGATGGTGTCATAACAAATATCTAACTATCTTAAATTTTTATGCAATAGCTTAAGATGCCGCTTGAATAGCATTTTTAGAATAGCTGCTATTCTTTTTAATCTCATCAGAAATTAAAAAGGCTAATTCTAAAGCCTGGTCTGAATTCAATCTTGGGTCACAATGAGTGTGATATCTACTCGATAAATCAGCATCAGATATTTTTCTAGCTCCACCTGTACACTCTGTCACATCTTGGCCAGTCATTTCAACATGTAAACCACCTGCGTATGATCCCTCAGACTGATGGACACCAAAAACATTTTTGACCTCATTAACTACATTGTTAAATGGTCTCGTTTTAAAACCAGTAGTTGATACAATTGTATTTCCATGCATTGGATCACATGACCAAATAACATTAAGTCCCTCTTTTTTAATTCTTCTAATTAACTTTGGTAAAAACTTTTCTACATTCTGATGACCAAATCTTGAAATTAAAGTTATTTTTCCTTTTTCATTTTTTGGATTTAATACTTCACAGATTTTTGCAATCTCTTCAGGTTTAGAGGTTGGCCCACACTTAATACCTATTGGATTTTCTATTCCTCTACAAAATTCAACATGTCCACCATCTAGTTGTCTTGTTCTATCACCTATCCATACAAAATGAGCTGATGTATCATGATATTCACCAGTTGTAGAGTCAACCCTGGTCATGCTTTCCTCAAATGGTAAATGTAATGCCTCGTGTGATGTCCAGAAATTTACAGTATATAATCTATTATTAAAATCTGAAGTTATTCCACATGCCTCCATAAATGCTAATGCGTCAGCTATTTTATCTTCTAGATCTTTAAATTTTTTAGCCTGAGGACTTTTTTTAATATAATCTAAGTTCCATAAATGAACTTTATTTAAGTCCGCAAAACCACCTTTTGAAAAAGCTCTTAAAAGATTTAGCGTAGATGCTGATTGAGAATACGCTTTAAACATTCTCTTTGGATCAGGTCTTCTAGCTTTTTCATTAAAATCTATTGCATTAATATTGTCACCTAAATAACTCGGCAGTTCTACACTACCCTGTTTTTCTGTTGGTGCACTTCTTGGCTTAGAAAATTGTCCTGCAATTCTCCCAAGCTTTACAATTGGTAAAGATGCTGAGTACGTCATCACTAAAGCCATTTGAAGAATTACTTTAAAAGTATCTCTTATATTATCAGGATGAAATTCTGCAAAACTCTCTGCACAGTCTCCACCTTGTAATAAAAAAGCTTTACCATCAACTACTTTTGCAAGTTGATCTTTAAGATGTCTTGTCTCACCTGCAAAAACAAGTGGCGGAAATGTTTTTAACTTATTTAAAACATTATTTAGTTCCTTTTCATCACCATACGTAGGTATGTGTTTGACAGGATACTTTCTCCAACTATTTACTTTCCAATTTTTCATGTTCAACTGAGGATTGTTGTATCAGAGTTTTTCTATTATTCAACGGTTACCGATTTAGCAAGATTTCTAGGCTTATCTATATCAAATCCTTTTTTAAGTGCTGAATAATAAGCTAATTTTTGCAAAGGAATTGTTAAAAGAAAGGGTAAAAGATCCTCATTAGCACTTTCAACTTCTATTTTTTCCCAAATATTCTCTGAAACCACCTCGTCTCGACTTTTATTTGTTACTAATAAAACTTTAGCTCCTCTGGCAATTACTTCCTGCATGTTTGAAATTGTTTTTTTATAATAGTTATCTCTTGGTGCTAATACAACAACTGGCATTCCTTCTTCAATTAAAGCTAGTGGTCCATGTTTCATCTCACCAGCTGGATAACCTTCTGCATGAATATAAGATAGCTCTTTTAACTTTAACGCACCTTCCAATGCTATTGGAAAAGAAAACCCTCTTCCTAAAAACATTGAACCTTTTGCTTCATTAAAAGTATTTGATATTGCTTGTATTTTGTTGTCTGTAGATAAAGTCTTTTCAACTAACTTTGGTAAAGATTTTAGATCTTTAAGCTTCTCATTAAATAACTCTTTTTTCAAATCTCTTCTTAATAATCCAAGTTTTAACGCTAAAATATATAGTATTAAAATTTGGCCTAAAAATGCTTTAGTAGATGCCACACCTATTTCAGTTCCACAATGTATTGGTAAAACAAATTTAGAGTCTCTTGCAATAGAACTTTCAATAACATTTACAACTGCACATGTTTTCATTTCATTTTGATTACACAAATCTAATGCTGCATAAGTATCAGCTGTTTCACCAGATTGAGATACAAACACATATAAAGTTTCCTTCTTAAATCTATTTTTTCTATATCTAAACTCTGATGCGATATCCACACTTACATCTAATGAAGTAAGTTCTTCAAACCAATATTTTGCGAGTAAACAAGAATGATAAGCTGTTCCACAGCCAATAAGGGTCACTGATGAAATTTCATTAGTTTTCCAAGGAAAATTATAAATGTTGATATCATTATTTAACGTATCCACATACTCATTAATTCCATTTTTTAACGTAGTAGGTTGTTCCTCTATTTCTTTAGCCATGAAATGTTTATAATCGCCTTTATCATACTTCTCATCTTCCAAAGACAACTCTAAAACTTTTTTGTTTATCTTAGCTCCATCCTCATTGAAGAATTCAACATGGTCTTTTTTTATAATACAAAATTCACCATCATTTAGATAAGTAATCTTATTTGTCATTGCTTTCAGTGCATAAGAGTCTGATCCTAAATAATTTTCATTTGGACCATAACCAACGGCTAATGGAGATCCTCTCCTTGCTCCTACAATTAAATCTGGTTGATCTTTAAATATTATACCTAAAGCAAAACTACCATGAAGAGTTTTTAGCGTTTTTTTAATTGAGTTTACAATATTTTCTGTTTTCAAGTTCTCAGTTATTA
>ENA-OSEY01003071-OSEY01003071.1-marine-metagenome-genome-assembly--contig:-NODE-3071-length-10445-cov-3.529707_pt1 | contig 10445 bp, 8 predicted proteins | sample MGYA00248465_ERZ534230 | MGnify/ENA primary metagenome ERZ534230 (study PRJEB26409, sample SAMN06344110) | marine metagenome | isolation source: Sea water from surface | place: Atlantic Ocean:Southern... | reverse complement strand
TCATCTCTCCAGTTTGAAAAGTCTTCTTTCTTAGCCTTCTTTTTGACACAGTTTGGATATCTCTTACCAAACATAGTTTTCATTCCTTTCTTTTCATATCCATCCCAACATTTTTCGTCTAGTTCTACCTCCTCTTTCTTTAAATCCATGACAGACTTGCCATATCTTTTTTTAACAATTTCAGCAGCAGAAGGTCCTTTGTTTACCTTCCTTGTCTTCATCATTTCTTTACTTGGTGGATATGAGGTTGCATCTTTCTTATCCTTAGAAGGTCTTACCTTTCCCATATCTCTGGCAACATCATAACCTTCCTCTGGAATATATTCTTCTTTCTTTGTACTATTACCCCAATTTGCAGCACCAACCTTACGACACTTAACTAATGCACCTGATGCATATGCACTTGGCCAGACAGAGTATCTTGATTTTACCTTATGATAACAAGCATCTTTTGTACCACTACCCTTACCTTTCTTATCTTTTCCCTCTGCTAAAACTATCTCATCTCCAACTTCTACATTATTTTCTGTAAACCAACCACGATTTGCTTCTATTGCAAATAATACTTCACCATCTGAATATACTGGTAAACTACTATATGGTGTTAATTCTTTAATACTTTCGATAGTTCCGTCTTCTTTAACAAATGCAATATCAAGTGGAATACGAGTATTTTTCATATGAAATGAATGTTGACCTACTTCTTCAAATATAAAAAGCATTCCTTTATTTTCTTCCAAACTTTCACGGAACATAAGTCCTAATCTAAATTTAGAATCTGTATTTGGTATTTCAACTTCTAATGGTAAATCAATATACTCTTCACTTGTTGTAGTGGTATGTTGTTCGTCAGGTACGTTTTTCATAAGATTTTTTTTCATCTCTTTTTTTGAAATTTTAGGACCACCAATTGGATCACCATACTCATCTCTTTTCATCTCTTCACTCATTTTCTTATTTGCAATATATGCTTTATAAGTTGGACTTTTCTTCTCAACAGGCATTCCTGCTCTCCTTTTTGCTTTGTTACCAGAACCTCTATCAGTTTCAGTAGGAATATTTTTAACAGCTGCTTGTGCTGTAGGAGGGTGTGTTGATGCTAGTTTTGCTTTTCTTGATACACCTGTTCCACCATAAGATTCTTTCATTTTCTTTTTTGGTTTATCAGTTGAGACATAGGTTGGTTTTGCAGCACCAGATTTTGCTTGTTGACCAGGATCTGCTTTCTTTTTTCTACGAGCAGCAGAGAGTCTTTCTGCTTTTGTCATACTTGCTCTCTTTGATGATGATACACATTTAGGTGTACCTTCACCAGGTTTGTCACTAGCACAAGTTCCTCCAGTAACGACATTAACCCAACCAGGTTTGCCATCTTTGGACTTTGAACCTTTGAACCACTTATGAAGTGAACCCTCTTTTACTGATTGTTGAAATGCTTTCTTTACTTCAGAAACGCCAATAACATCAATCACTTCTGCAAAGGTCTCTCCTTTTGAATCTTCAATAGTAACAGAATCACTCATTAGAACTAGAATTCTCCTTATTATTTAGTATTCCTTGTTTTAACATCTTTGATAATTCTGATGTTGAACCTACAAAAAGTGCGTTGTTAGTTACATTATTAGTCGTTTGTTTTTTATCTTCATCTACTTCTTTCACTTTTTTCTGTAAATCCATTAATTTATCAGTTGTATCTGCAACTGATTTTATTATCTGACCTGCGACCTCATATGCTCTCGCACTGCCACCTTCACCAGCAACTTCTAATATACCATTAAGTGCCTCCTGACCTTTTTCAACTAACGAATATAAATTTGCACGAGTATAGTCATAGTCTTTCTTGACATCATCCTTAGTAGATTCCACCTTTTGAGGTTTGCTACTTGGAGTAACATCAATTGCACTACTTGTGTTTAACGCTTTATCAATAGAATCATAGTTAGTCATGGTATTCATTAAATGTCTTTCTGTTGTGTTGGACTATATGTTTTAGAATCATTGAATACTTCAATAATACCATTAAATCCAAAGTCATCATCAGGTTCAACCAAGGCATCGTCTGCAGTAGTTAACACATCAATTGATGCGTTCTCAATATGTGTTGCTGCAACACTTTCATAACCACGATAAACAACAATTGTGTTTGCATCAACTATTTCCTTGATTTTCATTATTTCTTTATCTATAATAATTCTCATGCCAACTGCCAGTGCAAGAGTAGAAGTAACATCAAATCTTGTTTTTGTTTTACTTAAATCTGTTCTCAATACCGTGGTATTATCATCATCATAATCTTTCAATGCTTTTGGAGTTGCACTATATCTCAACTCTCTTCTTGCATTTTCAGTATCAACAGAAGCATGATAATCAACTTGAACTTTCTTGATAAGACCTTCACTAGAATCGGATACAGGACCGAAGAGATAAGTTTTAGCAGTAAAGTTTAATGTGTATATAAGTGCTCTCCTTGTTGCAAAATCTCCTTCATAATCATCTTGAAATGATATATTATCTAATACAATTGGAATATCTCTTTTCTCTCCAATCACATTTACAAGATCTACAGTTACATTAAATGATGGTTGAAAATATGGTAATATTTGTTCTACAATCTGTAATGCATCATCATTTAACTTACAATATATGTTTAATTCAAATCCAATGTTATATGGAACAGGCATATAAACTTTTCTCATTGTATCAGATGCTTTATCAATTGCTCTAAATGTTTGAGTCATTCCTGTCTTTCTTGTTCCATCATAAGTTAAAGATGTCATCTCAAAAGACATTCTTGGTAAAGATATTGCTACTGCTTTGTTTAATTCTGATTGTTGTGTTAATCTTGCTAAAAATTTCTGTCTTGGAGCATATGCTAATGGAACCCTCATTTCATCAACAACATTACCCGTCTGTCCATCATAATGCTTAAGATAAATTTGATTGAACAATGTTCCGAAAGATACAATGGTCTTTCGCATTATTTCGTGGTAGTAATGACTTCCTAACATTAAACTTCACCAAATGGGTTAACTTCTGTAAAATCTAAGATCATATCTGCTTCTCCTTCAAATAAATCATTTTGATCATAATTATCTATATTCTGAACTGAACCTGCTGCAGGTACTTCAGAGAGTAACATATACTTATCTAAAATGTATATAGCACCAGATGATTGTCCAATAATCTTCTCTCCCACAAAGAATTTACCATTTTCTTGACCAATTTGCAGAACTCCCTCTTCTTGATCCCAGTTCTTAACTCTTGCTCTTATCAAGGAATCTTCACCAAGAACCACCTCATTAAACCAGAATGTTCCAACTCCTGCGTTTCCTGCTATTGCTGCAGGATCTTCTACCAATACAGTACAAGGTCCTAGATAACCTGCACCTGGATTTGTCATGTTAACACGTAAGATATTGTTTTGATTATTATCAAGAACTATAGTACCAGTGGCAGTTGAGAATCCAGATTCTCCATCTCTATCTCCAATAGTATTAGAAAAACCTACAGTAGGTGGAGTTGTGTATCCAACACCTATCTTAGTAAATGTTACACTATCAATCGCTCCATCAAGACCAACGTTTGCAAATCCCTCTGCTGTTTGTCCAAGTGGTGGATCAATAGTAACACCAGGAGCAAGCAAATATCCTCCTCCCATTGATAATATTTCAAACTCACTTATTTGTCCGAAACCATTTATTTTTGCTCTACCAGTTGCTGTAAATTGAGAAGGAGATCCAGTTGCACTGCTAACTGCTACGTTAGGTGTTGATAGATATCCTGCACCAGATGATGCTATAGAAACTGAATTAACAAATCCTTCGCTAATTGTTGCAGTTCCAGTTGCTCTAAAGTTAGTTGCAACACCTAATGGAGCATCTATAACTGCAGAGATTAAGGCAGTTACTATACCTGTTAAAGTAGTGCTACTATTATCAAGAGAAACAACTTCTCCATTTTCAATATTAGCATTGATGCTTATTTCTTGTTCAGTACCAATTACATTTTCAAAATCATCATAGGTCACTGTGGATGATAGTGTAGTTACTCCAAGAGTTGATATACCACTTAATGGAACATATGAACCAATACCAGAAAGAACATTGGTTGAATATATGTCATCTACAAGAATACCAGTATTATATGAGTTTTTAAGAACTGGTGGAGTTAAATTAGCATTAGTTATTAATGGTTTATCTCCTGCTAATGCAAAACTAATACTATCTTCAAAATTTCCATCCAGATATAGAGAAGTTAATTGAGAACCAAATTGATTTTTACTTTCTACATAAACATAATGCCAAGCATCATCTCTTACAGATGCAAAACTAATACCAGTAACTGTTAAGACAATATCAGCAGCACCACCCCCACCAAGTGATGAATCAGCAATTGTTATCGTCTCAGAGGAGTAGTAATTTGTACCACCAGATACTAATGTAATTGTTGGTGTACCATCAGAAGAAACATCAACATCGAACTCAGCACCTGTTCCAGATGCGTCACCAACAGCGTTAGTTACAGTGTATGATCCATTTGTTCTTAAACTGTCGGCAATACCAACATTAGGGATGAATGTACTAACTGATCCAGTAGTTGAAGCAATAGATACAGTTCCAATACCCAATTCAACTCTTCCTAAAGTATTAATTCCTAAAGTAACGTCTTCTCCACCATTAGATACTTTATTTAATTCTAAGATCGTTGAAAAACCTACATTAGAACTTTGTGCTTTGAAGTATAATTGAACTGAACCCTCTTGGTCAATGGTAGTTTGATTTCCATTCCATGTTAAATTTCTATCATTATCAGCATTAATTAACTTCCATGCTACTGTGCCATATTTTGGAGAGGTTGCATCAAATCCCGCAGATAATGCAAGATATTTTATAGTAAGTGTTGGTTGACTTAGATAATATCTACCTGGACTAGTTAAACTATAAGTGAATGTAGATAAACCAGAATTTGAGGTAAAGGTTGTATTTGCAGTTGCTGTAGATGCTATTCCAGTTGGAGCATCTATAGTTAATATTGGATTTCCGACATAGAACTGTCCTGAAGATGCGATAGATAAAGTTTCAACATTTTCATTAGCATTTATTGTAGCAGTGACAACTGCAGTAGATCCAACTCCAGTAGGAGCATCTATCGTCACAGCAGGTTCTACACTATAACCTATACCTGCATTATTGACTGAAAGACTTACTAATTTACCATTACCAATTGCTGTATTTGCTGTTGCTTGTACAAATCCACTGCCAGTTGGAGGATCTATTGTAACACCTATCTTTCTATCTGGGTCATAATTACTTCCACCATCGCTTAATACTATACTATTAACAATATTATTTGATACTACTGCCGAACCTGTTGCTCCTGTAAATGTGGGACTTCCAAAAGTTACTACAGGAACATCTGTATACCCATCTCCAGAAGAAAGAACAATTGCTCTACTTACACCTTGTCTGAAGGATTCTATACCTACAGTTGCAGCAGCTCCAACTCCCCCACCACCACTAATTGTAACTGTAGGTGGTTCTCTATATCCTTCACCTGCATCAGTCAATACAATTTCTTTTACAGATCTTGCACCTCCTATAGAGGTTGTAATTGCAACAGCAGTTGCAGTTCTACCACTGATTGGTGGTGAAAATGTTACTGTTGGTGTTGAACTATAATTATATCCTTGATCATTTAAGAATATCTCTCTTATATAACCTCTTGTCATATCAACTCCGAGGACAGCAGTATTTCCGTAACCAACCATCTTAAGACTTATTATCTCTCCAACATTTGATGTTCTCTCATCAATTTCATCTATATCAGTATCAATAACCTCATTTTCATATTCAAATAGTTCGCACTGAAGTTCATAAACGTAATTCTTTTGTAATTGATAGAATGGGTTTTCATGTTCTACAAATTTTACTTCAAAGAATCTACCACCTAATGGAAAATATATTAAATCTCCTTCTCTAGGTCTATGTGCAAGTTCTGTTTCATATGCATCTCCCATTGCTAAGAATGGTGCAATATAATCTTCCCATCTTTCCTTAGATATAGTTACAACCAATTCATCCTTGAGTTGCATACCAAATTTAGTTAATACATCTCCACCACCTGTGTATCCATCATATGTGTTTACATATGCTTCAATTAAATAATTATCATCAAATTCTGAAGATTGTACTTCTTGAAAAACTGTTTTTCTACTTATTATTTCTCTAGGTAAGTAATATACCTCAATACCATACATCCTCAACTGTTCGTTGACGAGATCTTGTACAAGTCTTTGTTCTGATGCAGATCCTTGAAGGAAGAATGGATTTAATGGCATTTATCCTACCCTATCATATCTAATGGAGGTAACTCGTAAGTTGATGACATTTGTTCTCTAATTTCATTAACTTCTTGAACACCATCCTGATAGATTTCTCTACCATTAAATTCTATTCCACCAGGTAATTTTACTCCCCTAAATTTAATTAAATTTTGTCCCCATTGTTTTTTAATAAGGGCAGTGCAATATCTCTTTAAAAAACTATCATTATAAACACCCGCGAAATTTGAAGGATCTAATACCCTATAACAATCAAGAACAATAAATTGATCTTTATCCTGAGACTCCCAATCAATATCAAGATATAATCTATTTTGTCTTTTGTTAAATCTTATTTGCTTATCAGTTGTAAGTAAAAAATCAATATCTTCCAAATATCTCTTTGTCATTGAATATTGTAAAAGATTTACTGAATTGAAAAAGTACAAGTCATTTAAAAATAACTGATACTTAATACTAAACATACCACCAGATATAGAACTAGTATCAAATTTAAATATTTTTTCAATACCAATAACGGTCTCTGGAACAACTATGTAATTTGAATTTTCATACCAAGTACTGGTAAAAGAAGTTGAAGTTTGAGTTGCTGTTGTTGATGTAATACTAGTTCCACTTGGAGGATCTGCCCTTCCTCTATCAAGATCATCTTGAGTAATTTTATATTTTAAATACATTCTTTCGACACCATCAAAGTGTCTTTCTTGAAAATATTGAATAGCATCATCTACAATATCATCAAGTTGTTCATCTGATACATTAATTTCAAGAACAGGTGCACCAAGTTTCCTCAAGCAATGATCTATTAACTCTTGTTTGGTGGTAGGCTTTGCCATTAGTTAGAAATCTCCTTCATCCACACTATTTATTGTTTTCGATTTAGTTTTTTGCTTTGTTTTGGGAACAGTGTCTAAATTCTCTTCTTTTTCTGCTCTTTCCAACTCTGCTCTTTTTAATTGTACTACAACTTCTTTTGCATGTTCTAACTCTTTAAGCAAGTCATTAACCTGTTTATTGAGTGCGTCTATAGTATTATTATTTGAACTAACCCTTGCTTCAAGTGCTATTACTTGAGCAAGTAAATCCGCAGATTTTCGTTGGTATGTTCCCAACAAAACCTGATAATCCAATTCATTATTTGGCATTACTAATTATTCAGTTGTATTATTTATACTATTAGAACGAACCCCCGTCAACGGTTATGTTCTGTAAAACTCTATTACTACCATCGTGTCCAATTACCTGAGACTGTCCCGCAGCATCATTAACCCATAAACCACCAACTTCAAAGTTTGCGTAAACAATTTCTGTCATAACATTTGAATTCTCAGTAACAGATGATGCGACTGCAACTCTTTGTGCAGAATCATCCCAGTATACTGCAGCAGTTTTAGCGGTAGATCCTGTATAATAATGCATTATCATACCAACATCAAGGTTGCTATCAGAGGATGGTGCTACCAAGTTACCACCACTGTTAACAAGTCCAAGTTCAATGATTGGATCTTCAACCTTTAATGCTTCTGTATTAACAATAAATTGAGAACCTAGGACTGTAATATCTCCAGTAACAGTAACACTACTTGCGAAACTTACATTACCAGTAGTATCGGCAAGTGTTATTGCATCGCTTCCATCAGCTGCTTTTACAGCACCTGCTTGTAAAGTTGGAACACTTAAAGTATCTGAGTTTGCATTATACTTAAGTTGTGGATCAACGAACATGGTCTGTCCAAGACCTGTTGCTGCTAAATCTCCTGCAGATGCATTTACAAATGATAAGTATCTGTCATTTGAATCTGAAACAGAACTAACATCAATAGAACTTGATCTTTGTGCAGTTGAAATAGAACCCGAAATAGTACCGTTAATCTGTCCAGTAACAATTAGGTCTGAAGCAACTCTTACAGAGTCAGATCCAGTAGCAGCTCTAATGTATAAATCCCCTGAATTAGTGCTGATAGTGTTAGCATCTACTGTTGCAATACCAATATTACCTGCGACAATACCCTTTCCAGGTCCGTGTGTAGCAGTAATACCATTGGTAAATGTAGACATTCCTGTGATATTAGTCTGTGCAGTAATATCAACGGTATTTGTAGAGGCATCTAGTTTTAGATTTCCTGCAGAAGTGTTGATTGTTGTATTATCAACAACACCAATTTGAACTTCTCCAATAGTAGAACTACCATTAACTGTCTGATTACCTGTTATGGTTTGAGCACCTTGTATTTTTTGAGTTGCATCAACAACAACTTCATTATTCTGAGCATCAAGAATTAAAGGTCCGTTATCAGAGTAAATTGTACGTTCTGAAGTTACAGCAACCTGAACAGTTCCAAAATCACCACCATTTGTAGCAGTGATAATACCACTTAAACTAGCATTGGCATATGTCTTACCTGCTGAAGAATCTCCAAGATTGAATGTATTATCAGTTTCTGGTAAAATATCTCCTGAAATATCTGCGTTAATAGTAACAACATCAGTCTCAGCATTACCAAGATTTACGTTACCATTAATAACTGTTGCACCTTGTAATGTTGATGTACCAGTAACACTTAATCCTGCACCAATATATGCGTTCTGTCCTACACTTAATCCACCTTTAATATCTACAGCACCTGTTCCTGCAGCATTTGTTTGTGCAGTACTAGCAAATGTCGTAATTCCAGTAACACTTAATCCTGCACCAACATATAAATCTCTAGCAATTCCTGCACCACCATCAACAACTAAAGCACCTGTCTGAGATGAAGATGAAGCAGTAGTTGCATCTATGTTTACCGCACCAACAAAAGTACCCATTCCACCAACTTTCAAGTTGGAACCGATATTTGCTGATAATTCTACACCAAGACCACCTTCCGTCTTTAATGCACCTGTATCTTTGTCAGAAGAATCAGTGGTATTAGTAATATCTACCGCACCTTGGAAGGTTGATAGACCTGTTACATATAAAGCACTTAAAGTAGTCTGTGTTAATGAACTAGACCAAGAAAGAGTACCTTGAGCGTTTGTTACCAGAGTTCCACCATCTACTGGTGTTTCTGGAAAAACATATGTGGTAACACCTGATAAAGTATTCGGTGCTCTTAATGCAATTCTATTAGTTCCGTCTCTATCTACTAAATTTAACCTTAACGAATCTATACCGTCTTCTCTAGTCCAATATCTTGACGCTCCTAAAAATTTATTTCCGTTCGAGGTTCCGTCTAAACCTACATAGAAATCGTATTTGTCAGTTGAAAAACCTGGTTCACCAGCATTTAATGCAGGAAGTCCTGCATACGTACCTCGTTTAAACTGAATAACAGCGGCTGCCATTTAATTATGCCCTCGCGTTGAGAATAGTCTTTATTTCACTTTATTCATTTAATCTAAGATGTATTTATAATTTAATCTACCAAACCCCTCCATCCATGTCAACATTAGCACTCCTATTAGGATCTGTATCTAATGCATCTATGAACGCATCTGGTAATCCTGCTGTTCCAACCACTGATCCAACGGTGGAAGCTGCTGCTATTAAGATAACATCTGGATCTACAAATTCGTATTTTTGGGTATTGGCATTGTAAGTCATTAGGAATCTATGGGACTGAGTGCTTGTATCCACATCAGATATATCTGATAGTTTACTTCCTGAACCAGATAATGAATTTGATGCAATAACCTTTACAGCATTAGTTGCTCCAACTCTTGCTCTGATACTCGCCATTTAAGTTACTCCTTCTCTTACTAATACACTCCCCTCAATAACTCTTGTTTTTAGAGTTGATGAGGTGTTTGTTATAACAATATCATAAACGTGTCTTCCTGCTTTTAATGCTGATGTTTGTGTATCAGTTAGTGCAAGAGAGATTGTTCCATTAGCAGCATTATCAATAGAAGCAGTAAAAGAAGTTGCTGAAGAATCAGCAGCACCTGCATGCTTTTTCATCTTAGCGGCTATTGTATATCCAGTTAAATTAAAGGAGGTATCTCCTATTGTATTAGCAAGGTTAAATGTCTGACTAAAATCAGTTCCTTGATTAACTTGGAGATTAGCAACGTAGACTGCCATTAATAATGCTCAAATATAATTTCTAGTTATAATTATTTA
>ENA-OSEY01003070-OSEY01003070.1-marine-metagenome-genome-assembly--contig:-NODE-3070-length-10446-cov-19.995757_pt1 | contig 10446 bp, 13 predicted proteins | sample MGYA00248465_ERZ534230 | MGnify/ENA primary metagenome ERZ534230 (study PRJEB26409, sample SAMN06344110) | marine metagenome | isolation source: Sea water from surface | place: Atlantic Ocean:Southern... | reverse complement strand
CATATTAAAAAGCAATCCGATATGTTCAAAGCACTAATCACAGAGTTTCCTCTGTCTGATGTTCCCAAGGAGAGAACAGTCACAGAGGAGAAGATACGGAAGTACACCTACACCAAAGAGGAAGTAGATGTGCTAATTTCTAATGCTGTCAGAGAGGCAGTTGAAGAAGCAAAGAAAATTGATGAAGAATCAATGGCAAAGCATAATCGTGATGCCACAGTGATTAGTATGATACTTGGATTTACAACACTAGCACTATTTGTGGATGGTTTACTCAGAATGTTGGGTATCATACCACCATTTATGGATCTTGATGTTAATATATTAGATAAGATAGAAACTGATATTATAGATAGAGTGAAACAAGTTCCAATACAGAAAATATTACAATCAGGTTTTAGATGAACGACATTTCGGTTTTTATATATCTCTTGTGTTTTGCAGCCGTGTTTGGTATGACTTGTGTATACATGGCTATGATGATGAGGTCAACCTTATCAGAATTTGATAAGAGACCTGTGAAATCATATGGTGATGCGATGAGACCTTATAGACCACCAGCACCACATCCAGAGATGGAGGGTGTTAAAACTGGAGAGGAACTATTAGTATTCACACCAGAGGAAGAGGAGGAAGACGATGATGACGGAGATATTCCAACATATAGGTAACTATTTGCTTGACTCAGGCATTATAACGGTGTATAATATAGACATATATTATGAAACACTATGGAAGTTTTACACGAAAAATACCCATACAGATACGTTGAAAGTGGGATTATCGAATTGAACGGTGAACCAGATTACCGTATTCAAAAGTATAATACATACAGTATGAGGTATAGAGATATGTACCTCTGTGATAACTTCATGCAATTAGAAACTGCAATGGAGGACTTTGAATATACAAAATGGTTAGACCCATCACCAGAAGTTACTGCATACGCAAAAAATGAGAGAACAACTGATTAAGGCACTTTTAGCACACGCTCAAGGTGACATTCAAAAGCACGTTGCTAATGTAGAAGTTTACCTTACAAATCCTGCGGGAATAGGTGAACACTCTAATATTGTTGAGGCAATCGAGCAAGAACTTGATATGATTGCGAAGTATCAAGACCAGATTGATATTATTCACAAGTACTTTAAGAAATGAAGGAAGAAAGACCTTGGGGTTGGTATGAAGTAATTGATCAAGGTGACAGATTCAAAGTTAAAAACATTGAAGTAAAACCAGGTCATAGATTATCATTGCAAAAGCATCATCATCGAACAGAGCATTGGATTGTTGTGAGTGGCACAGCAGAGGTTCAGTTAAATGATGCAAGACAATTAATTGGTGAGAATCAAAGCACATACATTCCTCTGGGATGTAAGCATCGTTTGTCAAATCCTGGCAAGATACCACTGAAAATTATAGAGGTTCAAAGTGGTCCTTATCTTGAAGAGGATGATATTGAAAGATTTGAGGATGACCACGGAAGAGATTGACAACCTCTAAATTTTTCTTTATTATGTGTTTATGAAATACGCTAGAACAGCATTAATAACAGGCATAACTGGGCAGGATGGTTCTTATCTTGCCGAGTTTTTATTGTCTAAAGGGTATGAGGTGCATGGTATTGTAAGGAGAAGTTCTCTAATCAATACTCATCGTATTGACCCTATCTACGAAAAGATTAAACTTCATTATGGTGACATGACCGATTCTGGTAGTATCATTCATATTATACAGAAAGTTCAACCACAAGAAATTTATAATCTTGCTGCTCAAAGTCATGTTAAAGTTTCTTTTGAATTGCCAGAATATACTGGAATGGTTGATGCAATGGGAACACTTCGGATTCTTGAAGCAGTAAGAATACTTGGTATGCAAGATGATGTTCGTATCTATCAAGCATCAACATCAGAACTGTATGGACAAGCACAGGAGTTTCCTCAGACAGAAACAACACCATTTCATCCACGTTCTCCATATGGAGTTGCAAAACTCTATGGTTTCTGGATAATTAAGAACTATCGTGAGGCATATAATATGCATTGCAGTTCTGGTATTCTATTCAATCACGAATCTCCTAGAAGAGGTGAAACATTTGTGACTCGTAAGATTACACAAGGTCTTTCAAGAATATCTGTAGGTCTTCAAAATGTTTTGTATCTTGGTAATCTTGATGCAAAGAGGGATTGGGGTCATGCAAAAGATTATGTAGAAGCGATGTGGATGATGCTACAGCAAGATAAACCAGATGATTATGTCATAGCTACAGGTGAACAACACTCTGTTCGTGAATTTGTAGACGAAGCTGCACCTTTATTTGGTTTGAATATTGAGTGGATGGGAGAAGGTCTTGATGAAATAGGTATAGATAAGACTACAAAGAGAACTATTGTTGCTGTTAATGAAAAATATTTTCGACCTGCAGAGGTAGAAAGTTTACTTGGTGATGCAACAAAGGCAAAAGAAAAATTAGGTTGGGAACCTAAAACTACATTTAAACAATTAGTTGAGGATATGTGTATCTATGGACAATGATTCAAAAATTTTTGTAGCAGGACATAATGGATTAGTTGGTTCTGCGATTGTTCGTAATCTTGAATCGAATGGTCATACAAATATAATTACAAGAACTCGTGATGAACTTGATTTGACAAATAGCAATGCTGTCAGGATGTTCTTTATGCAAGAAAAACCTGAGTATGTATATCTTGCAGCAGCAAAAGTAGGTGGCATTGGTGGTAATTCTGATTATCCTGCTGATTTCATTTATCAGAACTTAATGATACAATCAAATATCATACACTCAGCATATATTTTTGGTGTTAAAAAACTTTTATTTCTAGGTTCATCGTGTATCTATCCTAAGTTTGCAGAGATTCCAATTACAGAAGATCAATTATTATCAGGTTATCTTGAACCAAGCAACGATTCTTATGCGATTGCTAAAATTGCAGGTATTAAGATGTGTCAGGCATATCGTAAACAATATGGATTCAACGCTGTTGCTGTGATGCCAACTAATTTATACGGACCAAATGACAATTTTGATCATAATTATGGACACGTTCTACCATCTTTGATTGCAAAGTTTCATGGTTCAAAAGAGAAGAGTATACATTGGGTTGTAAAATTATGGGGTGATGGCTCACCAAAAAGAGAGTTTTTGCACGTTGATGACTTAGCAGAAGCTCTTTATACTGTAATGGAAAAATATGATGATGGAGAAATAATTAATGTCGGTACAGGAGAAGATATCACTATTAAGGAACTTGCAGAGATGATAGTCGATGTTACTGGATATAAAAATGAATATGAATGGGATACATCTAAACCAAACGGAACTCTTCGTAAAGTTTTAAATGTTGACAAAATAAAATCTTTAGGATGGGAACCTAAGATTGAACTAAAACAAGGACTTGAGAGTACATATGAGTGGTATAAGAAGAGTATAGGATATGAAGAAGTTGTACAAAAAGTAAATCCATTTAAAAGATTTTTAGACTGGATGGATCAATGAGAGTTGCTGTATTAGGATCAAGTGGACAAATAGGAGCATATCTAACAGAACATCTTACAAAGAAAGGACATCTTGTAAGGGAGTTTGATATTGCAAATGGTAAGTATCAGGACATGACAAACATCCCAAATCCTTACCTAAAGAATGTAATAATAGATAGCGACTTCATATTTTTTCTTGCTTTTGATGTTGGTGGTTCAAGATATCTTAAAAAGTATCAACATACTTATGATTTTATAAACAATAACACACGTATGATGGCAAATACTTTTGATTTACTTAAAACATATAATAAAAAATTTGTGTTTGCATCTTCTCAGATGTCAAACCTTTCTTTTTCATCATACGGTTTATTAAAAAATGTTGGGGAACTTTATACAAAATCTCTAAATGGATTAGTAACAAAGTTTTGGAATGTGTATGGTATTGAAAAAGATTATGAGAAGTCACACGTAATCACAGATTTTATAAGAAAGGGATTTGAAACTGGTGTGATTGATATGATAACTGATGGTCAAGAAGAAAGAGAGTTTTTATATGCACAAGATTGTTGCGAAGCTCTTGAAATAGTTATGAATAATTATGATGATTTTAAATCAGATGACGAGTTGCATATTACAAGTTTTTTATCTGTAAAAATTATTGACATAGCAAAAATAATACAACAAAAGTTTAAAATGATGGGTAAAAAAGTTGATGTAAAACCCTCCATAGATATTGATACAGTACAACAAAATTCTAAAAATATTGCAAGTAAATATCTTACAAATTGGTGGAAACCAAAAACATCATTAGACGATGGTATTTCAAAAGTATTTACATCTATGAAAAAAAATTATGACTAGAGTAAGCACGATTACACCCTGTTATAATATGGGTAGATATATTGAGGGTTTCCTTGATAATCTTTCAAAACAAACACATAAAGATTTAGAGATTGTATTAGATCACAACGACCCAACAGATGCAGAGGTAAAATTAGTAGAACAATATAATGAAAAATACGATAATATTTTTCATATTAAAGTAGAGGGTGTTGATCCTATTGGAATATCAATGAATCGTTGTATTGAAAATGCATCTGGTGATTATCTTTGCATATGGAATGTTGATGATTTAAGAACACCAGATTCAATTGAAGTAATGGCAAAAGCATTGGATGATAATCCTGATGTTAATTTTGTGTATGGTAATTATTATATTGTTCCAAGTTTTGGTTCTACTAATGGACAATATGTGGATGAAACAGGTAAAGAAGAATATTTAAAAGTTGGTATGATTCTTGGACCATTCTTTATGTTTAGAAAATCTGCTTTGAAAAAATCAGGAGTTTTTGATGAACAATTAATGACAGGTGCTGATTATGATTTAGCATTAAGACTTGCATTTAATGGTAAAGGTTTGCATATTCCATTTAATCTTGGATATTATCTAAATGATGGTAAAGGATTAAGTACAGGTAGTAGAAAGCAACCAATAGAGAGAACTGTCATAGAACTACGATATGGTGTTAGAGTGTTAGAACCACATTTAGTACCAGAGACAAGAGAATATGATGTAGAAAATATTATCGTTAATGATAAAAAAATTCCAGCAAAAAGATTCAAATGAAAGTAATTGGACTTATACCATTTAAAAATGAAGAGCATTTTCTTCCAACATATTTGTCAAATGTAAAACCAATATGTGATGAGATAATTGCTGTTGATGACCACTCAACAGATAACTCCCGTAAGATTATGGAAGATGCAGGAGTGATAGTCAAAGGATATGATGATACAGAAAAACTAAAAGGTGGATGGACTTGTGGATTAATACGTCAACATCTTTTTAATTATGGTCGTGAAGCAGGTGGCACACACTTTGTATGTCTCGATGCTGATGAAACATTTACATCTAATTTTGTTCCAATAGCAAAAGAGATTATGGAACAATTAGAACCAGGTGAAAAGGTCAGAATGCAATGGTTAGCACTCTGGAAAAGTTGTACACATTTCCGAAATGATTATACAGTTTGGAGTAATAATTTTAAAGACTTTATTGTTCGTGATGACCCTTCATTAGATTATAATTATGGTTATATGTGTGAAGGTAGAACGATAGGACCGAACACAGATGAAACACAAAGAACATTAGAACTTGAGCACGGTGCTGTATTACATTATCAGTTTAGTTTCTATAATAATTTTCAACTTAAACAAGCTTGGTGTCAGATAGGAGAATTAGTTCAGAAAGGTCAGAGTGCAATACACGAAATCAATAATAAGTATAGTATTACAATGCTAGAAGATAATGTAGGAATGACACAGATGCCAGAAGAATGGATAGAGGGTATACCTCTTCCTGATATTCCTAACTTTGATCCAGAATGGAATGAAAAGTATTTTATGAGAAAAAATTTACTACCTGACATCTATAGACATTTTGATGAATATGGTGTAGAATACTTTAAGGACTTAAATATATGGCACATCCCACAACTAAAGGAGAAACTTAATGCATAATTTTTTATATGGTTATGAAGAAGATCATAAGGCAAGTTTAAATCAATTTCTTGCAGAAAAGAGATCCGATAATAACTTTAAAGTATTAGATGTAGGAGGTTCTGTTGGACCTTGGTTTTGGGATAAAACTGATGTTATATTTGATTTAATTCCTCCTACCACAAATTATGGTAATACATTTAACGGTGAATATATTTCTGGTAATGCAACGCTTCCAGAGGGTTGGAAAAATTTGAATGATTATATTGAAAAAAATGGAACTTTTGATTTTGTTATTTGTCGTCAAACTCTTGAGGATTTAGGTCATCCAGAATTTGTTGTAAATCAATTGCAAAAAGTTGCAAAAGCGGGTTGGATTGGTGTTCCCAGTAAACACTTTGAACTAATGAATTTGCAAGGAGTATATGGATGTAATTTTGCAACTAGAGGTCTTCATCATCATAGATGGATTTATACATCAAAGAATGGTAAATGGTATGGGTTGCCCAAGATGGGTTGGACTGATTCAATTTTAGATTCTTCACTAACCATGAAATTTAATGGTAGTCCTTGGGCACATGAATTAAGTTTTTATTGGGAAAAAAATATCGATGTTTTCTGGGTATTACCTTATTGTGATAATCTACCTGATAATTATGGTGATGAGTTTGTGAGAAGTTGTCTTAAAGGTGTTCAACATCCTTGGGATTTATGGATTAACATTTTAAATAATTCTGACTAATGATTAAAATTGCATTTATAAAATTTGGTGGTATGGCAAATGGTGGTACTGAAAAGTATCTTCAAACTATCGCTGCACATTTACCAAAAGATGAATTTGAAGTTGACTTCTTCTATTGTGATGCTGCACCTTACATTGGTTCAGATTTTAAACATCTTGATACTGATGAATCGAGAGTTGAGTACACAAAATCTCACGGTGTAAATCTAATCAAGTTTGATGTAGAATATAAAGATGTAACTAAACCAACTCACGATTGGATCAATACTAATTTCTTCGATTTGTTTAATGAAGATAATTATGATGTAATTCAAACTGGTCGTTCTGGACATCCAGAATATCCATTCATTCATATAAACAATACACCTATCATTGATAGTATTCATCTTGCAGGTATGGGTGAAGATAAAGCAAATGTATATCGCACAGTTTTAATATCTCAAGAGCAAAAATCCAAATGGGTACAGGCAGGTGGTAATCCACAGAGAGGTGTGATTATTCCTGTTCCAGTTGAAGTCCCTGATTATGATTCATCATCTTACATAGAGGAGTTTGGATGGGAGGGTAAGTTTGTTTTTGGAATGCATCAAAGAAATGATATGCATATTTTCTCACCAATGCCACTAGATGCATACGAAGAAATACAAAGTGATGATACAGCATTTTTAATATTAGGTGGTAGTGCCAATCATCGTAAACAAGTAAAAGATTATCAACTTAAAAATGTCAAATTTTTAGATACTACAAGCGATGTAAATTTAATTCATAAGTTTTTGAATACATTGAATGTTTACGCACACGGAAGGTCTGATGGAGAACAATGTTCAAGTTCAATTATTGAAGGACTATCACATCATCTACCGATGATAAGTCATACAGCAACAAGTATGGGTCAGAAAGAGCAGATAGGAGATGCAGGTGAAGTTGTAGAAGATTACCTAGAATATTCTGACGTAATGAAAAATCTTATGAATAATAAAAATTATTACGTTGTTTGTAAATTAAATGCAGAGAAAAGATATAGGGAGATATACGATGTCCCGTCTATTATAAGTAAGTTTATGACTTTATATCGGGAAGCTGCAAATGCCTAACGCTGAATCATTAAATCAACATAATCAAAATTATGTTTTAGATGATGCTTTTGAGAGAGAAAAGAAAGCACATTTAGAACATAACAGCGATAATTTCAAATTTTTATATCAAGAAGATATACCACACGGAGATGCTTTAGATACTTATGAATTAACCTCTGGTGTTGATATTGGATCTGGAACAGGATGGTTTGCAAACTATTTGGTAGAGCAAAGAAAATATAAAAAGGTATATGCAATTGAACCTTCATCGTCAGCGATTGAGATTGCAAAGAAGATATATCCTGATAATAAAAAAGTAAAATATATTAATGGATTTGCTGAAGAAGAAATATCAAAATTAAAATTAACTAAACCAACTTTCTTTTCTACAATGTGCTGTCTTGCACATCTTGAAGATGAAGATGTATTAGGTATATTAAAAACGATTGATAAGATTGCACCTGTAGGTTCTGTTCTTGCTTGCTCTGAACCTTGGGGTGAGTTTTATCATCGTCAATGTTGGAATATCAGACCACCAGAATGGTGGAGTGACACACTTGCGGATTGGGAGTTTGAGTTCTATAATGATTATATACTTACTGACCCACCAGGCAGGAGTAAGGGATTTATTGCTATTAAAAAATGAAAGTATTAATTACAGGTGGAGCAGGTTTTATTGGATCTCATACTGCTGACCGTTTATTAAAAGAAGGATATGAAGTTAGAGTTCTTGATTCACTTCAAAAACCTATTCATAATTCTATACCAGAATACCTTGATGATCGAATAGAATTTATGGCGGGTAGTGCAACTGATGTTCGTGCCATAACAGAAGCCTTGCAGGGTGTAGATTATGTTTATCATCTTGCAGCATTTCAAGATTATCTACCATATTTTTCTAGATTTGTTGATGTAAATGTATCGTCAACAGCTAGGATATACGAAATCATAGTGAGAGATAATTTACCAATCAAAAAGATAATTGTTGCAAGTAGTCAGGCAACACTAGGAGAAGGATTATATCTTGATAGTCGTGGAAATGAAGTACTACCTGATTCAAGATTAGAAGAGAACTTAGAAAAAGGAATATTTGATTTAACAGCAGAGGATGGTGGTGAATTATTTTTAGCAAAAACACCAGAAAGAATATCAAATCCACAGAACCCATATGGTATGAGTAAGATTGCAGAGGAGATGTTTGCATTACAATTAGGAAAGAGATATAAGATACCTACAGTTGCAATGAGATATTCAATCGTACAAGGTTCAAGACAAAGTTTTTATAATGCTTATAGTGGTGCGTGTCGTATCTTCTCATTAGCATTTCATCAAGGTAAAGAACCACAGATATATGAAGATGGAAATCAAGTAAGAGATTTTGTAAACATACACGATGTTGTAGATGCAAATCTTTTAGTTTTAGAAGATGAACGTGCAGATTATGAAATGTTTAATGTTGGTGGAGGTGCACCTGTTACTGTAAATCAGTTTGCAAGTGCTTGTGCAAAAATATATGATGTTAAAAACTATCAACCTAAACCATCTGGTAAATATCGTTTTGGTGATACTCGTCATATATGGTCTGATATATCTAAACTTGAAAGTTTAGGATGGAACCCAAGCAGGACAATATATGATAGTATTATTGAATATAAAGAGTGGTTGGATTGTGCATCTTCTATTGATAATATAATTGAATATTGTAGTAAAAAAATGGAAGAGTTAAATGTGTTGAGGGATGTATCATAATGTTTATTTCATCTTGTCCTTTAAGAGTATCTTTGTTTGGAGGTTCTACAGATAATCCTGTATTTGTAGAAAGATATGGATTTGGTTCTGTAATAAGTTTTGCATGTAATCTAAAAACATACATTACATTACATGAGGATAAGTTAGGGTATAATCAGGGTGGAAAATATATTATAAATTATTCAAAGAGAGAAGAAGTAAATAACGTTCGTAAAATTAAAAATGAATTAGTGAGAATTGTTCTAGATTATTTTAGAACACCACCCGTTAATGTTTCGATGACAAGTGATGCATATTCACAAGGTAGTGGTCTTGCGTCTTCATCAGCATATATTATTAGTTTACTAAAATGTCTTTCGATGTATTATAAAACACCAATGACAGACATTGAGTTATGTGAGATGGCTTATCAATTAGAATTAGTAATGAATCCATATTGTGGTTATCAAGATCCATATGGTTGTGGTGTTGGTGGATTTAAAAGAATCGAATTTAAGAAAGGTGGTATTGTCAAATATAATTTTATGAATACTGAATTATTCAATCAGTACGATGCTCATTTAGTATTCACAGGAGTGACAAGAAATTCTAAAAATGTATTAAAAGATGTGACTGCAAATATCGAGAAATCAAAACCATTATTAGAAACAGTTGAGAAAGCACATGATGCATTTATGAATAAAAACTATGAAGAGTTTTTAAATCTTATGAATGATAGTTGGACGCAGAAAAAGAATACATCATCAACGATATTAAAGAACAAATGGATTAGAGAAATGGATGCAGAACTATTTGATAATAAGAGTGTCTTTGCACATAAGTTATGTGGTGCAGGTAATGGGGGATTCTTTCTTACTTTCTCAAGAAAAGGGCAGTTGA
>ENA-OSEY01003069-OSEY01003069.1-marine-metagenome-genome-assembly--contig:-NODE-3069-length-10447-cov-6.961524_pt1 | contig 10447 bp, 7 predicted proteins | sample MGYA00248465_ERZ534230 | MGnify/ENA primary metagenome ERZ534230 (study PRJEB26409, sample SAMN06344110) | marine metagenome | isolation source: Sea water from surface | place: Atlantic Ocean:Southern... | reverse complement strand
CTTGAGAATTTTTCCAATAAAAATATCAATGTAAAAGACATGATTATTGATGAAATTAATATTTTTAAAATATTTTTTATTAATTCTTTTTTAATATTAATGAATTTTTTTCTAAATAAAATATATATAAATAAAAAAACTCCTATCCAGGTCGAAATAGATGTAGCTATGGGAATTATCAAAAAACCTATTTGATTAAAAAAACTTATGCTAATAAATATATTTAAAAAAACAATAAATGCAGAAATATAAAATGGTATTTTTGTATTATCTCTTGCAAAGAAAAAGTTTGATAGTATTTTGATTAACGCAAAAGCGACAACCCCATAACCAAACAACCTTAAGGCATGAGATGTTGTTTTTACATCTTCAAAAGTAAAGGAGCCGTAGCCGAATAGTCCATTAACTATTTCTTCTGAAGCTAAAATTAGTCCCAAGCTTGCAGGAATTGATAAAAGCAAAGATAGCTGAATAGATTTGTTTTGAATATCAAAAACTTTAAAAAAATTTTTTGATTTAATAGACTTTGAAAGAACTGGCAATGAAACAGTCCCGACAGCAATACCGGCTAATGCTAAGTTAATTTGGTAAACTCTCTCTGCATAATATAAATATGAAACTGCACCAGATTGAAATGAGGCAATTATAGTACCGACTAAAATATTTATTTGGGTTACCCCAGAAGAAAAAATGCTTGGTAATAATTTTTTAAAGAAAAATTTTACTTCTTTTGAAATGATAAATAAAAATTTTATTTTTGGTTTATAAAATCTATAAGTCAAAAAAATTAAAAAAATTAATTGAAGTATGCCAGCAAATGTAACTCCATAAGATAGTTGTTTGGCTATATTAAAATTTTCGACGTAAGAAATGTATATAACTACTATTAATACTACATTTAAAATTATTGGTGCTGCGGCTGCAGCGGCAAACTTATTATATGAATTTAAAATTCCTGAAAAAAAAGAGGCAAGACTCACAAATAATAAGAAAGGGAAAGTAATTCTTGTAAATTCTACAGCTAAATTAAATTTTATATCATCGACCACAAAACCTGGAGCGATTAAGTATAGTAAATAAGGGGTGAATATTTCTGCTAGAGTAACTATGAAAATTAAAACAAGTAATAAAATACTTAAAACTTCATCAGCGAATTTTTTACCTTTCTTTTTGTTATTGAGCTTTACTGCTGTATAGCTAGGTATAAATGCTGCATTAAATGTGCCCTCAGCAAAAAGTCGTCTAAAAGTGTTTGGTAATCTAAAAGCAACAAAAAAGGCATCGGCAAATACTGATGCTCCTAAAAAAAAGGCTATTAAAATATCTCTCAAGTAGCCTAGTATCCTGCTAATAAGTGTAAAAAAACTGAAAATTGTGGCTGATGAGAGTAAGTTCATATTAAATCTAAATTAAGCCATAAATTTATAGTGAATTTGCATTCTTTATATTACATACTCATTTAAAAAAATGCCAAAGAAAACAGAAATTGATCATTACTCAGATAAAGAAGCTCTTGATTTCCATTTAAACGGAAAGTCTGGCAAAATTGAGATCAATTCTAGCAAGCCGCTTACAACTAAAAGAGATCTATCACTTGCTTATTCACCTGGAGTTGCTGCGCCTGTAAAAGAAATCGCAAAAAATCCTGACCTAGCTTATGACTATACTAGTAAAGGCAATTTAGTGGCCGTGATAAGCAATGGGTCTGCGATCTTAGGTCTTGGAAATTTAGGAGCATTAGCTTCTAAACCAGTAATGGAGGGGAAATCTGTTTTATTCAAAAGATTTGCTGATATAGATTCTATAGATATTGAGATAAACAACAATAATACTGACGCAATAATAGAAACAATAAAAAATATTGGCGGTACTTTTGGAGGCATAAATCTTGAAGACATAGCAGCACCAGGCTGTTTTGTAATTGAACAAAAATTAAAAGAACTTTTAGATATACCTATTTTTCATGACGACCAACACGGGACTGCAATTATTACTACTGCCGCATTGATAAATGCACTAGATATTTCAAAAAAACAAATTGATAAAGTTAAAGTTGTTGTAAATGGAGCTGGAGCATCAGCGCAAGCTTGTGCGAATTTATTTAAAAGCTCTGGAGTAAAAGCTGAAAATATTATCATGTGCGATAGTAAGGGTGTGATTTATAGAGGACGTAAAAATATTGATCAATTTAAATCAGCATTTGCGATCGATACAAAACTTAGAACGTTAGATGAAGCGATGGATGGTGCTGATGTATTTTTGGGTTTATCTGCTAAAGATGTTGTTTCAAAGGAAATGGTCAAGAGCATGTCAAAAAATCCAATAATATTTGCTTGTGCTAATCCGGACCCAGAAATTAAACCAGAATTAATTAAAGAAGTGAGATCTGACGCAATTATTGCTACGGGTAGATCAGATTATCCAAATCAAGTTAATAATTTAATAGGTTTCCCATACATTTTTAGAGGTGCACTAGATGTAAGGGCTAAAGAAATTAACGAAGAAATGAAAGTGGCTGCCGCTAACGCAATTGCTCTTTTGGCAAGAGAAAATGTACCTGATGAGGTTGTTTCAGCTTATGGTGGTGACAGGCCAAGATATGGTAAGGATTACATCATACCTTCCACTTTTGATCCTAGGTTGATAAGCGTAATTCCTTCTGCAGTGGCGCAAGCTGCTATGCAAAGTGGTGTTGCACGAAAAAAAATTCAAGATTTAGAATTATATAAAGATCAATTAACAAACCGGCTTGATCCAACAATGTCACTGATGCAAGGTATAAATGCAAAAGTAAGAAGGAATCCAAAAAGAGTTATATTTGCTGAAGGTGAAGATGAAAATATGTTAAAGGCAGCAATCGAATTTGGTCGTAACAAATTAGGTACTCCAATTTTGATTGGTGCAGAAAAAAGAATAAAGGAACAACTTAAAAATATTGGTCTTGATGAAAATTATAAAATCGAGATTGTAAACTCAACTGATAAAGAAAAGAGAGAGAAATATGTCAAACATTTATACAAAAAACTCCAAAGAGAGGGTCAATTAGAAAGAGATGTTGACCGCTTAGTGAGAAATGAGCGCATAGCATGGGGTGCATCCATGATTGCTTGTAAAGATGCAGATGCAATGGTTACGGGAAATATAAGACATTACGCTGCATCTATTGAAAAATTAAAAAAAGTTACAGATCCTAGACCTGGAGAGGAAATATTTGGTATGACTATGATAACTTTAAAGGGGAAAACAATATTAGTGGCTGATACAAACGTCCAGGATTTCCCAACACCAGAAAGGTTGGTTAAAGTATCAAAATCTTGTGTCAGAGTTGCAAGATTATTTGGATTTGATCCTAAAGTTGCCTTTTTATCTCATTCTACTTTTGGAAAGCCAATATCAAAAAATACTAAACATGTTAGGGACGCAATAGAATTATTGAAAAAGGAAAAAGTAGATTTTGACTTTGATGGAGAAATGCAACCAGATGTAGCGTTAAATCCTATTTATCAAGACGTTTATCCTTTTTCAAAAATAGTTGGCAATGCAAATATTTTGATTATGCCGGCTTTACATAGTGCCGCTATATCTACAAAGTTAATGAAAGTATTTGGCGGAGGAAAATTAATCGGACCTTTATTAATCGGATTAGGATCACCTATTGAGGTAGCGCCTTTAAGGGCTAGTACGTCTGAAATCTTAAACTTAGCTTCTATTGCTGCTTATTCTTCTGATGTTATAGATTATTCAAACTAAAGCTTGTTTCGACTTAACTCACTTGCAAGATAAATTGAGGGTATAACTTTTTTCACATCATAAATTTTATTTGCCTCGTTAATCACCTCTTTTTTTTCTTCTAGATCCATGGCTATCCCAAAAATATAAATAGTTTTATTTATAGTTTCCAATGTGTAATTTCTTGCTTTAGTTTTTTTGTTAAAAATTAAAGCAGATCGTAGTTGGCTAGTTATTAAAATATCTTTTGCAGTGCTTTTAAAGTTAGATTGACCTTTTATAGTAATAGCATTTTTAACTGACCTTACCCCTTTAGTTTCCCATGCCATCTTTGTAATTTTGATTTTTTCCTCTGGTTCTTCCACCTTGCCTGATAAAAAAATATTTCCATCTCTTACTTCAGATTGAATAGTTAAAAAATATTTTTTTTCTGCAAGAGCAAGTCTAGCTGATAAATTTTTTTGCATTATAGTATCATCAATTTGCATACCGATAGTTCTCGGATCAAAGGTTATATCAACTCCAGCTCCAAATCTCCCAACAGACGAACACGATGTGAGTATTAAGATAATTAAAATACTAAGAATTCTTCTCATCTTTTATTTTTAAACATAATTTATATATCTTTTTTTTATTTATTTTTTCACTTTTAAAAATAGTATTGACAGTATCTTTTACGCTTAGGCTCTTTAAATATTTTTTTGCTTTTTTCATAATTTCTTTTTCGTCAAATATTTTATCCTTATTATTTTTTTCTGATATTACAATCGTTAATTCTCCTTTAGGTGGAGTTTTAAACAGCTTAAAATTGTTGACATCATCCCTAAAGAAAGATTCATGTAATTTTGTGATTTCTTTAGCTACTAACAATTTTCGATCAGAATAGTATTTCTTGAAATTCTGAATGTAGAAGTTGAGTTTATTTGATGGTGCAAAAAATACTTGCGAATAATTTATTTTGGATAAGGACTTAAGTAGTTTTTCTAACTCATTGCTTTTTTTTGGTAGGAAGCCATAAAAAATAAATTGGTCACTAAAACCAGATACACTCATCGCTGAAATTACTGATGATGCTCCAGGTATTGGGATAATTTCTATTTTTTCTTTGATACATTCATTTATAAGAGACCGGCCTGGATCAGATATTAAGGGAGTGCCAGCATCAGAAATTAAAGACAAAATTTTGCCCTGTTTAATATATCCTATTATGAGTGAAATTTTTTTTCTCTCATTAAATTTATGGAAAGAAATAAGTTTTTTTTTTATATTTAAATGATTTAATAACTTTATGGAACGTCTTGTATCTTCACATAGAATTAAATCTGAATTTTTAAGTGCATTGATTGCTCTTAATGTTATATCATCTAGATTTCCAATCGGTGTTGAAACAATATATAAGTTGTTAAAGGCAAGACTCATAATATGAAAAAAAAATATTTTATTATTTTAACTTATTTAATACTTCTTTTTAATACCAATTTATCTAGTGATGAGGAAAACAAAATTCTTAAAATTGGTTTGATAGCTCCTTTAACAGGCGAATTTGCAGAATTGGGTAATTCCCTTTTATATTCTTCACAACTGGCTCTTGATGAGATAGGTGATAAAAATGTTTTTATTGTCCCAAGAGACGCAGGGCACAACGACAAAGAAAAACTTAATAATGCGATTAAGGATATTAAATCAAAAGGAATTAAAATTATTTTGGGTCCTATAAATAATGAGGATTTTAAAGAAGTTAAGAAATTTAATGATTTGGTTTTTATATCTCCATCAAATATTTCACCAAAATTTACAGACAATATTATAAGTATAGGGGTAAGTTTAGAGTCTCAATTAATTTCATTAATTAATTTTATAAAAAAAGAAAAAAGAAATAAAACAGTAATCATGTTTCCTGAAAACCAATACACTGGCTTAATTGAGGAAAAGTTAAAAGAGATGAATTTAACTAATATAAGAACTTTTAAATATAACCCTAATCCAGAAGTTTTAACTGGCGAGATAGAAACTCTGACAAATTATACTCAAAGAAAAAATAATTTGAAGCTTAGAAAAAAAATGTTTGAAGATAAAGACGATGAACAATCTACAAAAGAACTAGAGAGGCTAGAACAACTTTATACACTTGGTGAAGTAAATTTTGACTCTGTAATTATAATCGACTTTGGAAATAATCTCAAAAGTGTATTAACTTCTTTAGTCTATACTGATGTTAATCAAGATAAGGTATTATTTACTACAGTAAATCAATGGTTTGACGAGAGCATTTTTTACGAGAATACGATTAAAAATATTTATTACCCTTCGGTAAATTATAAAGAATTTAAAAGATATAATAAAAATTATTTTGAAAGATTTAACAAATATCCCAACGAAATAACAATTTTAACATACGATGCCCTAGGCCTGATTTATTATGCATGGAAGAAAAATGGTTATTTGAATTCTGTGAATGACTTTTCATTTAAAAATAAAATTAAGGGGAAAATTGGAACCTTTAGTTTTAAAGACAAAAAAGTGGTTCAAGAACTTGAAATTTACAAAACTGAAAACAACAAATTCATTAAATATTAATTTTTTTTCTTAACTTTTTAAAAGCTTGATATCTATGGTCTATTTTCATTTTTTCTCTTTTTTTCATTTGTCCATAAGTTTCTTTGTAAGAATTTGGAATAAAAATTGGATCATATCCAAAACCATTTTTTCCCAATATTTTATTTGATATTTTTCCGTAAATTTTTCCTTGGACGTTTATAAGTTTTCCATCCTGAGATTTGTATGTTAAATTGCAAACAAAAAAAGCTGACCTATTCTTTTTGAGTTTAAGTTTTTTCAAAATATATTTCATAGCGTTATAAAAACCACCTTTCTTTTTTGCGAGCCTTGCAGAGTAAACTCCGGGAGCGTTTTTTAATGACTTTATACATAAACCTGAGTCATCAGAGATTACTGGGAAATTTACAAAATTTGAAAAAAAGTTTGCCTTTAATTTTGAATTAGACTCAAAAGTTTTGCCTGTTTCATTTGGACTTTTGATTTTCAAAGTAACTGGTGATATTTTTTTAAATCTTTTTGAAATTAAATATGCAATTTCCCTGAATTTTCCTCGATTATGGGTGCCAATCAAAATTTTTTTCATTTCACTCTAGTAATTCTTTAAAAGTTTACTATATAGCATGGTGATGTCAGAAGATAAGAAAAAAAAGGATGAAATTGATAAAAATTCTGAGACACTTTCAGAAAAAAAAACAAAAGAAATAAATCTTGAAGAGAAGCTGAAAGAAACAGAGGATAAATTATTAAGATCATTAGCAGAAATTGAGAATCAAAGAAGAAGATTTGAAAAAGAAATTAAAGATGCATTTGAATTTGGCTCTTTTAATTTTGCAAAAGAGAGTTTGTCAATATTAGATAATTTGCAACGGGCCAAAGATGCAATAAAAAATGACGATCAGTTAAAAGAAAGCAAAGATTTAGAAAAATTCATAGAAAATATTAATATTATAGAGAAAGATTTGGTCTCAATTTTTGAAAAAAATAACATTAAGAAAATTGAAGCAAAAGGTAAGAAATTTGACCCTAACTTTCATCAGGCGATGACTGAAATTGAAGATGAAAAAAGTGAAGCTGGATCAGTTGTGCAAGAAATTCAGCCGGGGTATATGCTTGGTGAAAGATTGTTAAGACCAGTTTTGGTAGGTGTGGCAAAGAAAAAAAATGTTAAAAATGAGGAAAAAGAAGAAAAAAAAGGCTCAAAATAACCTTGTAGTGAGAAAAAAAACACCCATATAAGTTTAACAAAGGAACAGATAATATATGAGTAAAGTAATTGGTATAGACTTAGGAACTACAAACTCTTGTGTTGCTATAATGGATGGTTCACAAGCTAAAGTTTTGGAAAACGTGGAGGGTGCAAGAACTACTCCTTCAGTTGTAGCATTTTTAGATAAAGAGGAAAAATTAGTAGGACAACCGGCAAAAAGACAGGCTGTAACAAATGCTGGTGACACAATTTTTGCAGTAAAAAGACTTATTGGTAGAAAATTTGATGGACCGTCTGTACAAAAAGATATTTCAAAAGTTCCATATAAAATAATTAAATCTGAAAATGGTGATGCTTGGGTTGAAGGAAGAGGAAAAAAATATTCACCTGCACAAATTTCTGCATTTGTTTTACAAAAAATGAAAGAAACAGCTGAAAAATATTTAGGTCAAGCGGTAACTAAAGCAGTGATAACTGTTCCAGCTTACTTCAATGATTCTCAGAGACAGGCAACTAAAGACGCTGGTAAAATTGCAGGTTTAGAAGTTTTAAGAATTATTAACGAACCTACTGCTGCATCACTCGCTTACGGCCTTGACAAAAAGGGTGGTAAAAAAATTGCTGTATATGATTTAGGTGGCGGTACGTTTGATATTTCTATTTTAGAAATTGGTGACGGAGTATTCGAAGTTAAGTCGACAAATGGTGATACCTTTTTAGGAGGAGAGGATTTTGACGACTCTATTGTAGAATATCTTGCTACTGAATTTAAAAAAGACAATGGCATCGACTTGAAAACAGATAAACTTGCCCTACAAAGATTAAAAGAAGCGGCAGAAAAGGCAAAGATTGAACTTTCTTCTGCAGCACAAACTGAAATAAATCTACCTTTTATTACTGCTGATAAAACTGGACCAAAACACTTGAATTTAAAATTTACAAGAGCAAAACTTGAAGCTTTAGTTCAAAGTTTAGTCGATAGAACTTTAGAACCTTGCAAAACTGCTTTGAAAGACTCTGGTTTTTCCGCTGCTGAGATCAACGAAGTTGTACTAGTGGGTGGAATGACTAGAATGCCCAAAATCATTGAAACGGTAAAAAATTTCTTCGGTAAAGAACCAAATAAAAGTGTTAACCCTGATGAGGTAGTTGCAATGGGAGCGGCTATCCAAGGAGGAGTATTACAAGGTGATGTTAAGGATGTATTGCTTTTAGACGTGACACCTCTCTCATTGGGAATTGAAACACTTGGAGGTGTATCAACAAAATTAATTGAAAAAAATACTACTATACCAACTAAAAAAAGCCAGGTATTTTCTACAGCTGAAGATAATCAGCCCGCAGTGTCTATCAGAGTGCTTCAAGGAGAGAGGGAGATGGCAGCAGATAATAAAATCTTAGGAAATTTTGAATTAGTCGGAATAGCTCCAGCTCCAAGAGGAACTCCACAAATTGAAGTTACATTTGATATTGATGCTAATGGTATAGTTAGTGTGTCTGCAAAAGATAAAGGAACTGGTAAAGAGCAAAAAATTCAAATTCAAGCCTCTGGTGGTTTGTCTGATGAAGAGATTCAGAAAATGGTAAAAGATGCTGAAGCTAACAAAGAGGCTGATAAAAAGAAAAGAGAGACAGTTGATGCAAGAAACCAAGCTGATAGTTTAGTTTTTTCAACAGAAAAAAGTTTAAAAGAACACGGGGATAAAGTTTCAGCAGAAGAAAAAAAATCTATTGAAAACGGTATTGCTGAACTTAAAAAGTCTTTAGAGGGAACTGATATTGAAGATATAAAGAAAAAAACTCAGAGTTTAATTCAAGTTTCTATGAAATTAGGTGAAGCTGTATACAAAAGCCAACAAAAACCAAATAAAGATGACAAATCTGATGGTGGATCAAAAGAGGCTAAGCCTGGTGAAAAGGATAATGTAGTAGATGCTGATTTTGAAGACGTAAAAGAAGACAAAGAGAAAAGCGCCTAAGATAATAAATAAGGAGACGTCCTGTGGCTAAAAGAGATTGTTATGATGTCTTAGGTATTCCAAAAGGTGCATCTAAAGACGACATTAAAAAAGCTTACAGAAAACTAGCGCTTAAGTATCACCCAGACAAAACTAAAGGGGACAAAGCCTCGGAGGAAAAATTTAAGGAGGCGAGTGAAGCTTATCACATACTCTCTGATGATAAGAGGAAAGCCAACTACGATCAATTTGGTCATGCAGCTTTTGAAGGTGCTGGTGGAGGTGGTGGATTTCAAGGTTTTGGTGGATTCGATAGTTCTTCCTTTTCCGATATTTTTGAGGATTTTTTCAGTGATTTTGGAGGAGGAGGCTCGTCCAGAAGAGCAAACAATAGAGGAAATGATTTAAGGTACGATGTCAGTATAAGTTTAGAAGAGGCGTACGATGGAACTGAAAAAAATGTTAGATACACAACATATAAATCTTGTAAATCATGTTCTGGTAGTGGTGCAGCAAAAGGTTCAAAGCCGATAAGATGTGATTATTGTTCTGGAAGAGGTAAAGTAAGGACTAATCAAGGTTTTTTTACTGTTCAACAAACTTGTCCTCAGTGTACTGGATACGGTGAAATGATAGGAACACCATGTAGCAATTGCAGTGGAAACGGAAAAGTTCAAGCTAACGAAAATGTATCAGTTAAAATTCCAAAAGGAGTTGATGATGGAACAAGAATAAGGCTTTCTGGCAAAGGTGAAGCTGGTGCAAAAGGAGGCTCGAGTGGAGATTTATATCTTTTTATATCAATAGATAATCATAATATATTTAAAAGATCAGACGAAAATTTGTATTATGAGCTTCCAATTTCTTTTTCCAATGCAGCCTTAGGAACATCTGTTGAAGTGCCCTCAATTGACGGAGGAAAATCAAAAATAAAAATACCTGCAGGAACACAACACGGAAAACAATTTAGGTTAAAAGGCAAAGGTATGCCTGT
>ENA-OSEY01003068-OSEY01003068.1-marine-metagenome-genome-assembly--contig:-NODE-3068-length-10448-cov-6.343747_pt1 | contig 10448 bp, 31 predicted proteins | sample MGYA00248465_ERZ534230 | MGnify/ENA primary metagenome ERZ534230 (study PRJEB26409, sample SAMN06344110) | marine metagenome | isolation source: Sea water from surface | place: Atlantic Ocean:Southern... | reverse complement strand
CCGTTAGCAGTGTTAATGAACCAACAGAAATTCTGTTGGAACACGCCGTCATTGTATGCATCAGCAAATTCGTTGATGAGTGCATTAAGTCTTGACTTAGTGGTGTTAGACTGCCACCCGCCGTCAAAGATTTGTAAGAAGTCACTGCCTACAGTTGCAATGTGGTTGCCGTGTAGATAGACAAAAGACTTGGTGCCTATGTTGATAACAACGGTATTACCTTTGCTGAAGTTTTGATTGCAACGGATAGCGTTGTTCATTTGTTGTTCAATAAGACGCATAGAGAAAGAATTGCTTAACTATTAATAATATAAGGCACCGCTGATTGGAATGCAACCAACGGTGTGACAGTTTCTAAACTGGTCTACGTTGCTCCCTAATATACAATTCTTTGTCTATCATGTCAGAAAGCTCTGGCGAGATGTCCTCTTTTAAACAACTACGTAAGTAGTTGCTTGATGCTTTGAGTACATCATCATAGGTGAAATCGTGCATTTGATACTGGAAAGTCATAGCTTTTTTAATAAGGTCGTTGTATTCTGTGTAGGGAGATGTGTGATCAAAGGGCATCTATAGATACCCTGCGATTTCACAACCTGGTTCATCATAGAACCAACTAATAGAGAGATCGTCGTATTGCTCTCTGATTGCGTTGCATACCTCCTCAGGTGGACACCATGCAGTTTCAAATGAAACTTCAAATCCATGTGGCAAGTCAGATTCCTCTATTTCCATAGAGTATGCGTCCCACTTAGTACCCCAGTTCTGATTTCGCCAGTCATACCAGCGATCATCTTGAATACCTGTAGATGCGAAGTGTAAACCTTTGAACTTTTCACCAGACTCAACTGGTAGTTCACCTATCTCACCTCTTTTGCTTGAGAATGAATACTGTTGCTGATCACTCTCTGCTAGTGGTGTATTCTTCCAGTCTGGTTCGGGTATAAATGCACCGAATACAGTTCTTTCATCATTCTCGTCTAGTCCTCTTGAAAAGATTTCATGTAGTCTGAGAATTGCTGTTGTATCGTCACTGTAGAATGTGACTCTGTTTGTGCAATGATTAGGCATAAGAGAAAGTAATTTGCTTATGTGTTTATTATAGTATAGTGAACACATGAAACAACAACCTATGTACCACTAATAAAAGTGGCACAATGGCTGTTGACTAGTTACCAGTTGCCGTTGGATTCTGAGTATACGTCCTCGTTCCAGTGTTCCGTTGGATCTAGGACGCCTACATGTCGCATGATCCCATCGTAAATTTCCATACCACTGCGCGACATACGTCCCGCTGTGTAATCCCAACCTAATTCTGTTAGATTGTCTAGAATGAATGAGAGAGAAACTTTTTTCATTTGAGTTGAATTTCGTAATCAATGGATAGTATGCACCAACCCGCGTTGGCAGTGACCTCTTCAACGAGGTCATCTTCGTCATCTGCTTCCCATACACCTAGGTGTTCCCGTGTGATGAGTTCCTGATCCTCTTTGCTTACACTGTAAATAGGATCTAAGTCTGAGTTGAAGTCAAACTTGATGTCTGTTACTAAGTATTTCATGCGAACAACGGGCGCATGTACTCTTTGAACTCTTCGCATCTATGCGCTGCAAGGACCTGCATCTCCTTTTCTGTGATGACGATATCATAACCGTCTGCTTTCATCTCGTCATAGCATGCTTGAGTAATGCCTTTGTCTGTGATGTCGTACTTGTGAAGTTGTACGTGTTTGAAAAAACTCATAAGAGAAAGAATGTTTGTATGTTTATAATATAAGGCACCTAGGGAAACGTTGCAACCCTAGCTGTGCCACTTTGTTAACTGTCATGCATAGGCGTTGACCCATGACATATCTGCTATATTATCTGTCTCTGGTACATACACATAGTTGTATTCATCTAATAGTATGTCTCTGACTCTCTCACGATCTAATGAATCACCATCACCCCATGAGTAATGAGCATATTCAAGATCACCTTTCTCAATCCTTTCAATATATGTGTGAATTGCTCTCACTATGTCATATACATTAAGAGGTTGTTTTGTCTCAGCACTCATTAAAGGATATAGAGGATCGTTAGTGCCGTAGAATGAGTCAACGTAGTTAACGAACTCTGTGTCAATTGGAATAGAAGTCATAAAAAAACCTGATCTGTACATATAGTAGCAAATCAGGTAACGTTTTCAACTAATAGTGGACAGTTTATGTACTGTCACTGGCTGTGTTGTCCTCTTTCTTATATTTTGGTATTCTTCTCTTATTCCATCTCTGTTGTTTTTTTATGTCATACCCAAAGTCTTCAAAATCATTTATTTCGCCGTCCTTAGTGACCTTAGTCATTGGTATAATAGCAGTTTATTCAGTGATAGGGACTAATTCTCCTTCTTTTATGGTCTTATGTAGTAGTTTACCTAGTGATTCTTTGTTTTTTAGTGTTTTTGACACTTTTTCGGCAAATATGTCACATTTTTGGCAAGAAAATGCGTATTCTTTGTCAATATTACTATTATAAGTGACAAATACAGTGTTTTCTCCCAATTTTATGCGAAATAGGGCGGAAGAATCCAAGTTTTCGTAGATTTTCACAAACATGTGATTATAAAAAGGTGGAGAAAAGCAAAAAAGTTAAATTTTAAGGTTTTTGTAAATTATAAAAAACTCAAAAAACCAAAAAACTCATTTTTTGAACTTTTCTTGTTTTTATTATAGCAGCGATTCTGAATTTTAGCAAGTTTGTGGGCATTTCGTGACATTCGGATCTCCACACTTGACATCTGATACATACCAGCCTAAGACAGCAACGTGACCGTACGTTACACTAAATTAACACTCAATACACACAACTGATACACATTTAATTAAACATTTATAAAGATTTGGAACACCTCTGTAACAACCTAAGCAAACCCCTTGGTATCACTGACGCGCTTCTTTGTCTTTTTGTAGTCTTTTACATACACAAGTGACTCAGTGTTGTAACACAATTGTCTTACCTCATTGTAGTCCTCAGTGACATGTTTTTTACCATTGATTACTACCTCATAGTAATGCCTATCATATGGTATATCTGATGTATGTGTGAATGATTGATACGTTGGTGTTATCATTGTTCCATATGTGTACAGTATGCTTGATCAACCTTGCATAGCTCATCATATAGTCTTTGATTTCTCTCTGATCTATCAATCTTAAGTGTTGTTCTTATCAATGTCATGAATACTAATCCTATGACAATGTATAGTATGTAAGGTTTCATCCGAATAAGTGTGCATTGTAATGTTTTCTCACTGGTTTAACCTCAACCTTAATTGGTTGCTTAACCTTCATGTATATCTTAAGTAATTTGTTTGATCTCATGATTGTGTAGTGTAGTCAATGTCTACTTCGTAGATGTCATCATATTGGTCATTGTCCATGTCTTGATCATTCATCTCTTTGATAAATTCTTCTTCGTTCATGGTACATGTGTTGACTATAGTATATTATACATGACAATTGTTAAAGTGTCAACTCTTTGCTTGATCTTTTAACCACCAGTAGTTAACATAACATTTGTATTGGTGAGACTTTAGCTTGTGTTTACGTATGTGTTCTTTCATACGTTCTTCACCATAGTGTTCATCAAACCATGCGAGATTCAATCTGTCTGCTATCTCTGGCATTGGTTCAAACCTATATGGGAACTTATACATGTTCATCATAGGAAACAAATCCTTCTTACGTGATTGTACTATGGTGATCTTGGTACTAGTCTTTCCCTTTTTCGTTTGGGTTTTCCGAGTCAATGACCCTTTGGATTTCTTGACGGATGACTTTGTAGATGTCAACTCCTTGAGATTCTCCTTCAGTGCTTTCGCTGTCTTTGATTTCCTCATTGTTGTTCATCCTTCTCCATCCTATCAATTGCAGTGCTCATTCTATCAAACAAACTGTCTGTTGCTTGTATATTATCAAGATGAGATAGAATACTACCGAGTTCCCTTACAATGTAAGGTTTCTCTACTCTAGCTGCAAATGCGAGTGCATCACGTAGATGTGTCTCTGCTTTCTTGAGACTTTCTGCTGTTTGTTCTGATAGTGCCATGGGATTTACTTGTTTAGTTTTCTCATAGTATTGATCTTATGGAGTATGACCTCAGCATCAGATAAACGATCTTCGTTCTGTGCCTTGATATACTCCATGATCAATGCCTTCATTGAGTCGTCAACCTTCTGTGATTTCAAGGTATCGTCTTCTGAGTTCATCTTCATGAAAGAATATGGTAGGTTCATTCTCTAGCATTTCTGGATTCATCCACTCAAAGAATTCATCCGCAAGGCATAATGCATCATTCAAATCATTATTTGATATAAGATGCTTAAATCTATCTATCACATAGTCATAGATGTTGTCACGTTGTTCAGAGATACGTGCTGTAGTCTCTTCATCAGTGGTAAACCAGTAGTCCTTCATAATTTAGTGCCGAGAATGATGTTGTTAAGGTGATCGTAGGATACGAACTCTACGTCTTTAGGCAACAATGAAATTGCTGCAGCTGCGAAGTCATTAGGAAACTTCTTGAACATTCGCCAATACTTGATAGTATCGTCGTAGTCCAGATCCTCATGCGGTAGCACACGGATCTCATACACTCCACGAGTATATCTATTCGGAAATGGATTGATATACTCACGTATGTGTTCTTTTAAGAGGTGCTTTGCTTTCATTTAACAAACACCTCGTACTTACGCTCCTCACATAGAGTCTGAATGTCTTGTAGCATCCTGCACATATATGCAACATACTCTGCATCCTCCTCACATGGTTCAAACTCATAAGAATGTTCCCAATCTACTGAGTTGTCTTTAAACACTGGTGCTCCAAACATATATCCTGTCTCATCAATCGCGTATGCGTTGCCATCAGCAACGATGTATTGAATTTGTGGCATTGGTTGAATAAGAGGTTGAGTACTAAGTCTAGTATGTATAATGGTATTTGTCAAGGGGTTACTTCATATAGAGGTAACCACCCGCCCAATCGCAGTTCTCAAGTACATACTCACGATCTTTGATTAACCTTAGATCATAACGTACATGCTTGGCAGGACCTTGCCAACCTGCAGGTTTATATACTTCACCTGTTCTCTTATCAACAAATGCGTGTACACTGCGCTGATTGTTGACCATCACGATCTTGTAGTACTTACGACCTGACTCAGTTACGAAATCATAGTCAGGATTCTTCTTGATTTCTTCAATACGCTGTGTATAATAGTTTACATCCCACTCCGATGATGCACTGTGTAACTTACGCTTATAACTCTCAACACTAGTGCGAATGTAATCATTCTTAAGTGCATTACATAAATCATTTACCCATACTAGGACGTTCTGAGCAATTTGCTTGCGTGCTTCGTTTGTCTTTTCAAATTCTGCGAGTGTTGGACGAGTCATAATGTTGTACCTTTGTTTGTATACTATTATTATACACGAGCATATGGCACATGCCACGAGCTGTGTGACACTAATATCACTGGCACAATGTGTCTATACTATTGACCCATGTCTGCTTTAATAGTTCTGTTACCTTTGTACAAATATAATCATCGTTCTCTATACTCTTGCCACCTTGTTGATGTGCGAATAGACAGTTGTCTGAATCTAAGTGTGCCTTGAAATCCTCCTTCGTAAACCATACTAGACGTGCATCTGTCTCCTCTTTGTTAATACCAAAGAATACCAGTATCTCCCAATCTTTCTCACGAGATACATGGTTAATAATAAATGAGTCTTTCTTGACTCCTCCTTTCTTGTTACGTGTAGCAAGTGAGAACTTAATCTCTGTGAGTACATCATTTACCACACGATCATGTCCTGCAGTAGATGTCTCTGCGCGTTCTACTGTGTGTCCTGCTCCTTTTAGATATTTGGTTACAAATCTCTCTCCAAATTCTCCCTTTTGTTTAGGTGACATGTGTACATATCCCTTAAATGGAGTGTCCTCCCACGGATCCTGCGCATTTGACATAATATAGTCGCGGAGACTACCATCATTGAAGCAAGTACTGAACATAGTGGGTGGACGTAACTTCATTTATTATAGTGCATCAAGGTCTCTACGTGCATGTATAGTGTACAGTTCATCAACTGTCACCTCTAGCTCTGCTGCTTCCTGCTCTAGTGTAGTATCATTCAAGTGTGACTCTAGTTTAGTATATAATCTAGATTCAGTTGAATGGTAGTCTCCCATCATCAGGTTCATAAGATATCTGATTTGAGAAGGTGTGAGTGGTACGTTCATCATAATAATTAGAATGGGCAATCGTCAGGTACATATGGTGCAGGTTCTTCACCTGCCATCCACTTAGTACGTTGTTCATCCTGCCATTTCATATGCTCAACACGTTTGATCATTTCATCAACATGTTGTTTCTCCTGCATTTGGGCAGTGGTTAGATTATGTTCATACTGGTAATCTGTCCAGACAATATCATAATAGTATTTCATGCTAACTCCAAGTCAGATAAGAAACACTCTACTGTCATCATTTCATAGTCCATGATGTCTGTCATTACAACAGCATAGTTGTTGAGTGGTTGATATACTACCACATGACCAGTAAGGTCATCATGAATTTTAGATTTGACGTTAGAACCAAGTTTGATCATAATGTAACCTGTTTAGTATACACATATTATAATGCGAATACTATTATATGTCACATGTATTTGTGACACTAGTTGAACTGTCCACTACCTTAACTGTTTCCCAGAGATAATCAGGTATACAAACATTTACTGCTCGTCTTGTGTTCTCTGTTCCCTTGATAGTTAAAGTGAAGTAGCTAGTTGGTGTTTTTGGGTGTAGATGTGATCTAGTTGCAATACATATGCAATTCACATATCCTGTGTATCCATCAACTTCTACGAGATCACCTCGCTTGAAATGTAGATCACTCTCCTTCATCTACATCAAAATACTTACGGTCTTTGTTCTCTGGTTTAGGTAACCTAAACATTTCCTTCAAGTCATTTAGATCACTAATCTGTTTTTGAAGATTGTCAATCCTTGCCTGTAATATCTGGAAGTTCTGGTCGTTGTTGCTTTGCATCATCAGCATATTCTGGATTGCCGATTTGAATTCTGCTTCTTTCATCTGCGTTAATTAGTGATAATTGACGTTGTAATTCATATTCTACCACAATAAGGTGATCTGTCAAATACTTTTTCCATTTGTTATCAATGATGCAAGTTTCTATGTCATTGATAAGTGTGAGTGCTTTAAGCAATCTCTCTTTTTCTGTTCTCATTAGTACCTACTTGGTATGTTTTCACGCATGAACTTTGCCATCATTAGCTTTTCACTCTCAATAGCATCGCTCTCATCTGGATTGGTATGATGTGTGACCTCTCTTAATGTCTTGAGATACTCTAGAACATGCTTTCTAATTTCCATGAGTTCATCAAAACATCCTTGGTTATGAGCACATCCTCTTAAATTATGGTCTGGTGCCAGAACTGACTCTGTGAATAGAGCAAGTGCTCTATCATATTTTACCTCTGGTGATTCCTTACCTATTGAAGCTTGATCCTTCATAGAATTTTAATATTTACTGCCTTAGTTTATACGATATATTGATGATATGCAACCCTTATTTTAAAATTGACACATTTATAGTACTATCTCTTGCACCATACTGTCCAGTAGGATGAACATTGAATGCTATACTATATCTGACTTGTGGATTTTTATGTGGCATGATCAAATGATGTACATGAGATGGAAACAATACAATGTCTCCTTTATTAGGTGACATAACAAATTGGTTAGACTTCACCATACCATCATTCTTATCATCTAAACCAGATGACCATCTCCATGGCATAGGATGTCTGAATAAAATAGGTGATGCATTATCAGTGAGATATAAGACACCACTCAAGAAAGAATTACAATGCATATGATCTAGTCCATGTCTGTAACCTATCGCTGTCTTAGTCATCCAACTGGAGAATATATTATATTTCACAAATCCTAGCTCAGACATGACTTTAGATACTATCTTATCAATAGGGTCATACAAGAATTTAAAGTTAGTCTCAAGTATATTCTCATCAACACTCATAGCATGTAGACATGTTGTGTTTTTGATAGCATCGTTAACTTTATCTGGGTCTAGTTCTATCTTATCAAAGAAAAAAGGACAAGCAAATAAATCTTTTCTATTCATTCCCAACACTCTCTATATCTTGAATGTCACATACTGGTACTTCGTACTGTCCACCAATCAAATACCATGGCATGACCTGTCCATGATACTCTGGATGTGCTTTAAATTCTGTTGTATACTCTCGTTCACCGAGATACTTCATTTGATCTTCTGGAATAGAATGATCTCTTAACATTGCTTGCAGCTGCAAGTGTGTCAACTCTGCTTGCGTGGGTACTTTCATTGGATCTCCATTCTTTTCTCATGTTAATGTATATGTCATTTTTTGCAACCATGTCACGAACATTTTTAAATATCTTAGCAGACTTAGCAAAATCACAAGTAGCATGATCTGGTTCTTGGGGTCTTACCTTACCTTCATCGTCATATTTCTTGCCTGTGCGATGATTAGCATATCTCCTTGATCTGGTGAATCCCATTTCAAGAAACTTACGACACATATCCATACCTATGAAATCTTGTTGTTCAAGATAGTCTAGATACATGTCAAATATGGCATGTGCAGACTCTATTGCAATCTTTGGAGTCTTAAATCTCCAATGAGCACATATATCGTCAGTATAAGGGCGAACCAGTAGAACTCCTTGCTCTCCCCTTCCAATACGATAAAGTTTACGAGTTTCCTCGTCTGTAAAATCAAGTCTCTTGTAATCGAGTTCATAATCAAATTCTTTCATCTTTTTTTGGATAATAAACTTCAACGTATGAATCACACTTAGGGCAGTGGAGATTAGTTACGAAACTATACTCCTCTGCATAAGGACATTCGTTGTCACCTCCCCAGATTAGTTCGGTGTCACAGTGCCAACATTTCATGTGTTAGGTTCTAGAGCAATGTAGTATTTGATTCCGTCACCTTTGAACAGAGCAACGTTGGTCTTACTTAATACTACATCATAATTACCACTTAGCAACTTCAAGTTTTCAACTTTGAAACAAAAACAAAACTCTTCTGTAGTAGTTCCAACTTCTACCGAGTAATTGTTGGAAGTATCATTCTTTTTATCTGTCACACAGAGTTGCATAGTTTCTCCGTCACCATACAAACAAAGATCAGGAAGTTGATACACCATAGCAGCACGTTGTAGTTGCATCAAGATCTTAGATTCAAGTTTGAATTCAACATCCTCTGATGGCAAGTTGATTTCTTTTTCTGGTGCCTGAGTAATGATATCAGGATCAGCATAGAAATAACGTGTCTTTGATTTACCTTGTAGGTCACTTACTGTGACGTAGTTGGTGTTTGTAGTATCGATCTTTGGTGACTCAAACAGAGATAGACCTCCAAGGAAAACTCCCAAGTCGTAGATAGAAATTTGCGAATCAAACTGCTCTTCGACATCGGCAATAGCGAGTATGTTTTTATTAATACTGAGTGTAGAAATCTTATTGCCAGGTTTAATAACAATAGACTTGTTGATTGAACAAAAGTTTTTAAGGACTTCAATGGTTGGTTTGGAAATTACGGTCATAATAAATTAGTCTTCTTGTGCTGCCCAAGTTACTGCAGCGTAGTTTGCTTCGTCTCTTGTGTGAAAGTGCATGAGTAACACTCCATAGTGTAGCACCTTTAAGAGATCTTGTCTAGCACTACCCTTCCTATCATAACGCGAAGCGTACTTTAGAATGTTACTTCTACAAAATGCTTTAGCATCACCACAGGCATCAATTACATCGAGGGTCTGAATCTTATCACTAGCATAGTGTTGAGAGTAAGTGCTCTCAATGTAATGTTGGAGTTCCTCTAGGAACTCCTTTTCGCGATACTTCATCTGTGATCCTCAAGTAATGTAACGTTATCATTAGTATACTCTGAATCGTCTCCTGCGTCAACTTTTGTATAGAGATCTAGGAAAGATTGTTTTGTATCTTCATCAAAACGATTAACACAGTTTGTGATTGCGGTCAACTTATCGCCAAAGATTTGATATGCTGAAACAATGTGAACCAAACGACGAGTTGTAATAACTTCATCAACACCACCGTCAAAGAATGTCTTACGGATAACACCTGCCCACTTGATTAGATTCTCTGCAAAGTCTTTATCACATCCCTGATTGATCAAGATCTTAGTCTCGATAGTAGCAGAAGGATACTCTTGCTCGAATGTAATTGGGAACCTCTCAAGGAATGCTTCGTTAAGAATATTTGTTCCTACGAATCTGCCATCGTCAGATCCTTTACCTTTAGTGTTAGCAGTAGCAATAACAGTAAATCCTTCAGCAGGTTTTACA
>ENA-OSEY01003066-OSEY01003066.1-marine-metagenome-genome-assembly--contig:-NODE-3066-length-10449-cov-4.996529_pt1 | contig 10449 bp, 8 predicted proteins | sample MGYA00248465_ERZ534230 | MGnify/ENA primary metagenome ERZ534230 (study PRJEB26409, sample SAMN06344110) | marine metagenome | isolation source: Sea water from surface | place: Atlantic Ocean:Southern... | reverse complement strand
TCAAATTTCATGCCCGCATATTGTTGCAGTCTCTCCGTCAAAGCTCCTCCCATCGCTGTTGCTGGAGTATAAAATCCACCACCTTTCTGATTATGATTTAAATCAAATGCGAGACAAAGCGCGGATTGTGTGAGCATTTTTGCCGTACAACCATAACCTGGATCAGTATCTCCACTTACCTTTAAAGTTACAGTTTTCCCTTCTTTGATTTTACCCAGCAAAGAAATTTTGAAGAAGCCATTTTTTTGCTCTTCAACACTCGGTCCTTCACCCGGCTTTGGCAAGACAAATCTTTGTAAAAGCTTTCTTGTCGGTGTGAGAAAAACTAATAGCGCAAAAAGACCGATACCTAATACCAATGAAATCGATTTTAAATACCCACTAATTCCTTTACCCATGAGCATTTGTTCTTGGTATAAGAAGTCCTCTCCATAAAGTTTATTGCTTAATAAATGAGAACGCAGAACAACACGGGTATTGATAGCTTCCATAATAAAAGGTGCTGACCAAGTTTCGTAGTCATTATCGAACTTGGCAGAAGTTATTCTATTCTGACGGAGTTTGTTTTCGCTAAATTCGGGACATAAATTATAAGGATTACCCATTTCCTTGCGTAGTTGTGGATCTTGTTTCGCAGCGATGACCGCTTGTATCATACTTGCTAGAGTCCCTCCCGACGCACCACCTTTCGTTTTCTCTACACCCAGTTTAATTTGGTGTGCATAAGATCCAAATTGTTCTTTGGAGTATTTTTGTAGTTCAAAAACACCAAGGTCAGACGGAATAGAATCAAAGCCGCAGCAATTAACAATTTTTGATCCAGATTGTTTTGCAGCCTCGCCATATTTTACGATCATATCTTTAATCCAATATGCCTCTCCTGATAGATCGCAATAGTGAGTCCCAATGTTGGCACATGCTTTAATCAGGGCCTCTCCATAAAGCGCGTATGGACCAACGGTAGTAGCAATAACTTTGGTGCTCTCGCACAGCTTATTAAGTTTTTGAGTATCGAATGCATCACAAACAAAAATATTTAGTTTGCTAAAATTCTCACCTAATTCATTTTTTAATGTTTGTAGCTTATCTTTTGACCGTCCGGCAATCGCCCAAGACAGATTTGGATAGTTGTCAATCGTTTCAGCGATATGCTTTGTCATTATTTGGCCCACAAAACTGGTGGCACCAAAAATTACGACATCAAATTTTTTGTTTTCCATTATTATGATCCGAGTCCAAAAAATAATATGATACGCGGGTCTTTCCATATCTCAAACCATTGGTTAGAAGTATTTTATGAAACCTATTTTGTACTCATTTCGGAGGTGTCCTTACGCGATAAGAGCAAGAATGATACTCGATTTGTGTGGTATTGATTTTTGCTTGAGGGAAGTGGCGTTATCGAATAAACCAAAAGAGATGCTCAAAGCCTCTCCAAAAGGCACGGTACCGATTTTAATTTTGCCTCAGAAGAAAGTATTAGACGAGAGCATGGATATAGTCTTCTGGGCATTAAAAAAGACATCGAAAACAGATAAGAAATTTTTGGAGTGGTTGGACGAAGATTTATATGGAAGGTCAATGCAACTAATTGAAGAAAATGATAATAAATTTAAAGTACTGCTGGACAAATATAAATACTGTCGTGATAAAAAGTTGGCAGTTAAATATCGTCAAGAGGCAAAGAGTTTTTTATACAGACTGAATGAGTTGTTAAGTAATCAAATTGGTCTTTGTAAGAATGAGATAACGTTTTCAGATATTTGCATATTCCCTTTTGTGCGCCAATTTGCATTTGTTGATTATGAGTGGTTTCTTAACTGTCAATTAGATAATTTGAATGATTGGCTTCAAAACTTCTTAAATTCAGAATTATTTAAAAAAGTTATGCAAAAGCACGCGATTTATGAGCATTAATTGGGTGAGATTTTTTCTAGCCTGGAAATGCTTATTTGAATCCAAACACGCTGTGAGTCAGTATTGAACTCATCTTAGAAATCCAACCTCGAAGGCTCAACTCTCAAAGTTAAATACAAAAATGTTCTCTTATTTTGAAAAATTAGTTGATCCTTTCCCTGCTGAGGCGGCTCAGCAACCACCCAAAGGTGTGTATCAATTTTGTCGATATTATACACGTGGAATGGAGGGATGGTTATTGCTGATGGCCTTTCTAACTGCGATCACTGCGATCTCTGAGGCACTGCTGTACGGAATCTTGGGCCAATTAGTTGATTGGCTGTCCAATCAAGATAAGGAGACATTTCTGGGTGACTCGCTCAATGAGTTGATTTTAATCGGTTTATTTATGCTCTTGGTAATTCCAATAGCAAATAGTTTGCGATCACTAGTTGTCCACCAGACACTGATGGGAAATTTTCCTATGACGGTGCGTTGGTTAGCACACAGATATTTACTAAATCAGAGTTATAGTTTCTTTCAGACTGAATTTAGTGGCCGTATTGCAACCAAAGTGATGCAAACTGCATTAGCTGTTAGAGATACAGTTATGAAATTATTGGATGTAATTTTATTTGTCATCATTTATTTGTCTACAGCGATATTTTTAGTTGCAGCAGCAGATTTGAGATTATGTATCCCTCTCCTTGTGTGGCTTATTTTCTACATTCAAATCCAAAGACATTTCGTACCAAAAATGAAAAAAGTATCGAGAGTGCAGGCGGATGCAAGATCATTGATGACGGGTCGTATTGTAGATAGTTATACAAACATCGTCACACTCAAGCTGTTTTCTCACAATAGCAGAGAGTCTGAGTATGTAAGAGACGGTATGAATGAGTTTTTGGATACAGTTTATCCAATGATGAGGCTAGTGACCAAGCTCAATATTGCCCTTTGGGCTTTGAATATGGCACTGGTCTTCGCGACAGCTGCACTCGGCATCTATCTTTGGTTGGATGATTTAATCACTCCCGGAGCAATCGCAATTGTAATGAGCTTGGCAATTAGACTGTCAGGCATGTCTCATTGGATACTATGGGAAATAAGTGGTTTGTTTGAAAATATTGGCGTGGTGCAGGATGGCATTAACACGCTAGCTGTTCCAAATGTTGTAAAAGATTCTCCCAATGCGAAGCCTCTACAAGTCAGCAGAGGAGAAATAAAATTTAGCCAAATGCACTTTTCGTACAACAACAATGAAAGTGTATTCAAAGGGTTGAATTTAGAGATTAAGCCTGGTGAAAAAATTGGGATTGTCGGAAGAAGTGGAGCTGGCAAATCAAGTTTGGTTAGTCTGCTTTTGCGTTTTTATGATCTTCAAAAAGGTCAGATAACAATTGATGGAGCAGATATCTCAAAAGTCAGTCAGGAAAGTTTAAGATCAAATATTGCTGTAGTCACTCAAGATACCTCATTACTGCATAGATCAGTCCGAGAAAATATAATGTTTGGAAGGCCCGAGGCCTCAGAGGAGGAGATGATCGATGCAGCTCGTCGGGCAGAGGCACATGAGTTTATTTTGAAATTGACTGACAGTGAAGGGCGTCGTGGGTACGAGGCTCACGTGGGTGAGCGAGGAGTAACGCTTTCCGGTGGCCAAAGGCAAAGAATTGCTATTGCAAGAGTTTTGTTAAAGGATGCACCTATTCTTATATTAGACGAGGCAACTTCAGCTCTTGACTCCGAGGTGGAATCGTCAATCCAGGATAGTTTATCTGAACTGATGATTGGTAAAACAGTAATCGCAATCGCACATAGACTGTCTACGATTGCTGCTATGGACAGATTAATAGTTTTTGATCAGGGCGAGATTAAAGAGCAGGGAACGCATGATGAACTCATCGGAAGAAATGGGATATACACAAAGCTTTGGAGTCATCAGTCTGGTGGTTTTATTGGCTTTGATTAATCAAAAATAAAAGAACGCAGCAGTCATTTTTTTTTCTTTCATCAAATTTTTGAATTGCTAAACTTGAGTAAAAATTAATTTGAGAGGCAATTGTGATTCCAAGAACTTTATATGACTCTGATCACGAAATGTTCAGACAGTCAGTCAGAAAATTTATAGAAACTCACGCGATTCCAAATCATGAAACGTGGGAAAAAGAAGGTATGGTTAGTGACGAGGTATGGCTTGGTGCTGGATCTCAAGGTTTTTTATGCCCAACAGTTGCGGAGAAGTATGGAGGTGTTGACGCGGATTTTCGTTACAACTGTATTGTCAATGAAGAGATAGCGAGATCTGGTTGCTCGGGGTTAGGTTGGACTCTGCACTCTGATATTGCGGTTCCATATATTGAGAGGTATGGAACGGAATATCAAAAAGAAAAGTATTTATCTCGTTGCGTGTCTGGTGAATTAATTACAGCAATTGCAATGTCGGAGCCAGGTGCTGGGTCAGATTTGCAAGGCACAAAAACTAATGCAGTACTTGATGGAGACCATTATATTTTGAACGGCTCCAAAACTTTTATTACCAACGGTCAGAAATCAGGATTGGTGATCGTTGTAGCGAAAACTGATGTCAGTGCTGGATCAAAGGGCATTAGTTTATTCTTAGTGGAGTCAGAGTTTGAAGGATTTTCCAAGGGTAAAAACTTAGAAAAGTTGGGTATGAAAGCGCAGGATACATCAGAGCTATTTTTCCAAGATGTCAGAGTGCCAAAGGAGAATTTATTAGGGGAAGAGGGTCGAGGCTTCATATATCTAATGCAGGACCTCCCTCAGGAAAGACTTTCCATTGCAGTAGGAGCAATTGCAAATGCGCAGGCTCTTCTTGAAAGCACAATCGATTATACAAAAGAGAGAAAGGCATTCGGTGTCTCAGTAGCATCTTTTCAAAATACTCAATTTAAGCTAGCGGAGTTGTCTGCCGAGATCTCAAGTGCAGAGGTTTTCTTAGATAGATGTACTGAATTATTACTCAATGATGAACTTGATACTGTTACAGCATCAAAATTAAAGTTGGTTGCAACAGATCTTCAATGCAAGGTGGCTGATGAATGCTTGCAGTTACACGGTGGTTGGGGATATATGTGGGAGTACCCTGTCTGTAGGGCTTTTGCAGATTCTAGAGTGCAACGTATCTATGGTGGTAGCAATGAAATAATGAAGCTAATCATCTCAAGAGAATTGATGAAGTAAATAATCAATTAAAGTATTTAATCACTAACTCCGCGGCGCTCCTTCCACTAAGAAATGCTCCCTCTACTCTTGGACCACCCATTGCATCGCCGGCAATAAAAAGAGGCGGCAAAGAGGTTTTTTGGTTACCGACGAGACATCTCTGTTTATAGGTTGTTTTGGGTTTGCTGTAACGCCAAAAATGTGATTGGTACTTTATGATCTTGGCACCAGTATGTTTCTCTGCCTCATTTAGTATCGATTTTTCTAGAGTCTTATCTTCAAAATTAATTTTCTCATCTAAATCTAAATTAGCGTGAATGGTCACGGAGGGTATTTTTGAAATACCTTTCTGTTGATTATCACTTATCCAGTTAATTAATTGACCATTGAAAGAAACTGCTCCGGGTGGAGGGAGGATGGATGGGTCTTTCAGTATTGCCATTATTGCAAAACAAGATTCATATGAGATTGAAGCAAGTATATTTGATATTGAGCTATCTATTTGAATGTTGCTTCTCTTAATTAAATCTAAAGTTTGAGGTGCCGGAGCTGTAAGTATCAAAGCTTTCGATTTAATTTGAGTGTTATCCGATAAATCAGTAAACCAAAATCCTTGCTTTTCTGTTAATCGAATAACTGTTTTTTTTAGTTTTATTTGAAGATTTTTTGAGAGTTTTTTCGCGAGCGTATTCATAAGCGGAATACCTCGATATCTGGGGTATCTGTCCTTGCTTCCAGGGAAGTGAGAATACCACTCCTCTACTGTGCCCTCATTTATACAGTCATTAATGAAGTTTTTAAATTGATCATCTCTGGCTGTAAAAAATTGTGCTCCAGAATCAAAACATGCACCACCAAATCGCTTATTGGCGAGTCTCCCTCCGATAGATGAAGATTTTTCGACGATTTGCGTACTTATATTGTGGTTGAGTAGACTTTCCCCAGCACTACAACCTGCAAGTCCTGCTCCGATTATTAATACGTCTACGTGTTGCAAAATTGGCGCTCAGGGCTTCTTCTTAAATAAACTCTTACATCTTACAGAGCAAAAACGGACTTCTTCCCAACACCTGCTCCACTTCTTCCGCCATGTGAAGCTTCTATTGCATGTCATACAGGTTTTTCTAGGTAAATCACTTTTTTTTTGCATCACTATTAATCAATTATATCGTTCAGGTGTTTTATCAATAATTCACTAGCCTGCTGAGGATTTGCTTGACCTTTCGATTTTTGCATTACTTGTCCCATAAATCCTCCAAGTTTTTTCTTTCTCTTACCTTCATCTGTCTTTATATAGTCTTCAACCATATTTGGATTATCAGATATCACTTTACTAACTAACTCTTCAAGAAACTTGGCATCAGAAATTTGAGAAAGTCCTTTTTCTTTGATAATCGAATCCGCATTTCCTTTGCCCTCAAATATCTCTTCAAACACTTCTTTCGCGATCTTATTTGAGATAGTTTTATCTTCAATTCGTTTTAAAAGTTCGACGAGATGCTTAGGTGAAATAAGACTATCTTTTAAAGTTATATTCGCTTGATTGAGTTTTGATGAGACGTCTCCTAATATCCAGTTAGCAAGAAGTTTTGGCTTATCAAACAGCTGCATACTGTCCTCAAAAAATTTTGCAAACAAGAAATTTTCTGTCAATCCATTGGCATCATATTCTGACAAACCATACTGTTCTTTATATCGATTTTTTTTATTTTCAGGCAATTCAGGAAGATCTTTCCTCAAGTTATTTATAAATTCTTTCGACACGTGAACAGGAAGTAAATCTGGGCATGGAAAGTATCTATAATCATTTGCTTCTTCCTTGGACCTCATCGACTGAGATTTTTTTGTCACGCCATTATAGAGGCGGGTTTCTTGCATGATTTTACCGCCATCCTCTAATACTCGTATTTGTCTGTTTACTTCTAAATTAATAGCATCTTCCATAAATTTAAAAGAATTGAGGTTTTTTGTCTCTGTGCGAGTACCAAACTCTGAGAAGCCTGCTGGTCTGACTGAGATATTGACGTCAAATCTCATGCTTCCCTGGCTCATGTCACCATCGCAAATGCCGATTGCCGTCACGATACTATGAAGTTTCTTTGCAAATGCGACAGCCTCTGCAGCACTTCGCATGTCGGGTTCAGATACAATTTCAATGAGGGGTGTCCCGGCTCTATTCAAGTCAACGAGTGAATACCCATCTCGGTGACTCTCACTATGAAGTGATTTACCGGCATCCTCTTCCAAATGCGCGTGGTGTATTCCAATGTTTTTGATTACTCCATCAGAAAGAGTAATCGGAACTGACCCTTTGCCCACGATTGGTTTTTCTAATTGAGTAGTTTGATAACCTTTAGGAAGATCCGGATAAAAATAGTTTTTCCTTTCAAAGACTGATTCATTATTGATTTCAGCGTCAATGGCTAACCCAAACATGATTGCGTATTCGAGTGCTGCTTTATTTAAGACGGGTAGAGTTCCAGGTAGCGCTAAATCAATCTCATTTGCTTGAGAATTTTGCTCATTTCCAAATTCGGTGCTTGCACTTGAAAATATTTTTGTGTTTGTAGAGAGTTGAACATGGACTTCAAGCCCAATCACGGTTTCCCAGCTCATCAGAAGTTACCTGGCACGGCTTTGTGCCAATCAGTGACGTTTTGAAATTGATGAGCAACTTGAAGCATTGCTGGCTCCTCCAAGTAGTTTCCTATAATTTGCATCCCAACTGGTTTTTTACTGACTAATCCACAAGGAATTGACATTCCGGGTAAACCAGCCAAATTGACGGCAATTGTATAAACGTCCTCTAGGTACATTTCCACAGGGTTGTCACTTTTCGTGCCGTGTTGAAATGCGGGAGATGGACATGTTGGCCCGATGATTAGATCAACATCTGAAAAAGCAGTTTGAAAATCTTGGATTATAAGCTCCTTAGCAAGCTGAGCTTTTTTATAATATGCATCATAATATCCTGAAGAAAGACAGTATGTGCCTATCATTATTCTTCTTTGAACTTCCTCTCCAAATCCTTCTGACCGCGTTCTGACATAAAGATCCTCAAGATCTACAGGATTTTTGCATCGGTATCCATATTTCACGCCATCATATCGAGATAAGTTTGCTGAAGCTTCTGCAGGTGCAATCACATAATATGCTGGGACAGACAGCTTTGAGTTTGGTAAAGATACTTCGGTTATTTTAGCACCCAAGCCTTTTAAAACTTCGATGGCATTTTCGACAGCTTTTTGAGTGCCGGGATGTAAACCCTCAGAAAAATACTCTTTTGGCAATCCAATTTTTAATCCGTCAATCGGTTGATACAGTTTACTGACATAGTCTGGTCTTTTATTTTCAATACTTGTTGAGTCTTTGTGATCAAAGCTTGCCATACATTTGAGAAGCATTGCGCAGTCCTCTGATGTTTTAGCGATTGGCCCACCTTGATCAAGACTTGAAGCAAAAGCAATCATGCCCCATCTTGATACGCTACCGTAGGTTGGTTTGATTCCCGTAACACCGCACAACGCTGCTGGTTGTCGTATAGATCCACCTGTATCGGTTGCCGTAGCAGCTGGAGCCAAACGAGCTGCGATAGCTGCCGCAGAGCCACCTGATGAGCCTCCTGGGACGCAATCTAGAGCCCATGGATTCTTGACTACTCCAAAATAACTGGTTTCATTAGATGAGCCCATTGCGAACTCATCCATATTTGTTTTCCCCAGTGAAATTAATCCTGATTTTTCAAAGTTTTCAACCACTGTCGCATTGTAAGGCGATACAAAGTTCGCGAGCATTTTGGATCCACATGTTGTCAATTCACCTTTGGTGCAAAAAATATCTTTGTGAAGAATTGGAATGCCACAAAGGTCAGGGGCAGCACCTGTAGCAATTTTTTCATCTGCTAATTTAGCTGAATTTAACGCTTTTTCATCAAAACTGGTAATTACAGCATTGAGATCTTTATTATATTTTTTGATTCTTTTTAAAAAATATTCAGTTAGCTCAACGCTTGTGAAATCTTTATTTTTGAGAGACTGATTTAGAGCTGAAATCGATAGTTCTTTCATATTAAAAGTTTTAATCGATAATTCTTGGTACTTTATAGAACCCTTCAGAGATTTCGGGTGCACAATCTTGGAGTTCTATCCGGTTTACAGCTCGAACTTCCTTATCACTTCTCAGTCTTTGAGAATAATCTGTCCGGGAAGATTCCACGTGAGTATTTTTAGTTTCAGCTTCTTGAAGTTGATCTACCAATGCTAGAACATTTTCCAACCGTTCCTTTACTAAACACTCATTTTCCGTGCTAATCTGAAGCTTGGATAATCGAGCTAATTTTCTGATCTCTTCAAATGAAATCGACATCGCTAGACCTAAACATTTTCACTCTGCTTTAACTGACTCTACTTTATCATACAAATTACAGCATTAATTCAAGATTTCTATGGAGATGAGATATTTGTTTCAACTGTATTAATTTTCTTCCTATTTCCACTAAATACTGGTCATTTATGGGGTTTTTCAGATAAACTAGGCGGCCGTTAATTTTTTATTAAGAGATTCTCCTAAATGCTTAAAAGAATAAGAGGCATGTTCTCCAGCGACTTGTCGATTGATCTAGGCACTGCGAATACACTGATTTATGTTCGTGAAAAGGGTATTGTATTAAATGAGCCTTCGGTGGTTGCAATACGTCATCACTTAGGACAAAAGATTGTTGATGCGGTTGGCGTTGATGCGAAGCGTATGTTAGGCAGAACTCCAGGGGATATCACGGCAATCAGACCGTTGAAAGACGGTGTCATCGCAGACTTTCAAGTTACGGAAAAAATGCTGCTTCATTTTATTAAGAAAGTACACGATAGGAGTTTCTTTCCACCAAGTCCCAGAGTACTCATATGTGTTCCTTGCATGGCCACAGAAGTAGAGAGACGAGCTATCGAAGAGGCAGCTTATCATGCGGGTGCAAGAGAGGTTCATCTTGTCGATGAGCCAATGGCAGCTGCAATTGGTGCGGGTTTGCCAGTGGATGAAGCTGTTGGTTCAATGGTAGTCGACATAGGAGGTGGGACTACTGAAATAGCTATTCTCTCGTTAAGTGGTGTTGTTCATGCGGATTCGGTCAGAATCGGAGGTGATACCTTCGATGATTCGATAGTAAATTTTGGCCGGTGCAGGATTTGACTGAACCGCCAGCACTAGGAAATCGTTGCCTGGACCTGGAATCACGATCTGTTCGATTGCGTTGCCTAAGAATGCCAAGATCGGAAAGGGTTTCGGAGTTTGTAAAGCACCTTGCGGGTCTAGAGTACTTCCATAAATTGAGCCGTAGGCAGTCCTGAAATCCTCCCAAACGAGTACACT
>ENA-OSEY01003065-OSEY01003065.1-marine-metagenome-genome-assembly--contig:-NODE-3065-length-10453-cov-2.358712_pt1 | contig 10453 bp, 14 predicted proteins | sample MGYA00248465_ERZ534230 | MGnify/ENA primary metagenome ERZ534230 (study PRJEB26409, sample SAMN06344110) | marine metagenome | isolation source: Sea water from surface | place: Atlantic Ocean:Southern... | reverse complement strand
ATCTGACAGTAAGATAAACGCCTGCTGCGACCATAGGAGCTGCATGCATTAATGCAGAAACTGGAGTTGGTCCTTCCATTGCATCCGGAAGCCAGATATGTAAAGGAAATTGAGAAGACTTTCCCACTGCTCCCATAAAAAGACCAAGACCAGCCAGTGTTAAAAGATTGCCTTTTATTTCCCCATCAGAGACCCCAGCAAACACATCTTGAAAATTAAATGAACCAATTGCAGTAAACATCAACATAATACCGATAAAAAAGCCAATATCACCAACTCTATTTGTCAAAAAAGCTTTCTTGCTTGCGTCAGCTGCTGAGTTTTTCTCAAACCAATGACCAATTAACAAATAGGAACTTACCCCAACTAATTCCCAAAAAATATATAATGACATTAGGTTGTTAGCTAATACAATACCATTCATTGAGAAAGTGAATAATCCCAAATAAGCATAATATCTATTATATCTAATATCGCCTTTCATGTACTCCAAAGAAAAGATGTGGGTCATGCTTGAGATCAAGGCTACGACAAGCAACATAACTATGGTTATGTTATCAACCCAAAATCCAAGCTCAATTTTAAAGGCCCCCATATCTATCCAGGGCATAATCACTTCATGAGAAAATTTGTAATCCCAATTTTTCAACATACCAGCAAAAAGTATTAATGCTAGAACCAAAGTGGTTAAAATAGCTGAAATAGATATCCAATCCCCTTGGCGAGGTAATTTTTTGCCAAAAAGAATATTGATTACAAAAGCCAAGAGTGGTAAAAATAAGATAACGAGAGAAGCATCTGTGTAAAAATTGCCGGTTATCATTGTTTTAACTCACTTACGTCATCAACATTGATAGTTCTAAAGTTATTAAAAATATTTATAATAATTGCTAAAGCAACAGCAGCTTCAGCTGCTGCCAAAACAATGACAAACAATGCATAGACGTGTCCTGACATATTCATACCGCCAAATCTTGCAAAAGCCAAAAAATTTACATTTGCTGAATTGAGAATTAGCTCAACACCCATTAAAACAGCAACTCCGTTCCTTCTGGTTATGACGCCAAAAAGACCCAAAGAAAAAAGAATAGCGCTGATCAAAACATAATTTGAAAGATTATCCATCTTCATCCTTTCTGGACAAAGTTGTTGCTCCAATCAATGCCCCAAGCAACAACAATGAAGCAACTTCAAAGGGAAGCAAATAATCCATTAATAGTAATCTGCCTATGGAAGCAGTAGTTTCAGCAGGTTCCGTATTGGCTGCTTGAAGCCATGGTGAACTAATTGCCATATAACCCAAAGAAGCAATAAATCCAATCGCTACAACAGCACCAACACCTTTTTGCATGGATGTATGACTAATATTGACAGAGGTAATTTTGTTTGTTAACATAATTCCAAAAATTATCAATACTAATATGCCTCCTATGTAGACAACGACTTGAACCACCGCAAGAAAATCTGCCCACAAAAAAATATATAATCCTGTTACGCCAAGAAAAGTAAACAACAATGAATATGCGGAATAGAGCAGGCTTTTGCTAGTAACTACCATTCCAGCAGAAAAAACAGTTATAAAGGCGACAAACCAGAAAACTATATCAGCCATTAGGCTTTGGCTTTCTCCTTAGGTTGTTGCAAATCATTTCTTTGCTTAGGTGTTAATTTTTTTGCAAACTGGTAAATTAGATCATTTCTATCGACTTCGGAAAACTCATAATCAATTGGATGTTTTGAGCTATGCGGACCTCCGACCATAAAAATGCATTCTTCTGGGCATGGATAAGTGCAAAGATTGCAGTAACAACACTCAGACATATCGATCGTGAATCTACTTACAACAAAACCTTTCTTAGTGCCATTCGATGTTTCACCAGTGTGTGCGACCTCAGGGATATCTTCTCCTCTTCCTGCTTTTATGGTATCTATCTTTATACAATCTACAGGGCAGGCTTTTTCACAACGAAAACACCCAATACAATCATCTATATCAACGTGCAAGCGAGTTCTAATAACGTTATAATCCTCTAATTCAAACCCTATATCTCTTTCCGGTCTTGGCCACCTTTCTTCAGGGTATTGCAAGGTAACATTATCTTTTTTAATGTTCATCATGTGGCGAAATGTAATTCTCATCCCAGTCCATAATGTGTTAACTGTATCATATATATTTGTAAAGTATTTAGACATATTTTTACCCAAAAATTAATTTCCAAATTCCTACGCCAAAGATGTTTAACATGGCAATAGGTATAAAAACTTTCCAGCAGACATACATCAGCTGGTCTACTCTTAACCGAGGAAAAGTCCATCTAAACCACATCATAACGAAAATCAAAAACGACACTTTTCCAAAGAACCAAAAAAGTCCAAGCACGGGAGAGTTAAGAAATCCAGGAATCGGGCTTAACCACCCTCCCATAAAACCTGCAACAGCTAAACCGCTTACAACAAACATGTTAGCATACTCACTTAAGAAAAAGACTGCCCAACGAAAGCCTGAATATTCTGTCATCCAACCTGCAACAAGCTCTGATTCTGCTTCAGGGATATCAAAGGGTGTTCTATTTGTTTCGGCAACTGCACTGATAAAAAAAATAAAAAAAGCTAAAAAAGCAAAGGGGTTTTGGAACATGATCCAGTTAGGAAAAATTCCAAAGATAGACCCACTTTGATACTCAATAAGGTTTTGAAGATTCATAGTGCCAGACATCATGATAGGCACTATGATCGATAAACCTGCAGGAATTTCGTAGCTAATAATTTGAGCAGCAGAACGCATTGCGCCATACAATGACCATTTGTTATTAGATGCCCATCCAGCCATTACAATTCCAATTACACCAATAGAGCCTACAGCAATGATATAAAATACACCTACATTTAAGTCAACGGCTTGTATCGACGAACTAAATGGTAACGCAGAGAGACCAATTATAGCGCCAATAAAGATAATGAAAGGTGCAACTTTAAAAAGTATTTGATCGGCTGACTTAGGTATAGTGTCCTCTTTGATAAGCAATTTAATCGCATCCGCAAAAGTCTGCAGAATTCCCCACTTTCCTGCGTGAAGACCAGGCCCTTGACCCATTGGTCCCAATCTATCCATCATAAATGCAGAGACTTTTCTTTCTACATATACTGCTACCATCGCATTGAGAGCCATCAAAACAAAAAGCAAACCACCTACTGATGCACAGGCAACTAAAAAAGCGGCAACAGGAAAATTTCCAATGATCTCAGTAAATTGATTTATAATAAAATCAATTGTCATCTATCAATCTCTCCTAAAACAATATCTAAGCTGCCAAGAATACACAAAACATCAGACATCATCCAACCTTGTGAAATTTCATCTAAGCAGGAGAGCGCTGTAAATGCTGGAGATCTCATCTTAACTCTAGTAGGAACAGGTGATCCATCGCTTTCTATGTAATAACCTAGATCGCCTCTGGGACTTTCAGTTCTTCTATAAATAGATCCTTTAGGGGGTCGAATCTTTTTTGGCATAGTTTCAAATATATCACCTTCAGGAATTTCCTTAAGTGCTTGACGAACTATTTTAATTGATTCTTTCATCTCTAATATTCTAACCCAATATCTATCAAAGCAATCACCTAGTGTACCGAATTTTGCTTCACCGATAGGAATGTCAAAATTAAACCTGTCGTAAATGGAATATGGCTCTTCTTTTCTCACATCCCACTTCACACCTGAGGCTCTTAGATTGGTTCCTGATACGCCGTAACTAATAGCGACATCTGCAGGTAGCACTCCTACATCAGCTGTTCTTTCAACAAATATTTTATTATAAGTGAGGAGTTGGTTGTACTCATCAATTTTGGGCTCAAAATAATCTAAAAATTTGAAGCATATCTTTTTAAAATCTTTTGGAAGGTCATGCGAAACGCCACCAACCCACATGTAATTATAAAGTAATCTGGCACCACAAGTATATTCAAAGATATCGAGAATTCTTTCCCTGTCCCTTAGCATATGAACAAAAGGGGTAAAAGCACCTACATCTAAACCGTATGCGCCAACACCTAAAAGGTGACTTGCGATTCTATTTAGCTCTGCCATGATTACTCTTACATATTCAACTCGCTCACAAACCTTAATATCCATCAATTCTTCCATCGCAACAACATAACCAAAATTGCTATTCATAGAAGCAAGGTAGTCACATCTATCTGTATAGGGGATGACTTGTTCATAGGTTACATTTTCTGAATGCTTTTCAAAACACCTGTGCAGATAGCCAAGATGTGGAGTTATTTTAGAGACGATCTCACCATCCGTCATAACTTCTAGTCTCAGAACTCCATGTGTACTGGGATGTTGAGGACCTATATTTAAGACCATTTGATCGCCTTGTATTACTCCCATCCTTCCTCCTCTTTAACTTTTGGAACCATTATTCCATGGTAGGTCTCTTGAAGTTCATAATCTTTTCTAAGTGGCCAACCTTCCCAATCATCAGGGCATAGAATTCTTCTTAAGTCACGGTGGCCTTCGTATACAATTCCAAACATATCGTAAGTTTCTCTTTCAAACCAATCGCCAATCCTCCAAATTTGTTCTATAGACTCAACTGTAGGATTATCGCGATCAAGTGAAATTATAACCTCTATTTTATGCCTTAGCTCCATAGAGTGGAGATTGTATCGAGATTGCAAAGGACCATCATCGCCTGTATCAATTCCTGTGATACACTCTAATTGATCAAATAATAATTTTGGATCATTTTTAAGAAACGTTGCTATGTCTTTCCAAAATTGTCCGTCTATCTCTAATTGATTACCTTGTAAATTTTCATTAGCAATTAATGAATTAGGAAATTTCTCCTCAATTAAAGATTGTATCTCAGAATGATTCATGCAAGTTTACGTGTGAGGGGTCTTTCATCAGAAATAAGCTGCTGAAGCTTTAAAAGGCCTTCAATGAGTGCTTCAGGTCTTGGTGGACAACCAGGGACATAAACATCAACTGGAACAACAAGATCAACTCCCTTAAGAACATGATATCCATGTTGCCAATAGGGTCCACCACTAGTGGCGCAACTACCCATAGAAATAACATATTTTGGATTAGCCATTTGTTCGTAAAGCTTTTTTACTCGCAGGGCCATTTTCATAGTAACAGTTCCAGCAACAATCATTACATCCGCTTGTCTGGGTGATGATCGAGGCATCATCCCAATTCTTTCAAGATCATGGCGAGCTGCGGCTGTAGCCATCATCTCAATAGCGCAACATGCCAACCCGAATTGGAAAAACCACGGAGATGTAGATCTAGACCAGCTTAAAAATTTATCAAGAGAACCTACGACAATATTATCATTAAATTTATTTTCAAGTACTCCCATTTATGAGCCCTTTATTGTTTGCGATTTTTTGTACAAATTTGAATATCTACCACGACCGTACTTAACATTATATTTTACCCAATCTAGATCCGATCTTCTCCAAACATATGCAAGTCCAAGCATCAATATGAGCAAAAATATACCCATCTCTACAAAAGCCAATAAGCCAAGCTCATTAAATACAACAGCCCATGGGAACAAGAAAACAACCTCTACATCAAAAATGAGAAAAATAAGAGCAACGACATAAAACCTGATGTTAAATTGAACCCAAGCTGAACCCTCAGACTCTTCGCCGCATTCGTAAGTTGCCAACTTATCTGCATTAGGGTCATTAGGGGCAAGTAATTTTTGAATAACTAATGGGGCATAAATGAGAACTATACCCATAAAAACTAAAAACAATATTGTTCCGAAGTCGCGATACATAAATCTTATATTTTATTTAAAATTTAGAATATTAATTTAGCTTATTAATCAAAGCATGGTCAAGGTAAACTTCTAGATAATTATTAAATTTTTTAAAGAAAATCACACATAATTTTTTTGTAATATTTTATACAATAAAAAAGTTTATTTAATGTCATTAATTAATAATTCAATCGCAACAGTAATGCCCTACTTTCCAAAATGGATGGTTAAACCGTTTGCAAATCCTTATGTTGCTGGTGAGAATATTGTTGAAGTTACTAAAACCATTAAAAGACTAAATCAACAAGGGTATAAGTCTACTGTTGACATACTAGGTGAATTTGTTGAAGATGAGAAGCGAGCGAGCGAAGTTTTAAAAAGCTATTCCGAATTAGTCAAAACAATAGCAAAAGAACAAATGGATAGCACAATCTCAGTTAAGCTAACTCATCTAGGTCTCGGTATTAAATCAAAAATTGCACAGAAAAATTTTTCAAAACTAATTGAAGTCGGGAAAGAAAACCGCGTGGGTATCACCATAGATATGGAAAATTCTCCATATACTTCTGAAATATTGAGAATATATAAAGAATCATTGGAGATTTTTGATGGGGTTGGAACTGTCATTCAAGCCTATCTTTTTCGAAGCCTAAATGACCTAAAAGCTCTTGATTCAAATAAGCTGAATCTTAGGATATGCAAAGGTATATACAACGAACCAAAGGACATATCCTTTCAAAGCAAAATTGATATAAATAAAAATTTTTTAGAACTTTCAAAATACCTACTCAAAGGAAAAGGATATGCGTGCTTAGCAACTCATGATTTAGAGCTTATCAACAGTATCGAAGACTTTGTTCAGCTTAACAAAATTGATAAAAGTAAATTTGAATTTCAAGCCTTGCATGGTGTGCCAATCAAAGAAAAACTTAATGAACTAAAAAATAAGGGATATAACGTAAGAATATATGTGCCATACGGGCCTGAATGGTTTGAATATTCAATTCGCAGAATTAAAGAAAATCCAAAGATTGTAAGCTATATTCTAAAAAATATGTTCAAACGATGAATGAAAAAATACTTTTCAATTCAATTTTTTCTTTAAACAAAATTGCTGTGGTTGGAATGAGCGCTAATACTAACAGGCCTAGCTACCAAATCGGATTTTATCTCAAAGAACAAGGTTACAATATCTATCCAGTAAACCCTAACTATAATAAAATTGATGAATTGAAATGCTCTTCAGATTTAAATGAAATCAAAGATAGTATTGATATCATAAATATATTTAGGCATCCTGATCATGTGCTACCAATAGTTAATGATTCCATCAAAATTAACCCTAAAGTAATTTGGTTTCAGGATGGAGTTGTAAATTATGAAGCTATTGATTTAGCGAACAAAAACGGAATTCAAACCATTGTTGATGATTGTATTTACAGAAGACATAAAGTATACATAAACTCAAATTAGATATCACCTCTTTTGCCCCAACCCATTTTCTTTCTCAGAGTGCTGAAATAATTTGAATCTTCAAAGTCCAGCATTTTTATAGAATAAGGTGCTTTGCTAATTTTTATTTTTGAATTGTTTTGGAGATAATTCTCTACTTGCCCATCAACCGCTAAAGCAATATTGGTTGTTTTCGCTTTAGGAAAGCTTATTTCTAAAATGCTATCATCTGATAAGACTAGTGGCCTTAAGGTAAGTGTGTGTGGGCTGATTGGGGTAACAACAATAGCGTTTAATCTTGGCCAAACAATAGGACCGCCCGCAGATAGCGAATAAGCAGTAGATCCGGTTGGAGTGGATATTATCAATCCATCTGAATCATAATCTGCTATATGTCTATCATCAGAATTAAGTCTCATAGTTAATATTCTATGATATTTTCCTCTGTCAATCACAAAGTCATTCAAACAATAAAAAATTTTATCCTCTTCACTATTATGAATTTCAGCTTTTAGAAGCATCCTTTCTTGTATTGAAAAACTACCATTAGCAATTTGGTCCAATCTTTCAAACATATTTTCTACAATAACATCCGCCATAAAACCCAATTCACCCAAGTGAACACCGAAAATAGGGGTCCCTCTACTACCAACAGCTCGAGCAGCTGACAATATAGTTCCATCTCCGCCCATAGCAATTAAAAAATCTGTTTTTAGAAAGTCATCTGCTTTTTCGATTATTCTGATATTTTCAGGCAAAACTTCTTTGGTTTTATCTTTGATTCTTGTTGTTATGAATGTCTCAATCTTATTTTGATTTGCCCATTTGATCAAGGGATCTAAGAGTTGCCAAAATTTCGGCTTGTCTGTATTACCCCAAATACCTAAAGAATTTATTTTTCTACCATTCATCAATCAGTCTTTTGTATTGCTTTCTTTAGAAATATTCATCAATTCACTAACTTTTTTTTCAGCATTCTTCAATTGATCATTTAATTTTTTTGAAATTTCTACCCCCTCTTCAAACAACTGTAAACTTTTTTCTAAATTTTGCTCTCCTTTTTCTAGTTTTTCAACGATCAGCTCAAGATCTTTCATTGATTCTTCAAAATTGTTATTATCATTCATAGTAGTTTTTTCCTTAATTGGATTGCTTCACAGCTTTTAGTACTCCATTTCCAGTCTTCAATAAAAATTGATCTCCAACATCAATTTGATTAGATTTTTTAATTATTTTTCCACTTGATTCAAATGCAATGCTATAACCTCTTTGCAAAATGCTTTTTGGATTTAAAGAAAGTAGATTTTTGTGAAACATATCGAATTCTAATTTAATTTCATTCAATCTATTCATAACATGCGTTGAGAGTGATTTTCTTAAAAACTGAATTTTTTCAATCTTTGTAATGATTTTATTCATGGGGTTTAATTTTTCATACTTGACATTTAAACTATCGAAAGTTTGCCAATTTTTATTAATTATATTTTGAATATTATGTAAAATTTTCAATTCAAGCTGTTCAATCTCATTAATAATCTCTTCAGTGCTTTTAACTGAAACCTCTGCTGCTGATGAAGGGGTAGGAGCTCTTACGTCAGCTACCATGTCACATATAGTAAAGTCCGTTTCATGCCCTACACCTGAAACTATAGGTATTTTACAATTAAAAATCTCCCTTGCAAGGCCCTCAGAATTAAATGGCCAAAGATCTTCGATTGATCCTCCTCCTCTAGCAATTACAATTACATCAATATCACTATTATTACCAAGTTCATTTACTGCATCTATTAAATCAGCAGATGCTCTTTCGCCTTGAACTAATGATGGTCTCAAGATTAAATCTATGTGCATAGATCTTCTGTTGAAAATATTTAACATGTCTTGTAATGCAGCACCTGTTGGAGAGGTAATAAGCGCAATTTTCTTTGGATATTTAGGAATTTGTTTTTTGTGGTTAATATCAAAAAGTCCATCTCTATGCAGTTTTTTCTTCAGCTTTTCAAATTCCTGGAATAAATCTCCAATACCCTCTTGTTTCATTTCGCTGACTATAATTTGATATTGGCCTCTTGCTTCATATAGAGATATTTTGCCTTGCAAGAAAACTTCAACTCCATTACCTGGTTGGAAATTCAAATTCTGATTTGAACCACGGAACATCACAGATTTAATTTCAGAATTTCTGTCTTTAAGAGTGAAATACATATGGCCAGAGCCATGGTGTATAAAATTAGAAATTTCACCTTTAACGAAAACATTAAAAAAATTATTTTCCAATAAATCTTTAATTTTAACTGTTAATTCAGATACAGTGCTAAAATTTTTACTTTTCATTTAAATTTGGCTTTCCTGCCATATCCCAGCAATATTGCCAATATGCAGCTATTCTAACAACAGATTTGCCTAATCTTTCATTAAGTAAATCTATGGTTTCATAGTTTAAAATTTCTAAATATTCATTTTCAAAGTTTAAAACATCATATGAGGATAATTTTTTTTGTTGTTCATGAGTTAAAACTTTGCGTGCTTTTGTGTCACCATCAAGAATTCGCTTATGATCTTTATAGGATTCACGCACTATATCCATTGCATATCCTACTGGACTTTCTATTCTTTTTATTTCGCCGATAGGAGTAATACTTTCAACATATTCATTAAATAAACGTACTTCCCATCTAAAATGTACTCCTTTATTTCCAGTGAGTTGCCCGTCATAGTTTAAAATGGTATGTAATGGATTATGAATGTCTGCAACATAGTGAGCTAAAACACCCATATGAAATATTGCTTCATCCAAGCGAGCATTTTTCAAATAATAGATTATTTCATTGCAAGATCTTTGAATAGCCCAAGGAGCTGTGCCCATTTTTGTTAATTTTTCTGATCCGTATTTTTCTTTAAATCTTTCAAAGTTCATTGGAATATTCTTGAAAGGATATTCATCATAATAGTCCGCATCAAAGAAATGTAATGGTTTTTCCTCAGGATGGAATGTTTTTATATAGTCTGGAACTGCTCCATACCATTTTAATGCATTTTTATGTTTATTTACAAAAAAACCTAATTCGCCATCTAGTAAAATTGCGGCTTTTTCATTAATCATCCTGTGGCCTTTGTATCCCCAAGCGCTAACGAACGATTGTAATAAAATGAAATTAACCAATAATATTATAAGACTGGTTATCCGCATTTTAATTTAAACTTTTTTCTTTTTATGTC
>ENA-OSEY01003064-OSEY01003064.1-marine-metagenome-genome-assembly--contig:-NODE-3064-length-10453-cov-8.477544_pt1 | contig 10453 bp, 9 predicted proteins | sample MGYA00248465_ERZ534230 | MGnify/ENA primary metagenome ERZ534230 (study PRJEB26409, sample SAMN06344110) | marine metagenome | isolation source: Sea water from surface | place: Atlantic Ocean:Southern... | reverse complement strand
TTAATTCCAATATAAAGAGTTAAAAAAATATTTAATAATATAAATTTTTTTTTCTTTAAACTTTCAATAAGTCGCATTAGCTAGATTCTAGCCATTTTTGCATTATTTCCAAGTTCTTCTTCGATGCGCAATAACCTGTTGTATTTCGCCACTCTTTCAGATCTTGCTAATGATCCAGTTTTAATTTGAGAGGACATTGTCGCTGAGGCCAAATCGGCAATAAATGTATCTTCCGTATCGCCTGATCTATGGGATATGATAGTATTGAAACCAGCAGCTTTCGCCATAGAGATAACTTCTAAGGTTTCAGTTAAAGTACCGATTTGATTTGGTTTAACTAAAATAGAGTTAGCTGATTTTTCTTTTATACCTTTGCTTAATCTCTTAACATTAGTAACAAATAAATCGTCACCTACAATTTGAACATTTTTACCTATTTCATTTGTTACTTTTTTCCAAGACTCCCAGTCCTCTTCCGCAAAAGGATCTTCGATTGATTTTATAGGATAATTAGAGATCAATTTTTTGTAATAATCGATGTTAGCATCTGCTGATGAGAAATTTTTAGATTGAATAGAATATTCGCCTTTTCCATTAATCAGTTCATTTGCAGCTACATCTAAACAAATAACTATATCTTTTCCTGGTTTAAGTTTTGATTTTTCAATTGCGTTAACGATTAATTCTAATGCTTGTTCATTTGTGTTTATTGATGGAGCAAACCCTCCCTCATCTCCAACATTAGTTAACATCTTATTAGACTTTAATAACTTCTTTAAATTTTGAATTACTATAAAGCACTTCTCAATAGCATCCATAAAGTTTTTAGCTGAGTCAGGCCTTATCATAAACTCCTGAATATTTAGGTCATTATCTGCATGCGCTCCTCCATTAATAATATTCATTAATGGAAATGGAAGTGAAAAATTATTTCCCAAATTTTTAAATAAAGATTTTTTATTTGATAAAGCTGCGCATTTAGAATTAGCCAACGAAACAGCAAGAGTAGCGTTTGCTCCTAAATTTGCTTTATTTTCGCTGCCGTCTAAATCTATCAAAATATTATCGATATTGTTTTGATCATCACATTCTAATCCTATTAATTTATTTGAAATTTTTTTATTTATATTATCGACTGCAATATTTACACTTTTGCCTAAAAATTTATCTTTATTTTTATCTCTTAGTTCGTGTGCTTCAAACGCTCCCGTTGATGCGCCTGATGGAGAAATTGCAGTTGCTGATATATTGTTTTCTAAAAAAATTTCTGCCTCTACCGTTGGATTTCCTCTACTATCAAAGACTTGTCTGCCTTTTACACTTTTAATTTTTGTCATTATTATTTAATTATTTTATCAATTTCAGTGAGTTTCTTTAGTAATTTTTTTATTTCTTTTAGTGGAACCATGTTCGGTCCATCTGACGGTGCATTTTCTGGATCTTCGTGTGTTTCTATAAAAATAGCTCCCACTCCAACGGCAATTGCTGCACGAGCTAGATATGGAACAAACTCCCTTTGACCGCCGCTTTTCTCTCCCATTCCACCAGGTTGCTGAACAGAATGAGTTGCATCAAAGACAATCGGAAAGCCAAATTTAGACATAATAGGTAAAGCTCTCATATCTGAAACAAGAGTATTGTAACCGAAGCTTGCTCCTCTCTCCGTTATTAAAATATTTTTATTTCCTGACTCTTCAATTTTTTTTATTACATTGGCCATATCCCATGGAGCTAAAAATTGTCCTTTCTTAACGTTAATAATTTTTCCTGTTTTTGCTGCTGCAATTAAGAGATCGGTTTGCCTACATAAAAAAGCTGGAATTTGTAAAATGTCAACATGCTTCGCAACAATGGAGCATTGTTCTGAAGTGTGAACATCTGTTAAAATTGGAACACCGACTTCTTTTCTTATTTTATCAAAAATTGGCAGAGATTTTTCTAAACCTAAACCCCTTTTGCCTTTAAGGCTTGTTCTGTTAGCTTTATCAAATGAAGTTTTATAAATAAGGTTTATACCAAGTTCGCTTGTAATTTTTTTTAATTCAGTTGAAATCTTTAAAGCATGTTCTTCATTTTCAAGCTGGCAAGGACCGGCAATTAAAGTAAATGGTTTATCATTAGCGATCTCAAAATTAGAGCATTTAACTTTATGATTTTTCATTTTTTTGAATTGATTTTAGCAGCCTTTATAAATGATGAGAATAATGGATGTGGTGACAAAGGTCTAGATTTAAATTCAGGATGAAACTGAACTCCAATAAACCACGGATGATCTTTTAACTCAACTGTCTCTGGTAATTTATTATCTGGTGATAAACCTGAGAAAATCATTCCTTTATTTTCAAAGTCCTTTCTATAATTAATATTCACCTCATATCTGTGACGGTGTCTTTCATTTATTTTTAATGAATTATAAATTTTACTTATTTTTGTGTCTTTTTTAAGTCTCGCTTCATAACTACCTAAACGCATTGTCCCTCCTAATTCTTTATCGGTACCTCTCATAAGCTTTCCATCTTTTGTCCACTCGCTCATAAGTCCGACTACAGATGCCTTTGACGGTCCAAACTCGCTAGAAGTAGCTTTTTTAATATTTAATCTATTTCTTGCAAACTCAATTATTGCCATTTGCATGCCAAAACAAATGCCGAAAAAAGGAATTTTATTTTTTCTTGCATAATTGATTGCTGCGATTTTTCCCTCAGTTCCTCTTTTGCCAAACCCGCCCGGTATTAATATTCCAGAAACATTTTTTAACTTATTTTTGATTTCGCTAGGTCTTAAAAAGTCTGACTCAATTCTAACCAAATTTACTTTAATATTATTTGCAATTCCACCATGTATTAAAGCTTCATCAAGTGATTTATACGCATCTTTAAGTTCAACATATTTTCCAATTATTGCAATATTTACTTTGCTCTTCGTGTTTAAAACTAAACGAGTAATTTTTTTCCATGGTAAAAGATTTACTTTTTTTCTAGATTTTATGTTAAAGAATTTTAAAACTCTTTCATCCAGTTTTTCTTTGTTAAAACTAATTGGAGCCTCATAAATTGTTTTGACGTCAATGGTTTCAATAACATCTTCTATTGACACGTTGCAAAATAATGAAATTTTTTTTCTTTGATCAAATGGAATAGTTCTTTCTGATCTACAAATTATTATATCTGGTTGAATTCCAATACTTCTTAGCTCTTTTACTGAGTGTTGAGTTGGTTTAGTTTTTATTTCATCAGAAGCTCTCATATAAGGAACCAGAGTTAAATGAACAAAAAGAGTTTTATTTTTACCAAATTCATTTGAAAATTGTCTTATCGCCTCTAAAAAAGGAAGGCTTTCTATATCTCCAACGGTTCCACCTATTTCACAAATAACGAAATCTTCTTTTTTTACATCGTTTTTGATAAATTCTTTAATTCTATTTGTAATGTGTGGAATAACTTGAACAGTCTTTCCTAAATATTTACCTTGTCGCTCTCTTTTAAGAACATCATTATAAATTTTTCCTGTTGTAATATTGTCTGACTTTTTTGCTGAAATTCCAGAAAATCTTTCATAGTGGCCTAGGTCTAGATCTGTTTCTGCACCGTCGTCAGTAACAAAAACTTCACCGTGTTGGAATGGGCTCATTGTTCCTGGATCAACATTTAAATAAGGATCAAGTTTTCTAATTCTAACTTTATATCCTCTTGATTGTAATAAATACGCTAATGATGCAGATGATAATCCTTTACCTAAAGATGAAACCACGCCGCCAGTTACGAATATATATCGCGCCATGGAAGTATGTTATACTTTATAAATTGATAATTACAAAGTGATTATTACTTAGATTGTGGTATTTGTGGAAGATCTGAATTTTCCTCTTCTTGTTTCTCTAACACTGACTGCGTTTCACGTAGCTCATCTCTCGAAATAGCAACTATTGCAATACTACAAATAATAAATAAAGCGGCAACTATAGAAGTAAATTTAGTTAGAAAAGTTCCAACAGATCTCGCAGACGTGAAATTATCTTGTGAAACACCTAAACCTAAAGCTCCACCTTCAGATCTTTGCAAAAGAATGACAATAATTAAAATTACAGCGAGAATTATGTTAACCAGAATAAGTAAGCTTTCCATGGTGACTATCTATAGTAATTCTTTATTATATCAATAAATTTTTTGGACGATTTTGAAGCTCCGCCTATTAAAAAACCATCAATTTCTCTTATTTCTTTAAACATTTCAACATTGTTGCCATCTACTGAACCACCGTAAAGCAATGCAGGACTTTTTTTAAAAATATCTTTTAAAACTTTTTTAATATAAATCGCAGTTTTCTCTAACTCATTTTTAGAGGGTATTTTACCAGTTCCTATAGACCAAATAGGTTCATAAGCAACTATAATATTATTTTTATTAAATTTTTTTTCTAGAACTTTACTTAACTGTTTTTTTAAAACACTAAATGTTTTTTTATTTTTTTTCTCCTTTTTATTTTCCCCAATACAGAAAACAACTTTCAGATTATTTTTTAGAGCAAAATGAACTTTGTTTTTTAACATTTCGTTTGTATCACCTTCACTTCTATTGTCAGAGTGACCTACCAAAGTATAATTAGCTCCAACCCTTTTAATCATGTAAGGGCTAATTGCAGCTGTATTTGATGAAAATTGATCTTTTTGATAACAATTTTGTGAGCCAATTATAATCTTCTTTTTTTTAAAATATTTAGCGTAACTCTCTATCAGGGTATAAGGCGGTGTGATAATAACTCTATATTTCCTCCGATTTTTGTCCTTTGAGTAATAATAATTAATTTTATGAAGTATATTGATAGATTTTGGAACTCCAAACATTTTCCAATTTCCAATAAAGTATTTCATTGTTTGCCTTAATATAAAATTTAATTTATAGGTGTATAATTTTAAAACTTAATAGATTATAATAATGTTAACTGCAATAGGTAAATTTTCTAAGTCTTTTTTGATAAAACTTTTTGTTGGGATAATTATTCTTCCATTTGTCTTTTGGGGAATGGGCGATGTATTCAGAGGTGGAAACCAAAATGTTATAGCATCAATAGACTCAGAAAAGGTAAGCACTCAGGAATTTGTAAATTACATTCAAAGATTAAATCTGAATGAAGATCAATTAAAAAATTTATCTAAAACCGACTTAATTGAAAAAATCTTATCCGAATATATTGGAAAAAAAGTAATGACATTAGAAATTGAAAAGTTAGGTATAACAATCAACGACAATGCGCTTAGAAAAATTATTAAAAATGACCAGCAATTTTTCAAAGATGGAAAATTTTCTAGAACAGAGTATGAAAAATTTCTTATTACAGCTGGGGTCAATGCTCCGCAGTTCGAAGAAAATATTGTTGAGCAAGAAAAGAGAAGGCAATTTTTAAGCTCTTTATCGGGGGGAATAGTTGTGCCACAAATGTTAGTTGAAAAAGAGTATCAAAAGGAAAATCAAACCAAAACTATCAAATATATTGATCTTGATAAGTATTATTCAAAAAATAAACCATCTAATGAAAATATGAAAGAACTTTATGAGAGGAATAAAGATGTTTTTTTCTCAGAGTTCAAAAAAATTCAATACGCTGAGATTACTCCAGCAAAAATTACTGGAAGTAAAGAATATGGTGAAAGTTTTTTTAAACAATTAGATATTATTGAAAATAATGTTTTGGATGGGCAATCTTTTGATGAGACGGTTCAAAACGATAATTTAGAAATTATTTTAATTGAAAGAATTAATTCAAAAAAAGAAGACGAAAATAAAACTAAAATAAAAAACTTACCAGATGACTTATTTAAAAAAATATATAATTTAAGCTCAATCAAATCTCCTGAAATAATAAATTTTAATAATAAATTCTATATAGCTGAAATTTCTAATATTGAAAAAAAAAACCGATCTTTTAATGATCCTCAGGTTCAGGAGGCATTAATCGCTCAATTAAATTTTAAGAATAAAATTGAAAAAAATAACTCGATACTTAAAGATTTAAGTATGGGTGCCTTTAATAAAGAAAGATACGAAAAATTCGCTTTAGATAATCAGTTAGATGTTAAAGATTATCAAATTAAAGATTTAAAGCAAAATGAAATATTTTCTGAGGGTATAATTAAGAGAATATTTTTAGCGAAAGATGGAGAAACAGAATTAATTACAAATAATACTTTAACTAAGAATTTTTTAATCTTTGCTGTAAAAAGTGATTATAAAAAAATAGAAAAAGGTAGTAATGAATACGAACAATATGAAGCTAAAGCTCGTTTAAATTTGATAAATAAGATTTATCAATCTCATGATAGTAACCTTAATGAAAAATATAAAGTAGAATTAAATCAGAGAACAATAGATAGAGTTAAAAATTCATTTTAATGCAATTAAATATTAGCTTTAACGATTTTAAAAAAAAACACTCGAAAAAAACTGATCAAATTTTATTTAAATCTTTAAACTGCAGGAATTATCATAGAGTTGAAAATTTGTATAAATTTCTTTTAGCAGAAAAAAATAGCTTTATATTTGAGTCAGTTGAAAAAGGTATCAATAGAGGTAGATATACAATAATTGGTCTTAATCCAGACAAAATTTGGGATATTAAAAATAATACAGTTACATTAAGTATTAATAAGAAAAAAACTAAGATTAAGACTAATCCCTTAAAATATTTAAATAAACTTATTAAGGAATTTAAAATTAAAATTCCAAAGCAATTACCCTCTATGGGTTCAATGTTAGTTGGTTATTTTTCTTATGATATTATTCGTTACATAGAGAAGATACCAAATAAATGTAAAGATGATTTAAAGATTCCCGATGTGAGACTTTGCCGGCCAAAAAATTTAATAATTTATGATAATTTAAAAAAAAAAATACATTATATCGAAAATGTATATGCAGATGTTAAAATAAAAAATTATAAAGAAACTTACGATTCTATTCTAAAAAGGTTTGAGTTATATAAAAGTTTTGAAAATATTAAACTTCCAGATCAATTTACTTTCAAGCCTAATAAAAATTTAGTAAAATCAAATACTACTAAAAATAAGTTTAAATTATTAGTTAAAAAAGCAAAAAATTACATTAAAAAAGGTGATATTTTTCAAGTTGTACTAAGTCAAAGATTTGAGAGAAAAATAAATAAAAGACCTATTGAAATTTATAATCATTTAAGAAAGTCAAACCCGTCCCCTTTTATGTTTTATTTTAATTATGAAGACTTTAATGTTTTAGGAAGTAGTCCAGAAATATTAGTTAGACTTAGAAAGGGCGAAGTTACTATCAGACCCATCGCTGGCACAAGACCAAGAGGAAAAAATATTAAAGAAGATAAAAAATACATGATTGATTTACTTAGAGATAGGAAAGAATTAGCTGAACATCTTATGTTATTAGATCTTGGCAGAAACGATGTTGGCAAGGTTTCAAAGGTAAATACTGTAAAAGTTACCGAAAAATTTAAGGTGGAAAAGTATTCGCATGTTATGCACATTGTTTCAAATGTAGTTGGAAAATTTAATAAAAAACTTTCAATTTTTGAAACACTTTTATCAGGTTTTCCAGCAGGCACAGTAAGTGGTGCTCCAAAAATACGAGCAATGGAAATCATTGATGAGCTTGAAAAAAATAGAAGAAAATTATATGCGGGTGGTATCGGTTACTTCACTCCGAATAATGAATTTGACACATGTATCGCTTTAAGGACAGCTCTAATCAAAAACGACAAGTTTTACGTTCAAGCTGGTGCTGGAATTGTTGCTGATAGCAAACCAGAGAAAGAATATACTGAAACAGTTAATAAAGCCAAAGCTTTGATGAAAGCAGTTGATTAAATGAAAATTTTATTAATAGATAATTACGATAGTTTTACTTACAATTTATTCCATTACATTTCAAAGATTAGGAAAAACGTAGAGGTAATTAGGAATGATAAGATAGACGGAAAAACTATCTTAAAAAGGAAATATGATAAAATAGTAATATCCCCTGGCCCCGGTAATCCTAATCAAGCCGGTAATTGTCTCAAAATTGTAAATGCAGTTTACAAAAAAATTCCAATTCTTGGTGTTTGTTTGGGTCATCAAATAATTGGCCAAGTTTTTGGAGGTAAAATCGTAAGTGCAAAGAATTTAATGCACGGAAAAACCAGCAAAATTAAGCATAATAAAATAGGTTTGTTCAAGAATATTCAAAATAATTTTGAGGCTACTAGATACCATAGCCTAGTGGTAGATCGTAAAAAATTCCCGAAAAAACTCATAATTACAGCTGAAACTAATAATAAAACAATTATGGGATTAATGCATAAAGATTACAATATACATGGCTTTCAATTTCATCCTGAGAGTATAAGTACTAAGGTAGGAATGAAATTAATTAAAAATTTTATAACTAATTAAAATGACAAATTTAATTGATATTTTGAAAAATGGTAAAAATCTTTCATTTGATGAAAGTAAAACTCTTTTCAATGAGCTTATGGAAGGAAAATATAACGATAGTGCAATCATAGAAATATTAGAGTCCCTTTCAAAAAAAGGTGAAACTAAAGATGAATTGGCTGGGGGAATTTTTGTTTTAAGAGAAAAGGCAACAAAAGTAGATGCTGATCAAAATACAGTTGATACATGCGGAACAGGTGGAGATGGGCAAAATTCGTTAAATATTTCTACTGCAGCTGCAATTGTTTTAGCAAGTTTGGGAGTAAAGGTTGCTAAACATGGTAATAAAGCCGTTTCCTCGAATTGTGGTTCAGCTGATGTGTTAGAGGCCCTTAAAATTAATATAAACTTAAAACCTAATGAAGCTGAAGAGAGTATAAAAAAATTCAATTTTGCATTTATGTTTGCTCCTAATTACCATTCAGCGATGAAATATGTTGGGCCTGCTAGAAAGAAAATGGGGAAGAAAACAATTTTTAATTTAATTGGACCTTTAAGCAGTCCTGCCCAAATAAAAAGGCAAGTCGTTGGAGTGTTTCATAAAAAATGGATGAAACCTTTTGCAGAGGCACTGAAAGATAATGGTGTTATCCATGCGTACATAGTTCATAGCGATGATGGTATGGATGAGATCTCACCTTTTGCAAAAACAAGCGTAGTTGAACTTAAAGATAAAAAAATTAAAGAATTTATCATTGATCCAAAAACTTTAGGTATTAATTGTAAAGATAAAGAAAGTTTAAAAGGAAAAAATGCTGAATATAATTCTGAAAAAATAATAGAAATTTTTAAAGGAAAAAAAAATGAATTTTCCCAGTCTGTTGCTCTTAATGTCGCTGCAGGATTAATTGTTTCAGGTAAGGAAACTGATTTTAAAACAGCATTTGAAATAGCTACAAAACATTTAAATTCAGGAAACGTGTTCCAACACTTAACTAAGATTCAATCTTATTAATGACAAATATTTTAGAAAAAATTATTGAAGAAAAAAAACAATCTTTAATATTAACTAAAAAGGAGAAATCTTTTGATATTTTAGAAAAAAATATTAAAGTACAAAATTTTTTAAATTTTAAAGAGACTATCCAAAACAATAAAGGTATTTCATTAATTTCAGAAATAAAAAAAGCTAGCCCATCAGCTGGAATTCTAATTAATGATTTTAATCATTTAGACATAGCTAAAATGTACATAAATAACGGCGCTACTTGTCTTTCTGTATTAACGGAGGAAAAGTATTTTTTAGGTAAATTAGACTATATTCAAGACATTAAAAAAAAATTTAAAATACCAATCTTAGCAAAAGATTTTTTTATAGACCCCTATCAAATCGCTTTATCTAAAAGCTATGGCTGTGACTGTATATTAATAATTATAGCTGCTCTAAACGGCAGCCAAGCTGATGAAATTTATTCAGAGGCATTAAAACATAATTTATCTGTAATAGTTGAAGTACATAATCAAAAAGAGGCTGAAATGGCTTTAAAATATGATCAGGCCTTAATTGGGATTAATAATAGAAATTTAAAAACACTTGAGGTTTCTCTAAATAATACAATTTCAATTTTTGAAATAATTAAAACACATAAAGGACCAATTATTTCTGAAAGCGGAATTAAAAATGAAGATGATGCAAAATATATTTACGAAAAAACTGGAATTAAAAATTTTTTAATTGGAGAATCACTTTTAAAATCCGACAAACCTGATGAATTAATGCGAAAATTAATTCAAATTTCTCAATAAACTAGCCGCTTTTTTGAAGTTGTAATTTAAAAAGAACTTTTATAGAACATAAATGTACGAGGTTTGTTCTATGCTTACAAAAAAACAAAAAAACTTATTAATATTTATCAATAAGAAGATTAGATCTTCAGGTATTTCTCCGTCTTACGAAGAAATGAAAAATTCACTCAACCTTAAGTCGAAATCAGGAATACATAGATTAATTTCTGCATTAGAAGAAAGAGGTTTTGTTAAGCGATTAGCACATAAAGC
>ENA-OSEY01003063-OSEY01003063.1-marine-metagenome-genome-assembly--contig:-NODE-3063-length-10454-cov-4.938711_pt1 | contig 10454 bp, 8 predicted proteins | sample MGYA00248465_ERZ534230 | MGnify/ENA primary metagenome ERZ534230 (study PRJEB26409, sample SAMN06344110) | marine metagenome | isolation source: Sea water from surface | place: Atlantic Ocean:Southern... | reverse complement strand
CTAATTACGAAGATATTCGTTTTGAATTGGAATGTGAATGGGATAAAGAGTTCGATCATCGTAATCTTGGATTTGTCCTGCGAGAAAATTCCAAGCTGGATTTATTTTATTTAAATGGAAAGTTCTGTAGATATATGGATTTAAAGCTCATTGATAATAAAGAAATTCTTCGTGAACCATCAAATGAAACACCTATAAATAAATGCATCGTTGTTGAGTTCACCGGCACTTATGAAACATATCATGAGGATGGATCAATTGAAATTAGTGCCGATTTTAACAATGGTTTATTGCATGGTAGGTTCATTCATTTTCTCAGTAGTTTCCATAAATGGAGAGAGTACAACTTCTTAGCTGGAAAAAAACATGGCAAAGCAACTTACTTCTATCCTGATGGCAGATTAAATTCATTAACTTATTGGCACGAAGACAAAAGGGATGGAGATGTCTTGCGTTTCACCGATCAGGCTGATCAAAAAGTAACAACCTATTCATATAAAAAAGGAAAATTAAATGAAATTTCAAAATAAGCTTATCTTTAGTGACACTGAAACCACCGGAAAAGATCCAAAAGATTTTATTCAAATAATACAGTCAGCTTCGGTGGTGACAGATCAAAATTACAACATTCAAGATTCAATGAATGTTTCTTGTGCTCCCTTACCCTGGGTGGTTCCTTCACCTGGGGCATATTTAACTCATAAGAAAATAGAAACCTTATCAAGCTCAGAAACACATTATCAAATGATGAAAACCATTCATGGTCAGTGGAAAAATTGGAGCAATGATGACCCTGCCCTTTTTATTACTTATAACGGTCATAACTTTGATGAAGAGTTATACAGGCGTCAATTCTTTTGGAATTTACTGGATCCATTCGTCACAAATACAAACGGTAATGGCCGATCTGATTTACTGATGCTAACCAGATTGGTTAGTCAGCTCTTCCCAAAGATGATTGACTTCGAAATAAATGCAAATGGGCATCCAGTATGTTCCTTATCCTCGGTCGCCGAACGAATCGGCATCGATACTGCTAATGCACATGATGCATTATCAGATTGTATTTTTATGATCGAGTTACTTAAGTTTTTTCACTCATCATCAGAAAAGCTAGTAACAGACTTTCTAAGTCAGGGAACAAAACAAGGTTGTGCTGAATTTTTAAAAAACACAAAAGTAATTGGCTATCGATATCAGCCGTTTGCTAGATTTTGGACATATCCCATTAAATTCATTGGTATCAATCCAACTAATCAAAATGAAGCCATATGTGTGGACCTTAACTATCCAGTTGATGAGGTTTTGAATCTTAGTTATGAAGAGATCATAAAGTTTTTAGAAAAACCTTTTACTGAATCACCCTTCAAGATTATTCGACTCAATAGATCAAGCGGCTTGGCTGACGCAAATGAATTTGATTTCAATTTTGATTGCTCTATGAAAGAGCTGAATTCAAATGCTGAAGATTACTCAAGGAATGAAGATTGGACTGAAAAAGTGCTTGTTGCATCTACAGAAACCGAACAAAGAAAATGGCCAAAGAAAAACCTTATTGAAGAGACAATCTATGAAAAATTCTTCGACTATGAAGATAAGAAACTATTTGAACAATTTCATAATGCAAAGAGCTTGGAGGAGCAGTTATTTATTTGCAAAAAATTCAATGATCCTAGAGCAAAAGAGTTTGGCTACAGAATCTTATCCCAAAAAAATGAATCTGATCTTCCAACTGAACTCACCTCTTATTATCAAGAGTTAATTAGAGAACGATGGACATCTGAGGGTCCTTGGCCTTCAAGCTCAGCATGTTTAAAAGAAGCCGAGGAATTAATAGAAGATAGATCCTCACCAGCAGATCTAGAAATCATTCAAGGGGTTGAGCAATTTATAAAAAATAAAATCGAGGTAAATGCTTATGGATAAAAAATTATTAACAAGACAGTTAAGGAGGATTTTTTATGAAAGAATTTTATAAACACGTCACCAAACTCTCTAAACGAATTCAAAGAGAGCTAGGTGCAGGATTTAAAGAAAATGTTTTGCAAGCTGCATTAGCAGTTGAATTCATAAATTCTAGAGTTGCCTACGAGAAAGAGTTCTCGCTTGATGTGTTATATAAAAAGCATCCTGTTGGATATATTGTTGCTGATTTTTATATTCCTCAACAAAAAAACTTTGGCATAAAAGAAGATCTCATTATTGAGACAAAGCAGGCAGCATTAGAAAATAAAATAGAGTACTTAAGTCAACTAAAGATTTATCTTAAATCTAGAGCCAAACATTTATCCAAAGAAAATACTTGTAAAGCCATGTTGATTCAGTGGAATAAGAAAGATCATCTATCCGAAGATGGGTTGACGCTTGAATTTTCATCAAACATAAAAGTTGAAGTTTGGGAGCTTGATAAAAATAAACTTAACATGATTTGGAGCTCTGAAAATAATGAATAGCAATCATATTAAATCCCTCTATGTTTTTGATATAGATGATACCCTTTTCCAAACCACCGCCAGGGCAAAAGTAACAAATAGCGAAGGGAAAGTTAAATATTTAAAAAGAAATGTTCCCATCAGTGAAATCCTAGAACCAATCTATAAAGGTGACCCTTACATCAAATTTGAAAAAATTTTAACTAGAAAGTACCCACACAGTGCCATATTAAATAACATGATTGGAAATACAAATATTGATCATAAAGGAGTATCTTTAATTGAAAAATTTATTGATCAAAACAATCAAGATATTGATTTATCTATAGATATTAAGATACAAAAGAAAATATACGACTCTTTGTTTAATGATACATTAAACATAAATCCAGATTACTCTTTGAATGTTTTAGTTGACTTAAGTAGAGAAGAGATTGTTAGTAACGTTTTTTTAGATAATAGAAATATTGATGATAAATTTGATCAGACTTTATTGCCTTTAAAAGATCTTAAATTTGATTTTGGATCAGTTTTTAAAACATTTACAGTTTTTTCTGCTTTAAAAAATCAGAAAATAGACATTAATGAGTACTTTGATGTAGATCAACCAGTATACATTGGTAGTAAAATGATTAATGACTATCCAAGAAATAGTGAAATACCCATGCAAGTAGGAGATATATTAAAAAAATCCTCTAATAGAGGAGCGATTTTAATTAGAAGAAATTTGGATTGTCAAAATGAATTCAAAGCTGATTTAGATCACATAGGTCTTTTAAAATCTACTCATGTTGGATTTGGAATGACTTCGGTTGAACCAACAGTGAATAATTTTAGAGGAAGATATTGTGACAATATCCCTTTTGGTTATGGATTGTCAATTTCTCCAATTCAGTTAATTAATGCTTATGGAAAAATAATAACAGGTAGAGATAATTTCAATGCTTCATTTGAGAAAAATGAAAAACAAAATAAAAATAAATATAACAAAATATCAAATACTGTTAATAAACTATTATTTTATGCAAATGAGACTGATAATGAATTATACAAAAACTTTTTAGTAGCAGGTAAAACTGGAACTGCGGATCAAACTATATTAAATGATGAAAAATTTCAAAATGTTACTTATATAAGTTTTTTTCCTTACAATAACCCAAAATATTTAAATTTAACATTTATGCAAAACCCCAAGGAATCCTATGGAAAATACATGACTGCTGGGAATACAGTAAAACCAACTTTTTATAACCTTTTGAAAGAAATATACATATATCTGGACTTATCTATTGTTAATACTAAAAGTACAGATATTTAATGAACTTAACTGACTTAAAAAAAAAGGGTTTTAAAATTGTTACAAATTGGCAAGAATGTAACAAAAATACTATTTTTCTATTTGATAGTAAAAATCAATCAAAATTTATTAAGTATATAAATTTAGCTATCAAAAAAAAATGTAATTTTTTTATTTGTAATATTAAGTTAAAGGGGATAATTAAACAAAAATCAATTAATTTTTTTTTCTATAATAATAACAAGGATTTAGAAAAAATAGTTAAAATATTTTATAGAATTAATCGTCTTAAATTAATTTTTGTTACAGGTACTAATGGCAAAACCTCCATTGCTTATGGTGCAAATAAATTATTTAATAAAAATGGACTAAGATCTTGTTATATAGGTACTTTAGGTTTTTTTATTAATTCAAAAAGAATAAAAAAACTGAGCAATACTACACCTTCATATTTTGAAATTCTTAATTTACTTCAATTAGCGAATGATAATTACATAAAATTTGTTTTTATAGAAGTTTCCAGTATTGGATACTGTGAAGGAAGAATTGGAAATTTAAATTATAATTATTGTATTTTAACAAATTTAGAGTCCGATCACCTTGATTACCATAAAAATATAAATAATTATCATTTAGCTAAAATAAATCTTATTAAAGATCATAGATTGAAAAACTCAATTTTATTTCTACAGGATTATAATTTAAAAAATAAATTTAAAAGCTTTGATAAGAGCTTACTTTCCCAGGATAGTTTTATATCTAAAAATAAAATATCTATAATTAATAAAAGTTTTAACCAATACCAAATAACTTTAAAAGACAAATCTTATAAAATAAACACATATAATGATTTTATGGTCAAAAATATTATTACTATATTGATGGTTTATAATAAAATTACAAATAAATTTCCATTAAAAATTACTAAATCATTATTTCCACCTGGTAGATCTGAAATCATTTATAATAAAAAAAATAAAGTAATAATAATTGATTATGCTCATTCAAAAGATGCATACGAAAATTTGTTAAACAAATTTCCTCTACTAAATAAAAGTGTAATAATTATTTATGGCTGTGGCGGTGATAGAGATAAAACTAAAAGACCACAAATAGCCAAGGTAATCTCAAAGTATACAAAAATACAGATAATTACTGATGATAACCCAAGATATGAAGACGCAGCAATAATCAGAAAAACTCTTATGAAGCATTCCTCAAACCCAATTGAGATCCCTAGTAGAAGAAAGGCTATAAAATTTGGAATAGATTACATAAAAAAAAATGATGGTATTTTAATTATTGCTGGAAAAGGTCATGAAGATATACAAACATACAAAAATAAATCCTACTTATTTAATGATAAAGTAATTTCATCAAACTATGCTAAAAATTTATAAAATTATTGAAGATTTAAAATCGAAATATAAATCTGACATTGTTTTTGACACAAGATTAATAAAAAAAAATGATATTTTTATTGGTTTAAAAACAAAAAATAATGATGGTAGCTTGTATTATAACGAAGCAATAAAGAAAAAAGCAGCGTTGGTAATTGTAAATATTTACAACACTCACCCAAAATTATTATATGTTAGAGATACTCATCTGTTTATAAAAAAGTTTTGCAAATTTATTTTAGACTCCTATAAAGGTAAAATTATTGCTGTAACTGGATCTGTAGGCAAAACAACATTTAAAGAGAATATTTTTCACATTCTAAAAAATAATAATATTAGCGCATATAGATCTTATAAAAATTTTAACAATATCCAGGGTTTGCAGTTTTCTATAATGAATATGAATTTAAAAAGTAAATATTCTATATTCGAATTAGGAATTAATAACCCTAAAGAGATGCTTAAATTAGTTAATACTTTAAAACCACATTATTGCTTAGTGACAGGTATTGAAAATTCTCATATTGGTAATTTTAGAAATTTTAGGCATCTTGTAGATAACAAACTAAAAATATTCAAATCTAAAAGACTTATTAGTGGGTTAGTCAATTACAATTATGAACCTCATTATATTAATAATAAACTGAACCTAAAAGTAGATCTTATAAATTCTGAAAGTCTGAAAAAATTTATTATCTCAAACAAAAAAATATACAAAGTAAATTTTATTTATAATAAAAGAAAATACTCTATAGAGTCATCTAGAGGGGAATTTTATATAAACATAGCTATAATATCTTTTTTATTTATTAAAAAATTTATAAAGACAATAAAATTTAAAAATTTTTTTTATGATGAGTCAATTATTGAGTCAAGGGGTAAAGAAGTTCTGACTTATATAGGAAGTAAAAAAATTAAATTCTATGATCATAGTTATAATGCAAGTCCATATTCACTAAATAAACAAATTTTATTCTTTAGTAAGAGAAATATTAAACAAAAAGCATATATTTTAGGTTCTATGAAGGAACTAGGAGATCAATCAGATTTTTTTCATATGCAAATTATTGAATTAGCAACTAAATTAAATTTAAGAAAAATAATTTTTATAGGAGACGAATTCTATAAGTTTAAAAAAAAATTTGATAAATTTATTTTTTATAAAAACTATATGCCAGCTATCAATTATTTGAATACAGAAATTAATAATATAAAAAATATATTCGTAATGGGTTCAAGATTAAATAAACTAGATAAGATAATAAAACAATATGTTAGGTGATTTATTATATTCTTTAAGAGATATAGAATTTTTATTTAATTTATTTGGTTATATTTCTTTTAGGTCGGGCTTATCCTTGGTCACCTCATTTTTAATAGTCTTAATACTTATGCCTCATTGGGTTAGAATTCAAAAAAGTGCTTTTCCTAGTGGACAACCTATAAGGAATGATGGTCCGGATACACATTACTATAAAAAAGGTACTCCAACTTTAGGTGGAGTGCTCGTTCTTTTTTCAATAATTTTAAGTACAATTTTGTGGACTTCCAATTTCTCAAGTTTTAACTATATATTGATATTGACATTAATTTTATTTGGATTGATAGGTTTTTTTGATGACTTCCAAAAAGTTAAATTAGGTAAGGGAATAACATCTAAAATTAAATTTTTATGTCAACTATCAGCTACATTAATTATCTATTTTACTATTAAATATAATGGATTTGATTTAAACCAATTTAGCATTCCTTTTTTAAAAAATGTTTCAATTGAACTTGGCTATTTTTACTTTGTTCTAATTCTATTTATTGTAATTGGTTCAACAAATGCAACCAATTTGACTGATGGATTAGATGGATTAGTAACAATGCCTTTGATATTTGTATTTCTTACATTTGCTGTATTTGCATATGTTTTGGGTAACATGAATTTTTCTGATTATCTTTTAGTTAATTATATAAACGGATCAGGAGAAATTGTAATTTTTTGTACCTCAGCAATTGGAGCATTACTGGGTTTCTTATGGTTTAACTCAAGTCCCGCATCTATATTTATGGGAGATACAGGATCACAATCTTTAGGCGCTTCATTAGCCGTAACGTCCATCCTTCTAAAACAAGAAATAGTATTAGCTGTTGCTGGAGGTCTATTTGTAATTGAAACTTTATCTGTCATGATACAAGTTACATATTTTAGATTATCAAAAGGAAAAAGAGTATTTTTGATGGCCCCACTTCATCATCATTATGAAAAAAAAGGACTATCAGAACAAAAAATAGTAATTAGATTTTGGATATTAAGTTTCCTTTTTTGTTTGTTAGCTTTATCACTTTTAAAAATTAGATAATTGATAAAATTAAATAAAAAATTTTTAATTTATGGATATGGTGTAAGCGGGAAATCAGTAGAAAAATATCTTATAAATAATAATTGTAATTTTAATATATATGATGATTTTAAAAAAATTATAAATAAAAGAGTAATTAGCAAAAAGTATTTAGAAAATAAAATTAATCAATATAGTTATTTCGTAGTATCTCCATCGATCAAGATTGAAAAAAATCATTTTTTATATAAACATAAAAATAAAATTTTAATCGATTTAGATTTTTTAAGTTTAGAAATATCCTCACAAAAAATATTGGGCGTAACAGGAACAGAGGGTAAATCTTCAACTTGTAGTTATATTAATCAAATACTTTCAAAAAAATATAAAACTAAAATTATTGGCAATTTTGGAAATACTATTTTGGACAAAACAAATTTAAACAAATATTTATCAAAAATAGATATTTTAATTATTGAATTAAGTTCATATCAATTAGATAAATTGAAATTTTTAAAATTACATTATGCTTTGATTACAAATATATTTAGTGATCATTTAGATTACCATAGAAATATTAAAAATTACATTAGCTCTAAATTTCGAATACAAGATTTTTTATATAAAAATTCACCTTTATTTTTATCAAATTACTTATTTCTAAAACATCGAAGTCATGTAAAAATCGATAAAAATAGATTAATTTTGAATGATGAAAAAATAATACATAAAAAAGAACTTCCCGACCATATTAGAGAATTAAATTTATACTCAATTAAAAATTTGATTTATTTTATCGACTCACGAATAAAAATAAAAAATATTAATGTTTCTGATGATTTAAGTCATAGAATTCAGCTCATTTATAATAAAAATTCTCTAAAAATTTATAATGATAGCAAGTGCACTAACTTAAATAACGCTGTTTATAAAAATAATTTAATAAATAGTTCAAAAAAAATTTTAATTCTTGGAGGCATACTTAAGAAACAAGATAAAAATTTAAAATTTAATATTAAAAATACATTAGTGCTAACATTTGGTAATCAAAGAGATTTATTTATTAATCAATTAAATCTTATTGACTCTAATTATTTTAAATTTAATAGACTTATTGAATTAATAAACTTTCTCAAATTAATAGTTAAATTACGTAAATATGAATATATACTTTTTTCTCCTGGTGGTGAGTCTTTTGACTCCTTTAAAAATTATATAGATCGTGGAAATTATTTTAATCGACTTATAAAAAAAGCCATATCTTGAAAAATATACTTTTTAGAGATGACAAAAGTTTATTAGGATCTAATTGGTATATATTATCAAAAAAACTTTTTATAATTCCATTTATTTTATCATTCATTGGCATCCTTGCTATTTATTCTTTAATAGGTACTGAATATTCTATTTTATTAATACTAAAACATATTATTTTTTTATCTATATCTCTGGGTGTTTTAATTTTTATATCTTTATTGCCTAAAAATAATTTAAGAAAATTTCTAAATATCTTGAGTATTTTTTTTATTTTACTTTTATTAATTGTGCCAATTTTTGGATATGAAATTAAAGGTGCAACGAGATGGTTAAGTTTTAATTTTATTTCTATTCAGCCTTCTGAATTACTAAAAGGACCTCTTATTTGTATGTTTTCTTGGTTTTGTTATTTATATACTAAAACGAAAAATAATTTTTATTTATTATTAAGTTTTGCAATATTAAGCACAGTTATAATACTTCTACTTCTCCAACCAGATATAGGAACATTATTGGTTTATATTTCGATTTTTTCTTTAATTTTAATTTTATATTTTAGAAATTTAAAACTTTTTATTTTATTAGTCTTTATAGGATTATTTTTTCTGTTAATTGCCTATTTTTCGTTTGATCATGTTGCATACAGAATTGATAATTTCCTTAATGGCGACAATTCTCAAGTTTCGAAAAGCTTATCAGCAATTAAAACTGGTGGGTTATTTGGTGTAGGTTTGGGTGAAGGTCAACTTAAATACTCAATCCCTGAGTCCCATAATGACTTTATATTTGCTATATTAATTGAGGAATTTGGAGTTTTATTTGGTCTATTTGTTGCTTTTTTGTATCCAGTATTTTTCATAATGGTAAGAAGATCTATTTTGAGTCCATCAAATTTATTTATTACTAATACGATTTTCAGTTTATGCTTTTTGATGTGTTTGCAAGCATTTGTGAATATAGGTTCTTCTATTAAACTTATACCACCTACTGGAATGACATTGCCATTTATTAGCTACGGAGGATCATCAATGCTTTCTTATGCTATAATATTTGGTACAGTCATCAACTTTAGTAAGAATGAAGAGAGTACTGCAAATAATTCATAGTGAAGTTGCTGACGTAAGCGTAGTATCAAAATTTTTTCAAAAAAAACATAAAACCTCTACAATCTTTTATAAAAATTTACATTTTTTAAAAAAAAAAGATATCGATCAATTTGATTTATTTATTTTTCACGGTGGTAAACAGAGTGCAAATAGTAAATCAAAGGCTATTTCTTATGAATATAAATTTCTGAATTATATAATAAAAAAAAATAAACAGATTGTCGGTATTTGTTTAGGTGCTCAATTAATCGCAAAAATTTTTGGTTCAAAAATATCTAAATCAAAAACTAAATTATTTGAGTGTGGTTATAAGAAAAATTTAAAAAAAAATAATAAAGTTTTTAAAAATAATTTATCTTTTTTACAATTTCACACAGAGGGTATTTCCTATAATAAAAATATGGAATTATTATCTAAGGGTATTTTGTATGAAGTAGACTCTTTTAAAATAAAAAGAAAAGATATATATGGTTTTCAATTCCACCCAGAGGTAACATCTAATACTATAAAAAGATGGCACGATATAGTTAAATTAAAATATCCATATATAGATAATTTAAATAAAATAATGATAGACTTTAAAAAACACCAGTTTAAAAATTATGATTGGTTTCAAAGTTTTTTATTAAAGCTTT
>ENA-OSEY01003061-OSEY01003061.1-marine-metagenome-genome-assembly--contig:-NODE-3061-length-10455-cov-3.203796_pt1 | contig 10455 bp, 5 predicted proteins | sample MGYA00248465_ERZ534230 | MGnify/ENA primary metagenome ERZ534230 (study PRJEB26409, sample SAMN06344110) | marine metagenome | isolation source: Sea water from surface | place: Atlantic Ocean:Southern... | reverse complement strand
TTTCTCTTGGGCAGTTGCATTCATTTCCACATATTGCATAAAACCTCTCCAATTATTTCTTTCATTTTCGAGGACGTTGAAATTTTTTGCTCCCTGAATTTGACCTGAGATCTTTTTATAATAATTTTCTGCGCCGCTTTTTGTTCCTCTATAAACTAAACTAGAACCATCCTCGTCATTGGTATGTGTTTCAATGAGGTTTATTCTGCTTTCAAGAAAATCTACGTAATTTTGAAAACCTTCACTCAAATCGTACTCTCTTTGATTAAATGTTAACAATCGGTTTGTTCTGCCTGGATAACCTAGAATCATGACAAAATCGTCTTCCTCAACACCCTTTGCAGAGATTTTTAAATAGGAGTCTGAGGTGAAAGGTATATTATCATCAGCATAGACTTTACTTGTGCCGTCTTTTCCAACATAAGCTCTCACCAAAGCAAAATCTCCGGTATGTCTTGGATACATCCAATTGTCAATTTCACCACCATACTCACCGACATGTGCAGGTGGCGCATAAACTAACCTAATATCTCTGAGTTGTAATACCTTCTCCAGTTTATAGGTTTCCCCGCTGTAAAAAGAACGTACTCTGCACTCAATTTCATCAGAAGTTTCACATTCTCTTATAATTGCTTTGCTATTGTTTTCGATTATTTTAAATCTCTCAAGACTTTCAGTTTCATCAGAAGTGCCTTGAAGAATTTCATTTGTTATATCTTTGCTTTCAAGAGTCACGTAGATTTTCTGTCCAGGAGCTGCTTGTAGCTCCTCTGCTTTTGACCTCGCAAGAAAGCCTTTTTTAAACAGATCATTTTCTAAAGATGAATTAGGTTGTATGAAATCTCTTTCGACACAATGGTAATTTGTTGCAATTAAACCTTCTGGCGAAATAAAAGCTGCTGAACAATACCCTAAACTAACAATGGCATTCATTGGATACTCGAAAGGGTTGCTTATACTTTCGACGTTTTTATAAAAACCTGCGTCACGTAGTTCTTTTTTAAGACTCGGCATTTGATATGGTTCCCACATACCGCCATAGGAACTTAATAATAAAGGTAGGGTTAAAAGAGCTATTATAGATTTTTTCATTTTTTCTCCTAATTGGCGGAGAGAGAGGGATTCGAACCCTCGAGACAGTTACCCGTCTAACACCTTAGCAGGGTGCCGCTTTCGACCACTCAGCCACCTCTCCGGACTGATAATGATACAAATTATTTAGCTTTTAGTCTCTGCCTTCTGTGAGATTTCTTAAGTTATATAAATCTGCGTTAGTGAAGTTATTACAAAAATTAAAAGGAGGTTGTGGTCTTTTATCCTCATGGAAATCTCTAGCAGCTATCCATCCTATTAGACATCTTTCATTAATTTCCAACGCTGAGTCTGCTTCAATTTCACGCAATAAATTATCGGGATTAACCGGCATTGTTCTCATTTCAACTAAATCAGCTATAGGATTATCAAGAATTAGCAGTTGATTATTTTCTGCTGTAAATTTTTCCCATTTAGGACCCCTTACAAACTCATTAGGATTGCCATATTTAGCAATATTAGCCCAGTATGTCATCATCAAATCACTTAGAGCTAGTCTGCCTTCATCTGAAGAATCTGGGAACATAAAAGGTTTTATATAAAAAGTAATAGGACCAAGATCAAAGTCCCCAGTAAGGAATGGGATTTCAAGGCCATGTGCAGCACCAACAAAAAGCTGATAATTTCCTGCAAACGATGAATCGTTTTGCTCATCCCAATCAAACCTGTAGGAATAAAGGTTTGCATTAGACATTGCCATTCTTCTTAAAGGCTCTTCAGCTCCTTTGAACCGCCAAATATCACTTCTATACTTAATCCAACTTTTTAGATTTTCTTCGGAACGTTTCAGACGCAATACTACTCCTCCCGTAGAGTTATAGAAATAATCCGATCTGACATACCAATAATTCATTTCGTCTTTATTAGTTCCGGCCACTACCACTAAATTTTCATCAATAGTTTCAAGACTTTTGTAAATTCCTGACTTAGGAACAACAATTCCATCCTTTATGGTGATAGGAGTTATTGGATAAATATGCTCTTCAGCCTTGGCTACATATTTTTGATAGACCTCTTCAGAAGAAAGACTTCTTAAATAATCAGCAACCTCTGTATCACTCACTAAAAATTTCGTTTCTTCGGCAAAAATTTTCTTGGAAGATAATTCTGATTCCTCTTCGGCAAATTTTTGGGTATAAGAGGAAACATAACCTGATTGTGAAATCGCTTTATGAAATAGTCCTTCACTTAGTGGCGAAGCCAACAAAGTTAGTACATTATGACCACCTGCTGATTCACCAAAAATTGTAATATTGTTCTTATCACCACCAAAAGCAGAAATGTTTTCTTGTACCCACTCAAGTCCTTTTATTAAATCTAATTGTCCAAAATTTGAGGATTTATCTAGGCCTGTAGCTGTATTTCTAAGATGCTCAGATGAAAACCAGCCAAATAAACCAAGTCGATAATTAATTGTGACAACTATAACTTGTTGAGTAGTTGCTAATTTTGAAAAATCATAAAAATCTCCAGACCCCCAAATATTTGAACCTCCATGAATCCAAAACATGACAGGAAATTGGTTTTTATCTAAGTCAGTTTGATTTTTTGGAATGTAAATATTTAGATACAAACAATCTTCGCTACCGACTGAAACATTTCTGTTTGGAATTAATCCTTCTGTCCCCGGTTGAATGCATTCACTTTTAAATTTAGTTGCGTCAATAACCTCATCCTTAGCAGACAAATTCTTTGGAGCCTTCCACCTTAGATCGCCAACAGGAGGTTGTGCATAGGGAATGCCCTTAAAGACGTAAAAATTTTCTTCGCCCTCACCTAAAAAATTTCCTGCTGGTGCATTTACTTGTACTAAACTGCTTGAATTTTTTAAAGAAAGGCCTGCTGAACAAGCAGATAAGATAATAATTGCGAGTATGCTTTGGATAACAGATTTCATTAGTACTTAGCTTTTTAAGTTATCTACAAGTTGATCAAATTTATTGTCAATATCGTCAACTTCTTGACTACCACCTTGTGCGAAATCATCTCTTCCGCCACCACTACCAGCCAAACACTCATTTACTTCTTTAATAATAGATTTCGCCGATAAATCTTTATTTTTGTCAGCAGTCACAATATAGGATACTTTTTCTTCATCTTTTGATATGAATACTGAAAAAGAAAATTCAACTTCTTTTAACGCTTTATCAGCGTATCTTCTCAACATTTCTAAAGAAGCATTCTGATAAAGTTTCATTTGGCCTTTATGATCATTAATTTCAAATTCTGAAGATTTTAATTCCTCAGCTGCCAGACTTTTCTCTGTTTTCTTAGCAGATTTTAGTTTTTTGTTTTCTTTGACTATGTCAGCAATTTTCTTCGCTAAATCTTCCTGAGGTACATTAAGAATTTCGGTTATTTCCTTCACAGTGCTTATAGCTTCTTTTGATTTCTTTATTAAATTTGATCCTGTCATAGCTTCTAATCTTCTCACTCCTGATGATACAGAAGTTTCATTAGATATAATAAACCCTTCTATCTCAGAAGTATTCTTTACGTGCGTACCACCACACAATTCTACTGAAAATTCTCCCCCAAGACTTACAACTCTTACTTCATCTCCATATTTATCACCAAAGAAGGCCAATGCTCCTGAATCTATGGCATCTTGATAACTCATTAATTTAGTTTCTGTAGAAGTAGCTTTTTCTATTTCCAAATTAACAATATTTTCAATTTCTTCAATTTCAGATTTTGTAAGTTTTACACCATGGGAATAATCAAATCTCAGTTTCTCATCGTTAACTAATGAACCTTTTTGAAAAACTTTATCACCTAAAACAACTCTCAAAGCAGAATGAAGCAAGTGAGTAGCCGAATGATTACAATCAATTTTTTCTCTTTTGTTGAGATCAATCATTAATTTAGTTACATCACCTTTGCAGAGCTCACCGGAAGTAATTAAAACTTCATGCAGATGAAAATTTCCTACTTTTTTACAATCTGTAACTAGTATTTCTGAACCTTTTTTTACTATGGAACCAGTATCACCTACCTGACCTCCCATCTCAGCATAAAAGGGGGTTTGAGAAAACAAAGCAAAACCTTGACTGATCAATTTATCAACATTATTTCCATGCTCATCAAAGAGCTCTAAACAAGTAGCCTCGCAACTTGACTCTGTATATCCTACGAACTCAGATTGTAAATTTGGCTCGATTACAATATCTTTAACAGCAAACATCGTGCTTTTTTTAGAGCCTTCCCTTTGCACTGCCATTAATGCATCAAATTGTTTTTGATTTATTGTTATATTGTTTTCAGCAAGTATTGTTTTCGTTAAATCCACCGGAAATCCGTAGGTATCGTGAAGCTTAAAAGCAACGTCTCCAGATATTTCTTTTGGATTCTTTTCTAATTCCTTATCTAAAATTTTCATTCCCGAGGAAAGTGTCTTAAAAAATAAGTTTTCTTCACTTTCTAATGCGCTCTTAATTTCAGAAAAATTTTTAAATTCATTCGGGAAATCTTTAGAAATCAAATTCTCTAAATGATCTAAACATTCAAATAAAAAAGGTGACTTTTTATCCATTTTATAACCATGTCTGACAGCTCTTCTAATAATTCTTCTTAAAACATAACCTCTGCCTTCATTAGAAGGCATCACATTTTCTGACATTAAGAAAAATGTTGCTCGCAAATGATCAGCAACAACATTTAAAGATTGTTCATTTGGTGTTTTGAAGTTGCTTGATATTGCGTGCTTTAGTTCACTGAATAAATCTGTTTCGAAGTTAGAACCAACATTTTGCAACACTGAGCAAATTCTTTCTAAGCCCATGCCTGTGTCAACACACTTATTAGGTAGTGGAGTTAAATCTCCTTTGGTATTTCGATTGAATTCCATGAAGACAAGATTCCAAATTTCCACATATCTGTCTCCTGTATCACCTTCTCCAGGCATAACACCTTCAAATTCTTCGCCATAATCATAGAAAATTTCAGAACAAGGTCCACATGGTCCTGTTTCCCCCATCGACCAGAAATTGTCCTCATCTCCAAGACGAGCAATTTTTTCTTGTTTTATGCCAATATTTTCAAGCCAATATTTCTCTGATTCCTGATCATTTTTGTGAACTGTAATAAAAAGCTTTTCCTCAGGGATGTTTAATTCTTTCGTCAAAAATTCCCACGCATAATCTATGGCACCCTCTTTAAAATACTCACCAAAACTAAAGTTTCCGAGCATCTCAAAAAACGTTTGATGTCTTGTAGTGAAACCTACATTCTCGAGATCATTATGTTTACCTCCAACTCTCAGACATTTTTGAGAGGAAGTTGCACTTTTCTTTCTTTTTTCTAAGCCTAAAAATGTGTCTTTGAATTGAACCATACCAGCATTTGTAAAGAGTATGCTGTCATCCCCATGCGGAATTAAGTCACTTGAATTAACAATTTCATGATTCTTTGATTCAAAGTAATTAAGAAATTTTTGTCTTATTTCAGCTAATTTCATGATTTTAATTCTGCTTTGTAAGTTTTTGATTTATCAATGTAATGTTTAGCACTAAAAACTAGAACGGAAATTTCTTCCTCAGTAAGCTCTCTCACGATTTTGGCAGGAGAACCCATGATCAAGGAATTATCCGGAAATTCTTTTCTTTCGGTGATTAATGAATTAGCACCAATAATGCAATTTGCACCAACTTTTGCATGATTCATAACTACACTACCCATACCAACGACAGTGTTGGCTCCAATGCTTGCACCATGAATAATTACTTTATGACCTACTGTAACGTTTTCATCAATATTAACTTTAATTCCCTCGTCGGTATGAATGACGGTATTGTCTTGAATATTTGTCCCCTCTCCAATAGTGATAGTATCGTTGTCACCACGCATCGTCACATTAAACCAAACAGAAACGTCTTTATTTAGAACAACGTCTCCAATAAGGTCTGCGGAATCTGCAATCCAAACACTGTCAGCATCGAAGCTGGGCTTCTTTTCTCCTAGGCTATAAATCATATGTCTATTATAATTGAAACTTCTATGAATTTTTGCTCAAAATGCGGTTCCGCTGAATTAGTTAAAAAAATACCTGAAGGCGATAACCTTGAAAGATTTGTTTGCAACAAATGTGGTGAAATTCATTATCAAAATCCAAATATTGTTACAGGTGTGTTGGCCTATACCGATCAAAATGAATTAATTCTTTGTAAAAGATCGATAGAACCTAGACATGGATATTGGACATTGCCTGCAGGTTTTCTAGAAAACGGTGAATCAATTGAAGAAGGCGCTCTCAGAGAAACGATGGAAGAAGCTAAGCTTCACGTATCAGATGTAAAGCTCTTTACCGTTTTAAGTGTCCCACACATCAACCAAATATATACTTTTTTTACCGGCAAAGTAGTGAATCATGATTTTGGTCCAACTCCAGAAAGTTCAGAAGTTAAACTTTTTAAATTTGATGATATACCTTGGTCGGAGTTAGCATTTCCAACAGTAATTAAAACTTTAAAATTATTTCTCGAACATGGAGATAGCAAAGTCATCAACGAAACTCTTAAGCCAAGAGTTTAGTTTTTCTTCACAAACTGGTAAGCATTATCAAACATTTTGAACCAAGGTGAGTGTGTATCCCAATTATCTGGAGCCCATGAATATTGCTTGGTAAGAAATGTTCTTTCTGGATGGGGCATCATAATCATTACTCTGCCATCATTATTGCAAACCCCAGCAACACCTTGAGCTGAGCCATTAGGATTAAAAGGGTAATGGGTAGTAACCGAGTGATTAGGATCAACATATCTTGCAACAACATTTTCTTCATCATTATTAAATACTGCTTTTCCCTCGCCATGTGAAACCATAACTGGTATTACGCTCCCTTCCATCCCATTAAAAAAAATTGAAGAGCTACTTTCAATTTTCAATTGAACAAGTCGACACTCATATTGATCGGAATCATTTCTCATAAAACTTGGCCAACTTTTTGCCCCAGGGACAATCTCACAAATACCTGAGACAAATTGACATCCATTGCAAATACCAAGTCCAAAATTCTTCTCATTGGACAAAAATTCACTAAATATCTTCCTGATTTTTGTATTGAACATAATGGTATTTGACATACCTGAACCAGCACCTAAAACATCACCATATGAAAAACCACCAGGAATAACTAAACCTCTATAGCAATTTAAATCTTTTATTTTTGAGCCTATTTCACTCAGATGCACATCATCTACTTCAAAACCTGCTTCTATTAAAGCTGCAGCCATATCGTAATGACCATTTATGCCTTGCTCCCTTAAGAGTGCTACTTTAGGGCGTTTACTAAATAGGTTTTTGTCAGGCTTAGGTATTTCAAAATTTATTGCAGGCGTTAAAAATTTCTCAAATTTTTCATATGCGTTTTTTTCTGCGGACGCTGCTTCCTCAGAGTCTCTAATTTTTTGAATTTCAAAACTCACTTTGCTCCATTGGTTAAATAGAGTGACTAAATCTTCAGAGAAAATTTCCTCATTAAAGCAATTGATATTGACCTTCTTATCTTCATTTTTCTTGGCAACTTCTTCAAAAAATAAATCTTTTTCGGCCAAATATTTTTTTACTGTTTCAAGTTTTTCATTATTTACTTCAATTACTAGGCCTGCCTCTTCAGAAAAAAGCTTTGGAACAATTTGTTCTTTATCAGAGTAGTCTAAATTAATACTCAATCCCTGATTGCTACAAAGTGCCATCTCAATTAAAGAAGTTATAAGGCCGCCATCTGATATATCATGCATGGCCTCAATAAGGTTTCTATCTAAAAGTTCTTGTGATGCTTCAAACATAGCTTTAAATAAATCTACGTCATCAATATCTGGTGTTGCTCCACCATAAAGTTTAAAACTTTGATAAAGGGCGCTGCCCCCTAATCGATATTTATCAGAGTGCGCCCACAAATGTAATAAAGTTGAATCTGAATTTGATAATTCTGGGGTTACAGATTTATGTAAATCTTGAACATTAGAAAAAGATGAAATATTCAATGTCATAGGCGAAGTGACAGTGTGTTCTGCCTCATTATTTTTCCAATTTACTTTCATGGAGAGAGAGTCTTTTCCTACTGGAATTGATACTTTCAAAATATCAGCCATATTTGTTAAAGCTTGCACTCCACGAACTAAATCACCTTTCTCATCTGCTGTTTTAGTCGAACTCATCCAGTTAGCAGAAAAACTTATCTTATTTAGAGCATCATGCTTTACGCCACACAGATTTGTAATTGCTTCGGCTAATGCCATGCGGCATGATGCTTCCGGATTTTCAATAGCAATGTTTGGCTTTTCTCCAATAGAAATGACCTGGCCTGAATTAGTGCCGTAATCATCAAGTGTAGCTGCGTAATCTGAGACAGGAATTTGTCGATTGCCAATTAATTGATCTCTAAAAACAAGCCCATTGACTGTTCTATCTCCAATAGTTATCAAGAATTTCTTTGAACCAACAACAGGGTAATTTAAAACATTAAAAATTAATGTTTGAAGATTATCGGATGGTAAATCTTCCTTAATAGTTGATCTGTCATAATCCTGAGCGATTAAATCTGGCAGCGGGATTTCTCCAAATAAATCATCAAGATGAAGATTTACAACTTCATCGTCATGAAATTTAATTTTTATAACTTTTTCTTCAGTCAGAAGGCCTGCAATTGAAAATGGACATCGCTCTTTACGACATATATTTTCTAAGGCTCGAACTTTTTTCATTGGAATAGTAAAAACATATCTTTCTTGGCTTTCATTGCACCATAACTCCATAGGACTCATTGTTTGGTCAGCTGAGTCAATTTTTTCCAGATTAATTTCCACCCCTAAATTCGTATCCTTGGCTAGTTCTGGAATAGCATTCGAAATCCCACCAGCACCGACATCATGAATAAAAGTAATTGGATTTTTAGACGATCTCTCATTAAATTTATCTAAAACTTGTTGTGCTCTTCTTTGCATCTCTGGATTTGAGCGTTGCACTGAGGCAAAATCTAAATCTGCATTATCATTTGTTTTTTTGGTAGAGCTTGCCGAGCCACCGCCCAAACCAATCAACATAGCAGGCCCGCCCAAAACTATCACTGCATCACCAGGTTTAGGTATGCCCTTTTTAATTTGAACCTCCTTGATAGAGCCAATACCACCAGCCAACATAATTGGCTTATGAAAACCTAAATCTTGGTACTCAAGTGTCCTAAAATATCCAAAAATGGCTGGCCTTCCAAACTCATTATTATATGCAGCCGAACCAATTGGAGCCTCAATAAGAATATCTCTTGGTGATGCTAGGAAATCAGGTTTATTTTCTTTATCTTCCCAGGCTTCAAGTTCATTACTTAATCTTAAATGAGAGATACAAAGACCCATGAAACCTGCTTTTGGTCTGGCTACTCGACCGGTTGCACTACAATCTCTAATCTCACCTCCTGAGCCTGTTGCGGCTCCCTCAAAAGGTGAAATACCAGTAGGATGATTGTGAGTTTCTACTTTAATTGTAGTATCAACCTCTCCTTTATAATTTTTATATTTATCATCTCCACCCACTTCCAACATGCTTGTACCATTTGCTTTTATTACAGCTGAATTGTCGTGATATGCAGAAAGAATATGTTCCATATCTTTTTTAGTAGTCGACTTAATAGCGTCGAAAAGCGAATCATGACTGAAAGGAATATCAGTTTTCCATTTTGAACGAAAAATTTTATGCCTACAGTGTTCAGAGTTGATTTGTGAAAACATCATTAGTTCAGCGTCAGTTACCGACCTATTTAATTTTTGAAAAAGTTTGTTTAAATAAGCTTTCTCTACGTCGTTTAAAGCCAAACCTAAATCATTATTGAGCTTATCTAGAAGCGTACTATCTTCATGTATAGCGTAAGTAATTAGTTTTTTTCTTTGAGCTTCTTGAAAGATTTTTTTTGTGTCAGATAAGCTTGAAAAGTGCGATTCAGTCATCTTATCAAAAGATTTTATTAAAACTTTTTCTTTATCCTTTACATCAAATGCCTTGAACCTTTCTAGCCGTTGCACAGACTTTATACCAACATTCTTAAAAATGTCTTGCGCCTTACTTGACCAAGAGCTCTGGGTTCCAAGTCTAGGTGTAATAATTAAGTTTGGAGCAAAAGTGATTTCATGAGCTGACAACAAAGCTTTAACTTTTTCTAATTCATCTTTTTTGATCTCATTGCAGAGACCCATTGCAAAAATATATTTACTTGCTTTTATAGGAGAGTTTTGACCAAAAATTTTTTCTTGTTTTGTAGATGTGAATATATTATCGCCTTCAAGAAAGATAATTTTTTGGGACATCATGCTTTATTGATTAAAACTTTTTCCTTTAATTCTTTTATTAGATCTCTGTACTTGGCTGCTTGTT
>ENA-OSEY01003059-OSEY01003059.1-marine-metagenome-genome-assembly--contig:-NODE-3059-length-10456-cov-10.940360_pt1 | contig 10456 bp, 13 predicted proteins | sample MGYA00248465_ERZ534230 | MGnify/ENA primary metagenome ERZ534230 (study PRJEB26409, sample SAMN06344110) | marine metagenome | isolation source: Sea water from surface | place: Atlantic Ocean:Southern... | reverse complement strand
GCTTGGCGGTAGCGCCTAAAACGACGAGCCAAAACTACTAAATTTCTGGGCGAAAGCCTAGAAATTTAAGTGGTTCTCCTCCAAAAAAATCTTGATAATAAATAAAACACAATAACTCCAACAAAATAATTCCATTCCAACGCATGTTTGAAATGTGTATTTCCTTTTGTAACTAAAATAGGCAAACTTAAAATTGCAACGACCACTAATATTGAAACAAGAAAAGCTTTGATCACTAAGACTTTTTTATTAATAAATTTTTCTAATTTACTCTTAAGTTTGTATAAATGATAAACTAATAAACCCTGAGCAATAAGCTCAAAAATTATAAATAATAATAAAACAACTCGTCTAAAAAGTTTATAAATTTGAATATCAAATTTTATTCCTAGAAAAATTGAATGAATAGCTAAAAATATTGCTGATAAAATTCCAAATTTTTTAAAGTTAAAATTAATATCTGAAGAGTACAATTTATTTACTAAATTATTATTTTCTCTCCAATAATAAAACAATAAAGCCGCAGTCAATATCATTGAAGGTTTAAAAATAAGGTATTGGGGAAAAGTTCTTGATGCTCTACTTATAGACAAACTTCCATCTAGATAAGGAATTGAAAAAGCAGATCTTCCAAGCTGATCAACTGCGAATATGGTTCCTTCTAAAAATTCTGGGTTCTGAGATATTATTAAACAGAAATTAATAGCAAGCAATGGAACTAAAAATATCCATATACTCAATTTTCTAATTTGAGTTATTGCATGCATAAATATTTAAATGATTATTTCTTCTTATTTCTTTTTCTAGCTCTTCTTTTTTTTGATCCGATTTTTCTTCTTCCTCGGTGCTTTTTTGGATAACCCATATTTTTGCCTCCTTTTTTATATCTTAATTAGTAAAGTACTATATAAAAGTCAGATATACTTATTTTATGAAAAAGTCTATAAGCACATTCTTAAAACACCCCACTAAAGACAGTACTAATAGGTCTGCAAATCCTCCAGTGACTAGAGCCTCAACTATTTTATTCAATTCAATTCAAGAAATGTATCAACATGAATTGAAAATTAAAAAACATAAAAAAGTGTCACATTATACCTATGGAAGATATGGAAGCACGACGACAATAGAACTCGAAAATATTTTAAAAGAATTAGAACAGGCTTATCACGTTTTTTTGACAGGAACTGGTTTTGGAGGAATAGCTTTGGCTTTAATGTCTCTCTGCAGACCAGGAGATGAAATTTTGGTTTCTGATAATGTATATGGTCCAACAAAAGAAATATCTCAAGAATTACTTAGAGAGTTCAATGTTAGTGCAAAATTTTATAATCCAGATTCATTTGAAGACCTAAAAAATAAAATTTCAAAAAAAACAAAAATGATATTAGTTGAAAATCCTGGAAGTAATACTTTTGAATTTCAAGATTTATCAAAAATCACTCAGTTAGCAAAAAGAAAAAAAATTTTTACTCTTTTAGACAATACATGGGGAACTCCGCTTTATCTGAAGCCATTAAAAATTGGTTTTGACATGTCTTTTTGTTCCGCAACAAAATATTTTTCAGGTCATTCAGATGCTATGGGTGGTTCTCTAGCTGTTAATAAAAAAGTTTTTAAAAAGATTATGTTTTTTTATAAATTATCTGGCTACAGAATGTCAGCCGATGAGGCTTATTTAATCATAAGAGGCTTAAGAACTTTAGACACAAGACTAAAACAACATAGTGAGAATACAAAAGTTATTATCAATTTCTTAAAAAGACAAAAAAAAATAAAAGAAATTCTTTACCCTCACAATCCTTCCTCTAAAAATTATAAACTTTGGAAAAAATATTACTCTGGCGCAACTGGCTTGCTCTCAATAGTTATTAAAAGCAAAAAAAAATCTTCTGTAATACAATTTGTAAATTCTTTAGAATTATTTGGCATAGGATATAGCTGGGGAGGTTTTGAAAGTTTAGCTATACTTCAAGAATTAAAAAATAATAAAAAAGATGAATATTTGAAAGGACGTCAATTTTACCGATTTAACAAAGATGAATTTATTGTAAGACTACACATTGGATTAGAAGATCCAAAAGATTTAATTAATGATCTTAAAAAAGGTTTAAAAAAAATTAAGTAATGAAAAATTTTTTTCCGAATAAAACTGCATTCTATGCTTTAATAGCTGCATGTTTCGTTGTCTGTGCAACTATGGGAGTAAGACAAACATTTGGACTTTACTCAAGTGAATTTGAGACAACTGGGGGAACGTCAAATACAGAATTTGGATTAGCGATTGCAGTTCACGCAATCTTTTGGGGAATTTTTACTCCAATTTTTGGAAGAATTTCTGACAGACTAGGTGGTTATGTTGTAATCGTTCCCGCTTTAATTTTCTACTCGATATCAATGCTGTTAATGGGAAATAATTTCATTTCAGGCATGTGGCTACAAATTAATTTAGGTCTACTTGTTGGTTTGGGTTTAGCAGGCGCTGCCGGAACTATTCTTACCCCAATGATTTCAAAACATTTTCCAAATGAAAATAGAAGTAAAGCAGCAGGTATTGTTACAGCTTGCGGAGGTTTAGGAATGTTTATTTTTCCTATTCTGGCAAATATTTTTAAAAATATTTCTACTTGGCAAATGTCTTTTATTATTTTTTCGATTATTTTATTTTTTATGTGTATACCCGGGTTTTTTGTTAGACTTCCTAAAAATCAAGTATCAAATCAAAATACTAATATTGACAATCGAAGCTTAAAAGAAGTGTTAAAAGAATCTTTTGCGCATAAAGGATTTAGATTATTAGTTTTAGGTTTTTTTGTTTGCGGTTTTCAAATTACTTTAATAGCTACTCATGTCCCAAGATATGTTCAAGATAAAGGGCTAGCAGATTGGACGGGAATGGCTATCTTAGCATTAATTGGTTTTTTTAATATTATTGGAACTTTAGTGATGGGTTATTTAGGAGATAAATATAGTAAAAAAATACTTTTAAGTGGGCTTTATTTTTTAAGAGGAATAACATTAATTCTATTTATTTTTTTACCAGCATCAAATCTGTCTGCTGTGTTGTTCGGTACATCTTTTGGATTATTATGGCTTGCTACTGTACCAGCTACTAACGGTATCGTTGCTCAAATTTTTGGAACAAAAAATTTAAGTCTTCTCTTTGGTATTGTATTCCTAAATCATCAATTCGGATCGTTTCTGGGAGCTTACTTAGGAGGTTATTTTTATGATCAATTTGGAAGTTTTGATTATGCTTGGTATCTAGCTATTGTTTTATCATTTATTGCTACAGCTCTTCACCTTCCAATAGACGAAAAGCCTCTAGCAACTGTGGATAAAACTATCTAAGGTTGTAAATTGAGTCCCTAAGTGAATCAAAAGTGAATCAAAACGTGAACATTTTTTATTTACAACTCAAAATTGTGGATAATTTTTTTATTTAATCATTCAAATTTTTTTTATAGGCTTGAAATAACAAAGGAGAAATATGTTTTCATCAGATCTAGGAAAAAAGTTAGACAAATACCACTTACTCAAACACCCGTTTTATCAAATTTACTGGAATGAGGGTAAATTGAATAGAGAAATTATTAAAGATTATGCTGAACAATATTACCAGCACGTTAAAGCGTTTCCAAGATACATAAGTGCAACTCACTCTATTTGTGAAGACATAGAGAAAAGAAGAATTCTCCTAGAAAATTTACAAGATGAGGAAAACAAAGATGGTGATCACCCGAAACTTTGGAAAAATTTTGCAAAAGCTTTAGGAGCTGATGATAAAAAAATAGAAAACGCAAAACTTGATTGGTTTACAAAGGATATGATTGATAATTTTTTCGCTCAAGCGAGAAAATCTTACGCTGAAGGTTTAGCGTCATTATATACCTATGAAAGACAAATTCCTGAAATAGCGGAGACTAAAATCCAAGGTTTAAAAAAATTTTACGGAGTAAATTCAAAAGAGGGACTAGAATTTTTTGAAGCTCATAAATCTGCTGACGTTATTCATAGAGCAGAATGTGAAAAACTTTTGGACGGACTTTCTAAAGAGGAACAAAAGAAGGCCGAAAATGCTTCATTGTTAACTGCTAGATATCTATGGAATTTCCTAAGCGGAATGGTTTCTAAGCACAAACTACAGCAGGCAGCATAGTTAGCAAAGTCAAGATTGACAATTTAGTTCAAGAGGAATACCTATGAACTATTAATGGAAATATATCTTCCTATAGTTCAAGTTCACATAGATATAATCACAATTTTATTTATTAGTTTCGCAGTCGGAGTTCTTTCAGGTTTATTTGGTGTCGGTGGAGGGTTTTTAATGACACCATTTTTAATATTTTTAGGAATCCCACCAGTTTATGCAGTTCCTAATGAAATAAATAATATATTAGCAACTTCAGTTTCTGGATCAATGACACATTGGTTTAAAAACACACTAGATTATAAAATGGGACTGATGATAATTATTGGCGGAGTTGTAGGGACTATATTAGGTATTATAACTTTTACTTTTTTTAAAGAAACTGGGAAGTTGAGTTTAATTATTTCATTATCATATATGTATCTTCTTGCGATTATCGGTACATTGATGCTCATTGAGGGTGCTAAAGAAATTGATAGAGCTAGAAAAAAATTAATTTTAAAACAAAAATTACACACACACTATTGGATACACGGCTTACCGTTAAAACTTCGATTTCCAAAATCAAGACTTTACGAAAGTGCTTTTACGCCAATATTACTTGGTGTTATAGTAGGGTTCGTTGCAGCGTTAATAGGTGTGGGAGGAGCTTTTTTGATGGTACCTGCAATGATTTATTTAATAGGTATGCCAGTAAAATTTATACCTGGAACATCTTTATTTGTAACAGTTTTTATAAGTGCACTAGTGACTATATTACATGCATTTAATTATGGCTCTATAGATTTGGTTTTAGTAATAATTTTAGTGGTAGGCTCTATTGTTGGGGTACAGGTTGGTCAAAAAGTTGGGCAGTATTTAGATAGTTCACATTTAAAAACTTTATTTGCAATGTTGTTATGTGCAGTCGCGATAGCAATTGCATATGATACATTTTTTTATGAGGGAGTAAGGCAATTAAAAGATGCTGAAATAGTTAACTTAGAGAACCTAAACTTTTTCTCTAAATTTATTTCAAAGTTATCTGAAAATAATCCACTTCTTTATGGATCAATGGCAATACTTTTAGCCATTTTATTAGGAATAATAGGTGCAGGCGGTAGACAATTATTGAGTAAATACAAACACGTCTTCTTAATTAAAAAAAATTAAATTAAAGCTCTAATTAATCCAAAAATTGAGACTAAAATTAAAAAGTAAAGCACATACTTTTTATAATTCTCTTTTGAGCTTCCAGTAAATAATTTTGTGCCAATTGAAACACCAAAGGGAACAATTAAAATAAGAGGTAAAGTTCTATATAATACAGTATAATTTAATATATCATTAAAGTAAGCGAGAATTAATGCATATAAATCAGTGAAGAAAAATAGAGCAGCTAACGATGCCCTAATTACTGCTGGTTCAGCTGCAATTATTAAAAAATATAGTGCTATCGGCAAACCAGCCAAAGTACCAAATCCATTTACTGTACCAGCTGTTGCTCCGACAAAAAATTTGGAAATATTGTGATTTAATTTTTTGTTTTTATATCCACGTAATAATAAAAAAGCAAAAATAAGAACTGTTATCGAAATTATTAAATGTGTTACTCTTGGCTCCAATATAGAAAGAAGATGCACACCAAAAGGAGTTCCAATTGACACCCCCACAAGTAAATAAAAAACGAATTTCCAATTAATTTTTTTCCATATACTTGGTATCATAAAAAAACTTGCTATTATTTCTAACAATAAGATTATTGGTACAATTTCTTTTGGTGGTAAAATAAAAGATAACAATGAAACACTTGATGCAGAAAAACCAAAGCCGCTAAAACCTCTAACAGTCGATGCAAAAAGTATAATTCCACAAAAAAATAAGAACTCTAAAAATGATAAATCTATTGTTGTTAACATATAATTAATTTAAAATTGTCATTGGATCTAATTTTATTTCGAACCAATTTAAGCGAATATCCAGATGGGGTCCTGTAGCTCTTCCACTTTGACCAAGAGTGCCAACGATCTGTCCTTTTTTAACTTTTTGTCCTTTTTGAACATTTATATCTTTCATGTGCATGTACAAGGTACTTATTCCATGACCATGGTCAAAAATAACAGTTCCTCCAGTGAAATACATATCTTTTTCTACTAATGTAACCACTCCATCCATCATTGATTTTACAGGAGTGCCCTCTGGTGCGTGAAAATCAATTCCATAATGAGGTCTTCTTGGTTTTCCATTTAGAATTCTTTGACTACCGTAAACACCCGTGATGATATATTTATCTATAGGGTAAACAAATTTATCTTTGAAAAAAATTAAATTACTATTTATTGCTCTAGCATCTCCAATTAATTTATTATCTTTTTTTATCCTTTCATAAACTTCTGGCGGTGGAGTGACTTGTTTCGGTGGAAGGCCATCAATTCTTTGAATTTTATACTCTCTTTTAAAGACTTGCTTTTCAATTAATTTTGTTTCTTTTTTATTTTGTATTTTTATTATTACGTTATTTTTTCTATCTCTATCTAGTCCAAAAGCAAAAAACCCATCTTTTGAGACTCTTATTTTTCTGTTATCTATAAACACTTTTGATTTCGGATCTGTTTTACCAAGAATAAAAGAGCCTTGTTTAAAATCTCCCTGAAACTCAACAGCGTGAGAAATATTGAATATAATTAAAAAAAATAATGCATATCTAATCATAATAAAATTATAAGATCCTCGTAAATTAACTGAAATGAAACTATTAAAATTGCCAATAAACCTACCCAACTTATCCAAGAATATTTTTTTATTAACTTAGCAGTATAATTAGCAGCAAACGCCATTAACAATATTGATAAGCCTAATCCAAAAGCTAAAAGCGTATAATGATCTTTAGCTGCACCAGCTACTCCTAAAACGTTGTCTAAACTCATAGTTACATCTGCAAGAATAACGGTGAAAATTGCTTTTCTAAAATTTGAATTATCAACTTCAATATTTTTTTCTTCAATTTTATTTTGAATAACATCACGATAAAGTTTATAGCAAATATAGAGTAACAATATTCCCCCAATAAGTCTTAACCCTGTAATTTGCAATAAATAAGCAGTTATAAAGGTAAAAATAATTCTTAAAACTACTGCTCCACCAATGCCCCAAAATATAATTTTTTTTCTGTTAGAAGACTCAAATTTTGATGCAACCATTCCAATAATAATTGCATTATCGCCTGCTAAGACTAAGTCTATCAAGATAATTTCAATTAATATAATTAGTTGCTCTGTCATAATGAAATTTATATTCTATAAAATATGAACTATAAAAATATTAAAATAGAAAAGCGAGGAAATTACGCAATTATTCAAATTGCTAACAATAAAAATAATAGTTTAGATGAAAAAACCCTAAATGAAATAGCTAATGCAACCAAGCATTTAAATAAAACTAAAGAAATAAAATGTATTGGTTTAATTGGTGGATCAAAGTTTTTTTCTCCTGGAGCTGATATCAAAGAATTAGAAAAATTAAACTCCAAACAAGCAAAAAAACAAAAACTATTCTCAAATATTGATAAACTAAAAGATATTGATATTCCAATCATTGCATTTGTTAATGGTTATGCATTAGGTGGAGGCTTTGAATTGGCTCTTTCAAGTGATCTCATTATTGCTAGTGATAATGCAAAGTTTGGATTACCTGAAATTAATTTAGGACTTATTCCGGGTATCGGTGGAACACAAAAAACTAAAAAATTTACTTCAAATCAAAATATAAAATATCTAGCTATGTCCGGAGATATTATCGACGCTGAAACAGCGATGAAGTTTGGGATAGTCTCACAAATTATTCCAAAAGAAAATTTTAATGACTTTATGATTAAATTTTTGATCAAAATTTCTTCAAAACCTAAAAAATCACTTCAAATTATTAAAAAACTTGTAAATTTAGAGACAAATTCTAAGAATGCTTTACAAAAAGAAAGACAAGAATTTTATAAGCTTTTAGATAGTAAAAATAAAAAAATTGGTATCAAAAGTTTTATTTTAAAAAAAACACCAGTGTGGGATTAAAGATCAAACCACTCTAAGTATTTTTCTCTATTACTTACAAGATATCTTGGCAAAAGATCAGTATCAATTTTTTTAAGTTTGTAGTCGCTGTCCCATTTATTTTTAGAACTTTTGTCTGCAAAATGATCATAGAACATTTCTCTTTTAGAAATTTTATCTCTAATTTTATCAACTGTTATTCCACTTAATTTAAATTCATCATGATGGCCAAAGTTCATAAATTTTTCAAACATATCCTCAGGACTTTTTAAATTTGTAAAATGCCATCCACCATCGTTTATAATATTTAAATTTGAATATTTGGTGTTTGAAAAATATGTATCTATTCTCCAAATAGGATATTTTTTAAACTTGATGTTACGAAGCCAAGAAAAAGATTTCAAATTCTTTTTTCTACACCCTTTAGTACCTGGCCAGAGCATTCTGTCATACAGTAAATTGAATTTAAAATAAAAAAATAGCTGATTAAATATCACAATATCATTTTTATTTTTCTTGAAATCTTCAGAGTCTAAATTTGGGATTTCATCATTATCACTTAACATTATAAAATCATCATCATCAGCATCTTTGATAGCATTAAAATGCTCATCGTAAGATAATTCAATTCTTTTTAGACTATTCGCTCTTTGTAAAGTTGGATTATTATTTTCTTCAACAATTCCGTCAGGTTCTTTATCTATCACGATATATTTAATTTTATCTTTGAACTTGGGATAATTGTTTATATCAAAATTTAACTTTTTCTTTTTACCGCTATGAGAATAAGTTGATTCAGTAACAATAAATTTATCAACTTTATCTTTAAGAACGTTTAATCTTACTTCGTACATCATGTGTTCGTTGTAAAAAGACGTACAATCAATGATTTTCATTAATTTTTAACCTCAAGGTTGTAGACATTATGCATACCTGCAATCTACTTTTAACACAATTAAATTAATCCATAATTTGAGAAATTAAACTATTATGAGAAAACATTATTTAATTTTTGCAGTTTTTTTATGCATGAGCTCAGCCTTTGCTGCAGGACATATAACTAAAGCTCAAAAGGAAAAAACAATAGAGTGTTTAGGTCACTACAGTGCAACAGCTGTTTTACCAGCTGATACTATAGAGGTTAAAAATATGGAATTAGCTTTGGCCTCAGTAAAAGTTATAAGAGAGTACCTCGTCTCCGAAGGTGTTAAAGACGATGAGATGAATAAAGGTATGAACGCTTACGTAGACAAAGTTTATGGTAAGCCTTTTGATAAATCTAAAAATAGTGAGTGTAATAAATTTATTTATAAGCAAATTAAAGGTTCAGAAGAAAAAATCGAAAAACTATCTAGAACGATTTATGCAGGCTAATGAGTGGATACGTTATAGCTAATATAGATGTAAAAAATCCTGAAGCTTATAAAGAATATGTTGGTAAAGTCGTACCTACAGTACAAAAATTTGGAGGAGAATATCTTGTACGTGCTGGGGAGTACAAAGTTATTGATGGTGAGTGGAAATATCCTCGTACAGTTGTAATAAAATTTCCAACTTACGAAAAAGCTTTAGAGTGGTATGACTCTGAGGAATATAAACCAGTAAAACCTATTCGTTTAGCAAACTCAGTTGCTAATGGAATAATAATTAAAGGAGTTTAAATGACAAAAGCCTATTTAGTAGCAATGCCTACAATAAAAGATAATGATATGTTTGCAAAGGAATATGCAAGTAAAGTAGCCGATACTATAAAACCATTTCAAGGAAAATTTCTTGTTAGAACTCCGAATAAACTAATTAAAGAAGGTGAAGAAAAATCTCTTACAGTTGTAATTGAATTTCCTAATAAGGAAAAAGCTCTTGGTTGGTATAATTCTCCAGAGCATCAAAAGATAGTTGTTCATAGAAGAACTGCAACAGACCCATCAAGTCCAATAGTGATTTGCGAAGAGTCTAATACATATTAACAAAAAAAGGAGATAATTATGATCGATAAATTTGGAAACGCATTTTATTTAATAATTTACTTAGCACATTTTATTATAGTTGGTAGTTACGCTTACCAGTTAGTTTTTGATACTAAAAAATTTCTAAAGGGTAGAGGGGTAGATAAAACTGCAACTTTAATTACAAGATTCGCAGGTTCATTCATGATTGCTACTGTTTTAATGGCAATATATATCGCTTTTATAAGATCAGGCGGTGTAGAGGCTACTTGGGCTTTCTTTAACTTAGTTTTTATAATGAATGTTTCGATATTAGTTGTAAATTTTTATACATTAAA
>ENA-OSEY01003058-OSEY01003058.1-marine-metagenome-genome-assembly--contig:-NODE-3058-length-10459-cov-3.676459_pt1 | contig 10459 bp, 7 predicted proteins | sample MGYA00248465_ERZ534230 | MGnify/ENA primary metagenome ERZ534230 (study PRJEB26409, sample SAMN06344110) | marine metagenome | isolation source: Sea water from surface | place: Atlantic Ocean:Southern... | reverse complement strand
TGCACCATTATCGTTTGTTTTTGGATTAGCATTAGGTATTGCTGCATTTAAGAGTAAACGAATAGAGAAAGCTCTTTATCCAATACTTTTGGTTATGCAAACAATGCCTCAGTATGCAGTATTAGTTCCTGCACTGGTGCTCTTTGGAGTTGGCGATCATGCAGCAGTAATAATAACTATGGTTGTAGCTGTCCCACCAATGATATTATTAACTTTATTGGGTTTAAGAGCAATTCCCCCTGAGGTAATTGAAGCAGGCAGGATGAGCGGATGCAGTAATTGGCAACTTATGTTTAAAGTCTTAATCCCAACAGCAAGGAGAGATATATTAATTGGAGTAAACCAAGTTATTATGGTTTGTTTTTCTATGGCTGTAATCTCAGCATTTATAGGTGCAAAAGGTTTAGGTTTTAATTTATTACTGGCTTTAAATCAGCTTAATATTGGGTTAGCCTTAGAAGCCGGTTTATGTATTAGTCTAATTGCAATTCTTTTAGATAAAATGTCATTAGCTTGGGCAAATAAGCAAACAGATTATTTTGGAAATCTGACATTCTTGCAAAGAAATAAAAATCTTTTATTTTTTGGTGTAACAGTAGTCATTGGAATTTTGCTTGCGTATATAGGTACAATCTTATTCAAAGGAACTTTTAATTATTTGTTTGAGGTTCCACACAATAAAGGGATATCAACAGCAGATTTTTGGAACAAAGGAGTTGATTGGATTTTTGACACTTTCTTTGTTTATATTAAAGCATTTAATACATGGTTAATTACAGAAGTGCTTCAACCAATGAGAGCTTTATATTTAAGAATGCCTGCAGTAGCTACTTTAGTTTTAGTAGTAGGAGCTGGATATTTAATTGGGGGAATTCGATCAGCATTAGTAGTTTGTGGATTAACATTATTTATAGCCCTAAGTCCTTGGTGGGATAGAGCATTAGTGACAACATATATGGCAACGTTTGGGGTTATTGTATCATGTATAATTGGTTTTTCAGTTGGAACATTATGTTTTCAAAATAAAACTTCAGCAAAATTTATGCTTGGTGTTTGTGATATATTTCAAACTTTCCCATCTTTTGTTTATTTAATTCCTGTTATGATGTTGTTTGGTATAACAGATACCTCGGTTTTAATTGCTGTAATAGTTTATGCTACGATACCAGCAACAAGATATACTATTGAGGGCTTAAGAAGTGTACCAGTTGGTCTGCATGATGCTGCTACTATGTCAGGAGTAAATAAATTTCAAAGATTAACAAAAATTGAATTTCCGTTAGCATTTCCACATATGATGCTTGGATTAAATCAAACCATAGTTTTTGCTTTGTTTATGGTTATAATAGGAGCATTTATTGGGACCGAGGATTTGGGTCAATATATTTTAAAAGCTTTATCTGATAAAAATGGCGCTGGCATAGGTCTAACCTTAGGTATATGTGTTGCTTTTATAGGTCTAATTTTTGATAATTTAATTAGAACTTGGGTTGATAAAAGGAAAAAGCATCTTGGAATTAATTAATAAAATATTTGCGTAACTTTAGATATGAAAAAAGTTTTAATAATTGGAGCAGGTTCAATGGGTGCAGCTTTTTCTGTACCTTTAATTGATAAGAAGCTCAATGTAACATTAACAGAACCTTATAATAACAAACTTTTAAAACAACTTTATAAAAAAAAATTTCATCCAAATTTAAAGATTGTTTTACCAAAAAAACTATTTATTAAAAATTTTTCTTCTCAAATACTTTTACAAAAATGGGATTTAATAGTTATAGCTGTAAGTTCTGTTGGAATTGAACTGATAAGAAAATATCTTAAAAATTTTAACCAAAAAACTTCAATATTAATTCTTACAAAAGGTCTTAAGTACGATAAAAAAATTAAAAGAATAATTACAATGCCAGAGCAATTAAGTACAGGAAATAAAAAATTAAATATTTCTGTGTTGAAGGGACCTTGTCTAGCAAAAGAATTAGCAAGAAAAATTAAAAGTTATACAGTGGTGGCAAATAAAAATATTAGAGTAGCAAAAAAAATAGGAAAATTAATTTCAACAAATTATTACAAAACAGAATATTCTACAGATGTAAGGGGCATAGAATTTTCCTCAGCTATAAAAAATATCTATTCAATGATTATTGGATCAGGTGAGGGCAATAATACTTCATCAGCGTTGTTTCGAAAATCGTTTGATGAGATGGAATATCTAATAAAATATTTTAAAGGTAAAAAAGAAACTATCCAAGGATTAGCGGGTATAGGAGATTTATATGTAAGTGCAGTTGGTGGAAGAAATAGTAAAATGGGTGAATATTTAGGCAAAGGTTTCACTTTCAAAAATGCTAAAAAGAAATTTATGAAAAATGAAACTGTAGAGGGAGCAGATCTTGCTTATGAAATTGCACCATATATTTTCAGAAAAATTAATAAAAAAAAAATTCCATTAATGATTTCTCTTTTAACAGCTATCTGTAGAAATAAAAAATTAAAATTAATTAATTAATTTCTATTTGTTTAAAAAAGTCTCCATTGAATCATCCATTGCTTTCTCCCATGGCGTATGATGTATAGGTGCAACTGAACCAGTGACTGGGGATGAAAATGATTTATCCCTATAAGTTAAAATATTTTCTACTTTATGATGTTCCCACTCTTTAAAATGTTTTCTTATCAATTCAAAATCAATTTTAGGATAATCTGACATTTTATGAAGTTCTTTTGTGTATTCAGTTTGGAAATCTATCATTTGATCAGGATTTTCTAATTTTTCCTCTAAAGCAACCCACTTATTAATATCTTTAGCAATTTCTTCCTCAGTAGGCATTTTTATTTTACCCATTATGACATCTCTTGCATACCACGCTTGGCAATCAAACATATTAAAAGTATGAAATTGATCTTGCATACCTAAATATAAAATTTTGTGATTATCTTGCCAAACAACACCTTTGTATAATTTTGGTGGGTACAATCTATTATGAGTTTTCAGTTTTAAACTTTCGTCTAAAAAAGGAAAATGATGAAGATAACCAGTACATAAAATTATTACATCAGCATCTTGTTGTGTTCCATCTTTGAAAATTGCTTTTTTTCCTTCGAGTCTATCTAAATAATGAACTTCCTTCATACCTTTTGGCCATTTAAATCCCATTGGATTGTGCCTAAAACCAATTGTTACACTTTTGGCACCATATTTATTACATTGCAAAGCAACATCTTCTGCTGAATAACTACTCCCTAGTACAATTATGTCTTTGTCTCTAAACTCCTCAGCATCTCTAAAATCATGCGAATGCATTATTCTTCCAGGAAAAGAGTCCATGCCTTTATATTCTGGTATAAACGGCACAGAAAAGTGACCAGTCGATACAACTACATAATCAAAATTTTCGGTTAAAATTTTATTTTTTGTTTTATCTTGATAACTAAGTTCAAATATTTCATTTTTATAAACAGTGTTAGTTACTCGAGTATTAAATTTAATTTTGTCTTTTAAATTCCCTTCACTTACTCTTCCAACAATATAATTGTAAAGAACTTCTCTAGGAGGAAAAGATGGAATTGGTTTTCCAAAATGTTCATCAAAAGAATAATCTGCAAACTCTAAACATTCTTTTGGACCATTTGACCAAAGATATCTATACATACTATTTGGAACAGGGTCTCCGTATTGATCTGATCCTGTTCGCCAACTATAATTCCAGAGACCACCCCAATCATCTTGTTTTTCAAAACAAACAACTTCTGGTATTTTTTCACCCTTTTTCTCAGCTTGCTCAAAAGACCTTAACATTGACAAACCACAAGGGCCTGCACCTATAATTGCTACTTTAGTCATAAAATTAATTACCTTTTTATTGTTTTATAAATGTATTTTACTAACAAATTGAGAAAAATTGAAATATTATTTTGATATGAAAACAAACTGGAATTATCCTACTTCTTTGTGGGTTGGAGAAAATAGAGTAAAAGATCTAACCTTAGCTTGTCAAAATTTAAAAATTAAAAAACCTCTGTTTGTAACTGATAAAGATTTAATAAACTTGCCAATTGTTATAAATATAATATCTGAATTAGAAAACAATTTTAATCAAATCAATGTATTTTCTAATTTTTCAGGTAATCCTATTGGTGAAAATGTTGATGAAGGTGTAATTGCATTTAAAAAATTTCAATGTGATGGTGTGATTGCATTTGGAGGTGGTAGCGGATTGGATGTAGGTAAAGCAATTGCTTTTATGTCTGGTCAATCGAGAAAAATATGGGATTTTGAGGATATAGGAGATTATTGGAAAAGAGCAGATCAGAAGAATATAGCACCTATAATTGCAGTACCTACGACAGCAGGCACAGGATCAGAAACAGGACGTGCTTCAGCAATAATTAATAGCGAGACAAAAGTAAAAAAAATAATTTTTCATCCTAAATTTTTACCATCGATTGTAATTCTAGATCCAACATTAACAGTAGATCTATCTCCAAGATTAACTGCAGCTACTGGCATGGATGCCTTAGCACATAATTTGGAAGCTTTCTGTGCACCAGGTTTTCATCCAATGGCAGATGGAATTGCTTTAGAAGGAATGAAACTTGTAAAAAATTCTCTTTTAAAAGCTGTTAATAACGGCAAAGATCTAGAAGCAAGATTAGACATGTTAGCTGCAGCGAGTATGGGATCTACGGCCTTCCAAAAAGGTCTAGGCGCAATTCATTCATTGAGCCATCCAGTCAATGCACAATTTAATGTTCATCATGGTTTATCCAATGCAATATTTATGCCATATGTTTTGACATTTAATAAAAGTTCAATTGAAAAAAAAATTATTTCAATATGTGATTATCTTGATTTAAATAAAAGTTTTGAAAGTTTTTTAGAATGGATTTTACATTTAAGAAAAAAACTAAGTATACCACATAAAATTTCTGACATCGTTGATGAAAAAAAAGTTAATTTAGAAGAATTATCTAAAATGGCATATGAAGACCCTTCAACACCAACAAATCCAAAAAAATTATCAATTAGTGATATAAAAAAAATGTATGAACATAGTTTTTCAGGAGACCTATTTAAATGAAAAATATTTTAATAGTTGAGGGAAATTTGCATGAGGAGAATTTAAGTTTTAAAAAAGCAGGAATTAAAACACATACTGAAAGTTTAAAAGATAGTTTAAGCTATTTTACAAAAAATCTTAAATTTGACGTTGTTAATCCATCTTCAGACAAAAATATAAAAAATAAATATTTTAATTTAGAAAAATACGATGGACTAATATGGGGCGGGAGTAGTTTGAACATTTACAATAATACTCCAGAAATTAAAACTCAGATTGAATTTATGAAAGAGTGTCAGAAAAAAGTAAAAAATATTTTAGCTATATGTTGGGGAATGCAAGTTGCGGTTGTAGCAGCTGGTGGAGCTGTTAAAAGATCTGAAAAAGGATCTCACATTGGAATTGCGAATGAAATTGAAATAAATGATCACGGATTAAATCATTCATTATATAAAAATAAAAAAAACAAATTTAATTCACCAGCCTTTAATTTCGATGAAGTTTTCACTCTACCTTCAGATGCAATTTGTTTGGCTTCAAATAAAATAAACAAAATACAAAGTATTTATTTCAAAAAAAATGAAAACATTATTCATGGACTTCAATATCATCCAGAAATAACTTATGAAAAAATGATATCTTTAATAAATTTTAGAAAAGATAGATTAATTGAAAATAGAAAAGTTTTTAAAAATTATGAGGAAATTGACAAACATATTCTTTTTATAAAAAAGGAAATTGGAAGATCTAATATTGATCAAAGGATGATGGAATTAAAAAATTGGCTTAGAGTATCAAAACTACTTTAAAAAAGTCCCTCAGTTTCACCATCCTCATTAATCCTGATATTGTCAGCTGCTGGCACTTTAGGCAGTCCTGGCATTGTCATTATTTCACCACATACAACGACAATGAATTCTGCTCCAGATGATAACCTTACTTCTCTAACTGGGAGCACATGACCTGTCGGAGCCCCTTTTAAATTTGGATCTGTAGAAAAACTATATTGTGTTTTTGCAATACATACTGGAAGTTTTCCATAACCTTTTTCCTCAAAATCTTTAAGTTGTTGTCTTACTTTTGTGTCAGCTACCACTTCACTTGCATGATATATTTCTTGAGCTATTTTCTCAATTTTTTTGAATAAACTGAGTTTATCTTCGTACAAATATTTAAATGTAATTTTTTTATCATCACAAATTTCAGAAACATTTTGAGCAAGTTCTTTGGTTCCTTCGCCTCCATTAGACCAATGAGTACACTTTGATGCTTTAACTCCCTGTGTATTACAAAAGTCCAACAATATACTCATTTCTTTTTCAGTGTCAGTGACGAAATGATTAACAGCAATAGTAACTGGAATACCAAATTTTCTTGTATTGTTTATATGTCTTTCTAAATTTACAAGCCCTTTTTTTAAGGCATCTAAATTTTCATTTTTTAATTCGTCTTTAGTTACTCCCCCATGCATTTTAAGTGCTCTAATTGTAGCAACAATAACTACACAATCAGGCTTAAGTCCAGATTTTCTACATTTTATATTCAAAAATTTTTCTGTACCAAGATCAGCACCAAACCCTGCCTCTGTTACAACATAGTCAGAAAGTTTTAAACCTGCTTTAGTTGCAATTACCGAGTTACACCCATGGGCAATATTTGCAAAAGGTCCTCCATGTATAATTGCAGGATTATTTTCTAATGTCTGTGTAACATTTGGTTTAATTGCATCTTTTAAAAGCACAGTCATGGGTCCCTCAGCTTTTAGATCTTTCGCGTAAATTGGTTTCTTATCTCTAGTATAAGCAATTGTAATATTTCCAATTCTATTTTCTAAATCTTTTAAATCGTTCGCCAAACAAAATATCGCCATGATTTCAGACGCTACAGTAATATCAAATCCATCTTGCCTTGGATATCCATTTGCAACACCTCCTAAATCAACTACTATTGATCTAAGAGATCTATCATTCATATCCATTACTCTACGCCAAACCACTCTTCTAACATCAATATTTAATTTATTACCCCAATAAATATGGTTATCAATCAAAGATGATAATAAATTGTGAGCTGATGTTATTGCATGAAAATCTCCAGTGAAATGTAAATTTATTTGTTCCATTGGCACAACTTGAGCATATCCTCCGCCAGCAGCTCCACCCTTCATACCAAAGGATGGACCTAGACTAGGTTCACGAAGACAGACTATAGATTTTTTTCCAATTTTATTTAATCCATCACAAAGCCCTACAGAAGTTGTAGTTTTTCCTTCACCAGCTGGAGTAGGTGTAATAGCAGTTACTAAAATAAGTTTTCCAATTTTTTTATTGTCCAGCTTTTCTAGATAATTTAAATCAAGCTTTGCAATATATCTTCCAATAGGAACAAAAGCTTCGGGTATGTCAGGAACATTCAAATTCCCCAACACTTCATTAATCTGAAGCATTTTAGCTTCCCTTGCTATTTGGATATCTGTTTTTGACATGGTTAAAACGCCTACATTTATTTAGTTCTTCTGAACTGGATTAGTATCCCTTTTTAGCAATTTTTTAAACATCTAAAATATATATATAAAAAAAATAAGAATTATTTATATTTATTAATATAAAATTAAATTATGCAGAAATATTCAGTATTCAGCCTAATTAAAAATGCTTTATCGAACCATGAAAATTGGGAAATTGCATGGAAAGATCCAACTCCTAAAAGTGAGTATGATGTAGTTATAATTGGTGGTGGTGGCCATGGATTAGCAACTGCCTACTATTTAGCAAAAGAACACAACATTACAAATGTAGCGGTAATTGAAAAAGGATGGATAGGAGGAGGTAACGTTGGAAGAAATACCACAATTATAAGATCAAATTATATGCATGATGAAAATGGTTTGTTTAGTGAATTTGGAATGGATCTATGGAGAAACATGAGTCAGGATTTAAATTTTAATATTATGTTTTCACCAAGAGGAATAATTAATCTTGCACATTCAGATGCTCAAATGAATGCTTATTCTAGAAGAGGAAATTCTATGCGTTTAAACGGAATCGATGCAGTTCTTCTAAATAGAGAAGAGGTGAAAAAACTTATTCCAATGGCAGACTTTTCTGAAAATGTTAGGTTTCCAATATTTGGAGGATTAATGCAACCAAGCGCAGGAACTGCGAGACATGATGCTGTAGCTTGGGGATATGCAAGACAAGCTGATTCTATGGGTGTTGATATTATTCAACACTGTGAGGTAACAGGGTTTGATGTTGTTAACGGAAAAATAAAAGGCCTTCAAACATCAAGGGGAAACATTAAAGCAAAAAAAATCGGTCTTTGTGTAGCTGGGAGCACAAATATTTTAGCTGAAAAATTAAATATGACACTTCCTATAGAAACACATTTACTACAAGCTTGTGTTTCTGAGCCTATTAAACCAATTTTAGATCAAGTAGTAACATTTGGTGCTGGACATTTTTATTGTAGCCAATCAGATAAAGGCGAAATGGTTATGGGAGGAGATCTTGATGGATATAATAGTTATGCTCAAAGAGGAAACTTACCCACACTTCAACATGTATTAACAGAGGGAATAGCCATGTTTCCTTTTTTAAGTAAATTAAAAATGCTTAGGACATGGGGAGGAATAATGGATATGTCAATGGATGGATCTCCAATAATTGATAAAACTCACATAGAAGGTTTGTATCTAAATTGTGGATGGTGTTATGGTGGTTTCAAAGCGACACCAGCCTCAGGATGGACCTTTGCACATACAATTGCACAAGATAGACCACATGATTTAAATGCAGGATATAATTTAAATAGATTTAGTACCGGACATTTAATAGATGAAAAAGGCCTTGGAACAAAAACTTGGATATCTTAAATGCTTTATATTAAATGCCCATATTGTGGACTTAGATCTCAAAATGAATTCTCTTATGGAGGAGATGCTACTGTCAAAAGACCAGAGTTGAATAAAGAAGTCTCAGATCAAGATTGGGATAATTTTGTTTATTTAAGAAAAAGTCCAAGAGGAAAACATCTAGAATTATGGCAACATATTTCTGGATGTAGACAATGGATAAAAGTTGAGAGAGATACTTTAACTCATGAGATACACCAAACTTTCAAAGCAAACGAAATATAATTATGCAAGAAAATTTTAGATTAGAAAAAGGTGGATTAATAAACAGAAGCAAAAAGATTTCATTTAAATTTAATGGAAAAAAATATTATGGTTATGAAGGAGATACTATAGCCTCAGCTTTATTAGCAAATGGAGTTCATTTGGTTGGTAGAAGCTTCAAATATCATAGACCTAGGGGATTTTTTGGAGCAGGTGTTGATGAACCGTACGCTATTGTTCAAATGTATAGAAACAATGAAGTTGACCCTAATGTAAGAGCTACAGAACAAGAATTATTTGAGGGTTTAGAGGCAAAAAGTGTTAATTGTTGGCCTAGTGTTCAATTTGATATTGGAGCAATAAATAACTTTTTAAACAGATTTTTTCCAGCAGGTTTTTATTACAAAACCTTTATGTGGCCAAAAAGCTTTTGGTACAACATTTATGAACCAATTATTAGAAAGGCAGCAGGTTTTGGAGCCGCATCCATTAAACATGATAAAGAAAGATATGAACATAAATACGAATATTGTGATCTTTTAATTACAGGATCTGGACCATCTGGCTTAGCAAGTGCTTATGCAGCTGCTCAAAATGGGGCAAAAATAATTTTAGCGGAAGATAAACCTAGATTTGGCGGAAGTCTTCTAACTAGCGATGTAACAATTGGAAATCAAAGTGGTGATGAGTGGGCCAATAAAATAATCTCTGAACTAAAATCTATGCCAAATGTAATTGTAAAAAATAGATCTCAAGTATTTGGTTATTATGATCACAATATGCTTGTAATGTCAGAGAGGGTTAGCGATCATTTGCCAAAATCAGAAAAATATACACCAAAGCAAAGACTTTGGTACATACGTGCAAAAGAAGTCATAATATCATCAGGGTCTATTGAGAGACCTTTAGTTTTTGGTAACAATGATACTCCTGGTGTGATGCTTTCTTCTGCAGCAAAAGAATATATGAAAGTATATGGAGTATTAGTTGGAAAAAATCCCATTGTATTTACAAACAATGACAGTGGATATGAAACAGCAATTGAATTTAAAAAAAATGGAATAGATCCTTTGGTTCTAGATACAAGAAAAAGTCCAGATTCAGAAATAATAAAAGAAGCTAAAGAACTTAATATTAAAATTAAAAATTCATACGTAGTTGTAGCCGCAAAAGGTTATAAAAAAGTTAAATCAGCCGATATATCTAAAATATCTGATGACAAAACTAAAATTAGCGAAATAGAAAATATAAAATGTGATTCTATCTGTGTATCTGGTTTTTG
>ENA-OSEY01003057-OSEY01003057.1-marine-metagenome-genome-assembly--contig:-NODE-3057-length-10462-cov-16.997689_pt1 | contig 10462 bp, 11 predicted proteins | sample MGYA00248465_ERZ534230 | MGnify/ENA primary metagenome ERZ534230 (study PRJEB26409, sample SAMN06344110) | marine metagenome | isolation source: Sea water from surface | place: Atlantic Ocean:Southern... | reverse complement strand
AATACCGCTAGAAAAAGTTGTGCCTAAAAAAAAGAATAAAATTGTTTTAGCTTACTCTGGAGGGCTAGACACCTCTATAATTTTAAAATGGCTTCAAGAAAATTATAACTCAGAAATTATTGCTTACACTGCAGACATCGGACAAGAAATTAACAAAAGCAAAATTATAAAAAATGCAAAAAGATTGGGTGTAAAAAACATAATTATTGAGGATTTGAAAAATACTTTCGTAAAAGATTATGTTTACCCAATGATTAGAGGTCACGCATTATATGAAGGTGTTTATTTATTAGGAACGTCTATAGCAAGACCTTTGATTGCTAAAAGACAGATTGCTATTGCTAAAAAATTTAAAGCATTTGCTGTATCACACGGTTCAACAGGAAAAGGAAACGATCAAGTAAGATTTGAGCTTGGATATTATTACTTTGGACCAAAGATAAAAGTAATTGCCCCTTGGAGAATTTGGAAATTAAAATCTAGAACTGATTTAATAAAATACGCAAAAAAGCATAACATACCTATACCGAAGGATAAAAAGGGGGCACCACCTTTTTCTGTTGATGATAATCTCTATCACACTTCAACAGAGGGTAAGGTGTTGGAAGACCCAAGAAAACAGGCACCAGAATATATTTTTCAAAGAACCGTTTCACCTGAAAAAGCACCAAGTAAACCATCTTATGTAACTATAGGATTTAAAAAAGGTGACCCTGTTTCTGTAAATAATAAAAAACTACCTCCAGCAAAACTACTTCAAAAATTAAATTTACTTGCTGGTAAGAATGGAGTTGGAAGAGTTGATTTAGTTGAAAATAGATTTATTGGAATAAAATCGAGAGGAGTTTACGAAACTCCAGGAGGAACTCTTTTGATGATAGCACACAGAGCGATGGAGTCTGTAACTTTAGATAAGAAAACTATGCATGAGAAAGATGAGATTATGCCGAAGTATGCTGAATTGATTTATAATGGTTTTTGGTTTTCAAAATCTAGACTTAAATTACAGAAAAAAGTTGATCTTAAAAGAAATCAAGTAAATGGAAATATTAAACTTAAGTTATACAAAGGTAATGTTACAATTTTATCAAGACAAAGCAAAAGTAAAGCATACTCTATTAATAAAGTGTCTTTTGAAGAAAATAAAAGTTTCAAAAAGTCAAAAGTTGAGAGATTTATATTGGGTGCGGCAAGAAAGCTTAGGGTTTAAGTATAATTAAAAATATAAAAAACTTCTATGAGTATGAACATTATAATCAGAAATATTCAGCTAGTTGCTGTAATATTTATTTTGGTCGGAACTGTGTTGGCTTTTGGTTTTGAAATCAACGAAATGTATAAAGTTGGTCGTGTAACTTTAGCAGACCTTCTTTTGATGTTTATCTATATTGAAGTTATCGGAATGATTGGAGTTTTCTGGGCTAGTAAAACAATAAGAATTACTTACCCTGTGTTAATTGCAATCACAGCATTAGCTAGACTAATAATTTTGCAAGACAAAGATAGTGCCTCGGTAAATTTAATTTATCAGGGTGCTGCTATTCTATTATTAGCTTTATCAGTTTTTTTCTTAACTTTGAGATACAGCAAAAAACTTGGAATGGATAAAAAAAATCCTGGTGAGGAAGCTTAATTAAAATGAAACAACTAGTAGCAATTGTTGCATATTACATGTTTGGATATCTTATTTTTTGGACTTTTCTTCACGAGACAGATCTTTTTCCAAAAGTTTGGGTACAAGATAATTTTAGTATAGCAATTTATTTATGGGTTTTCTTTTTTATAGTTCCACTTTTTCTAATTGCTCTTGGAACAGAATATATTAAAAGACGAATTGCTGATTTTAAATCACTAGGACAAGGTTCGAGATGGCCACTTTATATTTTATTATTTGGTGTTTGGGACTTAATGATTGGTTTTGCTTATTTACTGTTCTCCTATTTCGAAATCACACATGTAACTATGATAATTGCTAACGGATTATTCATTACTGGAACTTATTTAACATTTTTGAGTTTTGGGATAGCAAAGAAATTGCAATTGAGTAAAAATAATTAAATATATGGCTAATAAAATTTTAATATTTGGTGCTACTGGGGCTGTTGGAAGTTCTCTTGCCAAATTAATGCAAAATGGATCAACCGAATGTCATCTTGTAGGAAAAAATCAGGATGAAGTTTCAAGACTGTCAGATGAAACTGGTCATAGCTTTAGTGTTGCTGATGTATTAGAAGAAGGTTTTTTAGATAAAATTGATAGTGATCTTGCTGACACTGAAATTAAAGGTATTGCTTATTGCGTAGGATCTATAGACCTTAAACCAATAAATTTGATTTCAAAAAAAGATGTAATGAAATCATTTTCACTAAATTTATTTCCTATTTACGACATTATAAAAAAATTTCATCAAAGTTTAAAAAATAATAAAGGATCAATAGTTTTGTTTTCGACAGTTGCTGCAAATCAAGGTTTCCCTAATCATGGAATTATCTCGCCGGTAAAAGCATCTTTGGAGGGTCTTACTATTTCTTTGGCAGCAGAATTTTCTCCAAACGTAAGAGTTAATTGTATAGCTCCAAGTATGAGTAACTCAAAAATGGCTAGTAAAATTTTAAAAAATCCAAAAATTGCTGAAGGTATTGCTAAAATGCATCCACTCAAAAGACTTGGCGAAGGAAAAGACTCGGCAGCACTCGCAAAGTTTCTTCTATCTGATGAAAGCTCATGGATTACTGGTCAAATTATTGGAGTTGATGGTGGAAGATCAAACGTTGGTTAATATTTCTCAACACTACCGATATAATTAAGATTTTTATCAACTACAACAATTTCACCAGAGGAAACTGTTTTGTTCAAACTTTCTAAAATCACTACATAGTGAGTAATCAAAATTAAATTTTTATTACTTTCCCAGTTATTTAAAAATTTATTTAAATCTTTCATCTGTTTTTCTTTATTTTTTTCAAATTTTGAGGAAAAAAAAGAGTTAAGAGCATTAAAAGTCTCATAATCTTTAAAAGCAAATTTAGCCGTATCTTTACAACGGCACCATTCACTGGATAATACCTTGTCTATAGGAATATTATTTTGTTGAAAAAATAACCCCATTTTTTTTGATTGTTCAATACCTTGACTATCTAAATTCCTCTGAGTTGAACAATCATCCAATCTAAAATTTTCTGGATCTCCACCACCAGGCGCAATCGCATGTCTTATAAATACAATATTACCACCTTTTTTTAACTGTTTGATTACGATCTCATCAGATTTTACGTTCGTTAAAAGTAAAGTAAAAATAGATAAAATAATTAAAAGTTTTTTATGCATGTGCTTAAATAGATAATATCAAATAACTGTGAAAAGTATTATCTAAAGTTCTGATAAATTATGATATTTGAAACTACACGAGATGGTGCACTAAAAAAATTGGATAATTTCATTGAAAATGAAATTATTAATTATAATTCTAAAAGAAATTTCGATTTTGGACCTAAAGAAAGAAAAAATGTTTCATGTCTATCTCCATATATAACTCACCGACTGATAACTGAATACGAAACTGTTGAGAGAGTTTTAAAAAAACGACCCTATCAAAAAGTTGAAAAATATGTTCAAGAAATTTTTTGGCGGGTATACTGGAAAGGATGGTTGGAATTAAGACCAAAAGTTTGGACAGATTTTACTGAAGATCTAAAAAATATTAAAGATGATGAAAAGATACAGCAAGCTGTAAATGGAAAAACCCAAATTTCATGCTTTAATGATTGGGTAAATGAAATAAAAGAATTCAATTATCTTCATAACCATACAAGAATGTGGTTTGCGAGTATTTGGATATTTACATTAAAATTGCCTTGGCAGAAGGGTGCTGAATTTTTTTTAAAGTATCTTTTAGATGGTGATGCTGCATCTAATACTCTGAGCTGGAGATGGGTAGCTGGTCTTCAAACTAAAGGAAAAAATTATTCTGCACAATCTTGGAATATTGAAAAGTTTACAAATAATAAATACAAAAATATAAGATTAGTTGAAAATCCAATACCATTACAGGACAAACGTGAATACAAATTGACTGAGATTGAAAATTTTAATGATTCTGAAAAAGTAAAAAATCTTATTTTTTTTGAGAATGATTTAAATTTAGAAAATTATAATTTAGACAATTATCAAAATATTTATTGCTTATTAATAGAAAATGATAAAAGGAAAATTAAACTTGATCAAAAAGTTTTAGATTTTAAAAAAATAATTATAAAAAACCACTTGAAGACATTAACTAAAAATATAAAATTTTTAGAAAACTCACAAAGTTTAAATATATTAGATGGAGTAAAAGAGCTTGATGTTATTTATCCCTCAATAGGAGAGAATTTATCTTTTATAAAACGTTTAAATAAAACAAAAGATATTAAATGTAGATTTTTAAAAAATGAAAAAGACTTGTTTTGTTGGAATTTTTCTAATAAAGGTTATTTCAATTTTAAGTCTAATATTCCAAAAATAATAACAAAATTTAAATTATCTTAGTTTTGAGCATTTTTTCGAGCAATATTTAACCTTGTCCCAGTTAAGTCTCCACTTCTTTCTCCAGGTGAATGGTCTTTTACAAACCATACATATTTTAGAAGGTAAATTTTCTTTTTTAATCACTTAAATAGTATTTTGTTTTATAAATTTTTGTGCAGCGTTTAAAATTAATTTTTTTCTTTCTGACTTCATTTTATCAAAGACTCTGACCATCATTGACAGTCTTGGATTTCTAGAAAAAAATTTTCTATTTTTATTTATAAAATTCCAGTAGAGACCATCCATAATGTTACACCATTCACCTTTTTTAAAATCCATCATTTTTAAAAAGTAGCTAGAGCCACATATGTATGGCTTTGTAGCAAATATTCCACCATCACTAAAAAGTCCCATACCGTAAACATTTGGTGCCATTACCCAATCGGATGAGTCAACAAACATTTCCATAAACCATTTATAAACTTGCTTTGGATGTATCTGACAAAGGTTCATGATGTTTGCTAAGATCATTAACCTCTCAATGTGGTGTGACCATCCAAAATTTAGGGCGTTTTTTATTGAAAAATCTAAAGGATCAAGACCAGTGGTTCCGTTATACCAAGATGACTTCATTTTATTTTTGTGATTAAAAAAATTTGTATTTTCTAATCTTTCATCATAATTTTGGTAAATGCCTCTCATGAACTCTCTCCAACCAATAATTTGTCTGACATAACCCTCTAAAGAATTTATTCTTGTTTTATTTTCAATTTTTTTAATTTTTTCTAAAATTTCACTTGGTGTTATCAAGCCTATGTTTATTAAAGGGCTTAAGGCACTATGAAATAGAATATTCGATTTTTTACTAACCGCATCTTCATAATCACCGAATAAATCGATTTTTGATTTAATAAATTGGTCAAAAAGTTTTTGCGTCTGCTCTCTGGTAGTTGGAAACCAAAAATTATTTGTTGTACCTGGATGGTTTTTAAAATTTAATTCAATAAATTTTTTTAATATTTCAGTATGGGAGGTGTTTTGAAATTTAAGTTGTTTTGGTACATCAACTTTATCTGGTAACTTTTTTCTATTATCTTCATCAAAACTCCACTTTCCACCTTTGGGTGTCCCATCTTTATTCATTAATATGTTAAATTTTGATCTATTTATTTTATAGAAGTTAGCCATGAATGGTTTTTTTGTACCACTTAAATATTTTTTAAACTCATCTCTAGTTGTTAAAAACATTGGAGATTTTATTTCATTAAATTTAATGCCTCTCTTTTTGAATAGAGTTTTTATTTTATTTTCAAAAAAAATATCTTCTATTTCAAAAAAACTTATTTCGGTAACCTTTTTTTCTTTAATTATTTTTTCAAGTTTTTTTTCATAGGAAAGTTTAAAATTGTTGTTACAGTCACTATAGATAACTTTTAATTTTTTAGACTTAAGTTCATCTCTATAAGACCTCATTGACGATAAAAATAATAATATTTTTAATTTATGATGTTTTTGAAATGTACATAATCCAAAATCTTCGGCCATGTAAAATGTATGTCCTGAAAACTCTTTAAGATATTTTGGGTTAAAAAGTTGATTACCTAGAATTAAAAATAATTTCATTTTTGTAAAATATATAATTTGTTTATTTTTAAGAATTAGCTCTTTTGAAGCACTCAACAGTATTGCTTAATAAACATGCGATAGTCATCGGTCCAACACCTCCTGGAACGGGGGTTACTGCCTTAGCAATTTTAGCGACTTCATCAAAATCAACATCACCTACAATACCATTGATTGTTTTATTAATACCTACATCTATTACTATGGCATTTTTTTTAACCCAATCGCCTTTTACAAGCTTAGGTTTTCCAACAGCTGCAATAATTATATCAGCTTTATTACACTCACTTTTTAAATCTTTAGTTTTTGAATGAGTAATTGTTACTGTACAATTCTCTCTTAATAACAATTGAGCCATAGGTTTTCCATTCAAATTAGACCTTCCAATTATTACAACATGTTTACCACTTAAATTTTTTTCGACTTCTTTAAGTAAAATAAGACATCCTAAAGGTGTGCATGGTATTTTACTGTCATATCCTGAAGATAGATTACCAACATTGATGGGATGAAATCCGTCAACGTCCTTTTCTGGTAGAATAGTCTCTATAACTTTCTGTTTGTTTATATGTTGAGGTAAAGGTAATTGTACAAGAATACCCGATACTTTTTGATTTTTGTTCAGTTCAATAATTTTGTCTAAAACAATTTTTTCCTGAATATTTTCAGGATACCTTATTACTTCAGAGTCTATGCCTATTTCTTTTGAATATTTTATTTTATTTTTAACATAAATCTGGCTTGCAGGATCTTCTCCCACAAGAATAACGGATAAGCCTGGAGCTATTTTTAAGTTTGATTTAAATTCTATAATCTTTTTTTTTAATTTTTCTCTTAATCCCTCAGCTATTTTTTTTCCATCTATAATCATATTTAAAACAGAGCTGGTGCAAAAAATTCAAAAGCCAAGTTTCTTAAAAACATCAAGAGTAAAATAAGAATAACTGGTGATATATCTATACCACCAAGATTTGGTAAAAAATTTCTTATTGGCCTTAAAAGTGGATCTGTCATTTTGTAACTTATATCAAGTAGAGAGTAGACTAGTCTATTTGAAGTATTTAAAACATTGAAAGCAATTAACCAACTTAGTAATGCATTAATAATTAAAACCCATATATAAATACTAACCAAACTATCAATTAAAATTAAAACTGATTTCATTTTTTATTTTTTTTCTACGTAAATTGATTGACTTGGGAATGCAAAAGAAGCCTTGTTTCTCTCAACAATTTCTTTTATTGCTATTGCTAATCTTTCTTTAACTTTTAACCATTCAGACCATCTATTTGTATTCGTAAAACATCTAACATACATATCTATTGAACTATCTGAAAACTTATCAATCCTTACTGCATGAGTAGTGTTTTCGCTTATCTTATAATCTTTTGAGGTTGTAATGTATTTATCAATTTCATCTCGGATTTTTTTTAGCTGATCAACTGTAGTATCGTATTGTAGAGTAATGATCCAATTAATTCGCCAGTTTGTTGTCTGACTAATGTTTATTACTGCGTTCTCAGCAAATTGAAAGTTAGGAATTACAGCAACTGATTTATCAAATTTTCTTACTACCGTCGATCTAAACCCAATCTTTTCTACAATTCCCTCAATAATATTTTCAACTAAAATCCAATCTCCAACTTTAAATCTTTTTTCAACTAAAACCAAAATACCAGAAATTAAATTTTTAAATAAATCTTGAGCACCTAAAGCTACTGCTACACCGAACAAACCTAATCCAGCTATAATAGGACCTATCTTAATACCCCAAAGTTCTAAAACTGCAGCTGCTCCAAGAATTAAAATTAAAATTTTAAATGCTTTTATTATCCAGTTTAAAAGATCTTTAGATAAAAGATCTTCTACAGTTTTTATTAAAACCGATATCGGACCAATAATTTGATGAAGTGACCAAAAAATTAAAATTGTTATTAGTGTTCTGTTTGCGTTATCTATAAAGCTTTCAGTGCTATCACCTAAGGATACGTAGCTTGTTGCAACAAAAAACCCTACTACAATAGGAAAAAATTTTGTTGGGCCTTTTAAAGACTCTACTAGGGTGTTGTCAAATTTGTTTGATGTTTTGGAAACATACTTTTCAAGACGTTTAATAATAAATTTTGCAAATAAACCTCTGAGAAAAAGGAATAAGAAAAAAATAATTAAAGCGATGATAATTTCTGAAATATTTATCCCAGAAATTCCATTTTTCCAAACGTCAATAAACAATTCTATAAATTCTTCTGTTTTATCCATTTTTAATTTTTTCTATTTTTAATAGCTCTTCTCCAGGATTAAAAGTTTCTGTTTTTTTCCAGCCTTTAGATTCTAAAAATTCTTTAATTTTTTTACTTATACACATAACTGTGCATTGTGTCATCAATTCTGAAAGGGAGTATTTACTTACTATCTGATCAAAACTTTCTGCACTTCTTTTAGAATAAATAAGTGTTACATCTGGAGGGTATTTTTTGATTAAATCTAAACTTTCACTGTTCAGGTCTGTTATTTTGCTTGAGGTGTAATTTATTATTTTTTTAACTTTAAATCCAGAAAGTTTGAGATCTTTATCCAGATCATAAGAAACAACATCTCCACATAAATATGCTAAATTTTTTATTTTTTTTTCAGAGTTTAAAATTATATTTTTAAGAGCGTTGACTGTACCTGAAGCAGCCACTGTATTAGTAAATCCTTTTAATCTTAAAGATCTCTCAGTTATATTTCCAACACAAAAACATTTTATATTTTTTTCATCATTTTTTAATTGTAAAAATCTGACTGCATTAGCACTAGTAAAAATTAAACCGTCAAATTCTTTTGTATTAATTGGTTCCATGTTTGCAGAGTTAATACTCAAAGTTGGCAAGTGTATAACTTTATAGTTTGATGAAAAAAAATTTGTCATCAAATCCTCAGCATCTATTAAAGGTCTTGTAAAAATAATATTCATCTTTTTTTAATAAAATTTTTTCCAGCTTTTTTTAAAATTTCCTCACCTGCTATTTTGCCTAGACTTTGAGGATCAGTTGATTTTCCAGATTTAATTACGTTGTATACTTCTTTACCGTCATCTGAAAAAAGTTGAGCTTCTAAATCAATATTATTTCCTTTAAGAACAGCTGAGCAACCAACCGCTGTATCACAGTCTCCTCCTAATGTTTTTAAAAAACTTCTTTCAGCTAACGCACATATTTCTGTACTAGTGTGGTTAATCTTTTTTAAAATTTTTTTAACATACTCGTCGTTTTCTCTGCATTGTACAGCAATAATCCCTTGTCCTGCGGTTGGAATAAATTCTTTTAAAGAAAATATTTGTTTAATATGATTTTCTAAATTTAATGTTTCTAAACCTGCTAAAGCTAAAATCGCACCATCATATTCTCCTCTTTCTATTTTTTCAATTCTTGTATCTACGTTACCTCTAATGCTTTCAACTTTAATGTCTTTATTTAAAAGTTTAATTTGAAGTTCTCGTCTCTTAGAACTTGAACCAATTTTACCTTCTTTTATGTCTGATATTTTATTAAAACTTTTTGAAACAAATGTTTCTCTCGCATCATTTCTTTCTAAGTAGGCATGAATAGTTAGGCCTTTAGTTTCTTCTGAGTCCATATCTTTAAGAGAGTGAACTGCTATATCAATTTCTTTTTTAATTAATTTTTCTTCTATTTCTTTACAAAATAAATCTTTTCCACCAATTTCAGAAATTTTTTTATTCTGAAATAAATCACCTGATGTTTTAATTTTTTTAATTATAATTTCTTTATCAATTCCTTGTACTTGACTTAAAATATTGCTCTTAACTTTATTGGCATAAGCCAAAGATAGTTTGCTGCCCCTGGCACCTATAGTAATTTTGTTGTCCATTTATAAATAAAGATTTATATTTTATAATATCTAATTTAATGAAAAAAAAACTTACTTTTTTAGGAATTGAAACGAGCTGTGACGAAACTGCTGCAGCAATAGTTCAGGAAAATGGCGATAGCACTGCAAATGTATTATCAAATATCGTCTCTAGTCAAATTAAAGAGCATAAAAAATTTGGTGGGGTTGTCCCTGAAATAGCAGCGAGATCACATATTGAAAATATTGATTTTATTATTGAGAAAGCTCTTCAAAAAAGTAAAAAAAAAATTAAAGACTTAGATGGTATTGCGGCAACAGCTGGACCAGGTTTAGTAGTATGTTTGCATGTAGGTTTTAACATTGGAAAAAGTATTGCTGCTTTTGGAAATAAATTATTTTTTCCCATAAATCATTTGGAGGGACACGCACTTAGTCCTAGTATTGAAAATAAAATATCTTTTCCATATTTATTGCTTTT
>ENA-OSEY01003056-OSEY01003056.1-marine-metagenome-genome-assembly--contig:-NODE-3056-length-10463-cov-3.564125_pt1 | contig 10463 bp, 9 predicted proteins | sample MGYA00248465_ERZ534230 | MGnify/ENA primary metagenome ERZ534230 (study PRJEB26409, sample SAMN06344110) | marine metagenome | isolation source: Sea water from surface | place: Atlantic Ocean:Southern... | reverse complement strand
TGAAGGTACTCATTAAAAGAAAATTCATTATTTAAATAGAGAGATAAAGCAAGGTGAATAAGTTCTAACTGATATTGCCTATCTTCAGATGTATGAACATTTTCCTTTTTACTAAATGTGTCTTCACTAACAACTAAATGTACATGCTGGTAATTGATAGCTTCTTTGATTCTAAAAATTGTATTAGAAATAAAATCAACTAACTCTATGTTACCAAGCCATAGTTTTGGGTCATTGATAAAAGAGTCTAAATCAAAAATTTTATTTTCAATTATATAAGTGAAATTTCCAATTACAGCTTTATTATCGTACCATCTAAAAGTTAAAAATACATTTTTATCATTTACTTTAATATCATTCCCGTCCCATTTGATATTTGTTTTTATAGTTCCAATTTCACGTATTAACCAATTAGGGAATTTTATTTCTTTATCATCATTGTATAAACTCAGATAATTTTTTTTGTACATTGAAGAAATAGCGGTGCTAAAGTTTTTTATAACATTTTTTCTTTTATAGGTACCTTTTTGTGTTAATTCCCCTTTATCCATAGAGAAATCTCTAGCAATGATTGAAAAGTTTACAATACGCTCAAATGGTGATAAAAATCCATTTATAGAAATTAACATTGCACTAAAAATTTCATGTATTTGATTGTCGTTCATATCCTCTAAATTATATTCATCATTGCTTCTATTTGGATAAATAAGAACTGTGTTATATTCTTTTCCATCGCCTACAAGAAAAACTGATTGAACTAAATCGAAGTCTTGAAATAGGTTTTCTATTTTTTGAGGTGCAATAGTTTGTCCACGACTATTTTTGTAAATATCTTTCTTTCTATCTACAATAAAATAATATCCATTTTCCTTTTTAAAAATATCTCCGCTATAAAACCAGCCATCTTTAAAAGATTTAGAATCTTTAATTTTATAGAATCCTGATGAAACATATGGACCTTTCATGCAAAGCTCGCCATCGTCCTCAATTTTGAGTTCTATGCCTGGTAATGATCTACCAACACTATTTGCAATATACTCTCTTGGTGGTGTCATTGTTATTCCACCTGTTGCTTCGGTCATTCCATATCCGCTTATTAATTCAATTTTATTTTCCTGGAAAAATAGAAAAATGTCTGGGTCTAAATATCCAGCCGCTGATAGGCCCCATTTTAAATTTCCTCCTGTAATATTTTTTAACTTTTTATTTATTTCTTCTTCTGATGATAGGTCTAAATCAATGGAGTCATTAATTGAGTCATATATTTGCACCCACCTTTTTGGAATACTTATAAAAACAGTTGGAGATATGATTGAGAAATCTTTTAATAAGGAATTAAATGCTGGTGATTCAGCAAAAGTATATGTTGCACCCCAAAAAATTGAACCCATTAATTCAAAATATCTGCCAAATGTATGGAAAAGAGGTAGGTAGCATAAAAAAATATCAGTACTTCCTATTTCAGGCAACGCAAGTGCTCTAGAAAACCTCTTCGAAATTATATTAAGCTGTGAAAATTTCACTCCTTTAGGGTTGCTTGTTGACCCTGAAGTATACATTATAGTATTTGTCCAGTTCATATCAATATCTGGCAGATATTTCATTTCGTTTATAGGAGTTTCATTATGACTATTATCAAGAAAATCATCCCATGAAATGAAATTACTTTTTATAGTCCCAATTCCGTTAACATCTACAACATACATTTCATAATCTTGTGAAATAGAATTCCATAAATGAACAGAATTCTCTCCTCCTAAAAATAATGTATCAACCTTTGATTCTTTTAGAATGTAAGAAAAATGTTCTTTGGTAGAGTTTAAAGGGATGGGAATTATTCTAATTCCAAAAGATAATGATGCTAGATCCACTAAAGCAGTTTTATACTGGTTATGAGATAGCACCCCAACGACTGGCCTTTTATTTTTAGAAATTTTTTGTAATGCACTTGCGGTTAGCAATATATCGTTCCAGAGTTTCTTGAAACTAATCTCAATCTTATTGTTTCCATCTACAATGTAGATTGCAGTTTTATTTTTATACCTATTAAATCTCTGTAGCAGTAATTGTCCTGTATGATAATTATATTTTTCAATAATCTCTGCAGTTTTCATTGCCCAAAAGTGGCTGTTATTTTGCGATATAATTTTCGATACAGATGAGAAGTGTAAAAGGTCTAAAAATGAAAAAGCCTCATCTTTTGAGACATCATTATTAATAACATATTTTAGTGTTAATTCTAGTTCATCATAGGCAATTTGGCCCTCATTAACGGAATTTAGTAGGTTGGTAATTTTATGTTTAATTTCAGTCACGAATAGCGATTAGTTTCTAATCTGTTTTTGAAAGAAGCATTGCTGTATATCATTCTAATATGTACATTCATTTGCTTTCTAAAATTTTACTAATAAAAATTCAATAAAATGAGCGATAAACAAAAAATAATAGATCTTGAAAATAGGATTCATAGGCTAAATGAAATTGGAATGGCGCTCTCAACAGAGTCCGACTCAAATAAATTATTTGAAATGATTTTAGAAGAGGCTAGAAATATAACTAATGCTGACGGGCGCACATTATACAGTAAGAATGAAACAGGTGATCTTCAGTTTGAAATTCTTAGGAATGACACGATGAACACCACTATGGGAGGAAGCTCTGGAACTAAGATTCCTTTTGACCCTGTAAAATTATGGGTTGACGAATCAACTCCCAATCAAAGTAATGTATCAGCTTATGTTGCCTTAACAGGTGAGACTGTTAATATTAAAGATGCTTACGAAGAGGCTGGGTTTGATTTTAGTGGTACAAAGTCTTATGACCAAAAAACTGGATACCGTTCACAATCATTTTTAACAGTGCCTTTAAAGAACCATGAAAATGAAATAATTGGTGTAATGCAGTTAATAAATGCCAGAGATAAAAATGGTAGGGTTGTTTCATTTGATACTGATATGCAAGAACAAATTGAATCCTTAGCATCTCAAGGTGCTGTTGCATTGACTAATAAAAAACTAGTCGGTGAGCTAAAAACTTTGTTTGAAGCTTTTATTCAGTTAATTGCAACTGCGATAGACAAAAAATCTGAATACACTGGTGGCCATTGTTCAAGAGTCCCTGTAATTACCATGATGCTTGCAGATGAGGTTGCAAAAACAAAAACCGGTAAATATAAAGATTTTGCAATGACAGAGGATGATAGATATGAATTATATATTGCAGCGTGGCTTCACGATTGTGGGAAAGTTGCGACACCGCCGCACGTTGTTGACAAAGGAACTAAGTTAGAGACAATATTTGATAGGATTGAATTGGTTAAAACTAGAATGGAAATTCTAAAAAGAGATGCTGAAATAGATTTTTTAAAGAGGCAGTTAAATGGTTCTTTACCTGATTATGATGAAGAGTATAGAAATTCAATTAAGCAAATTGATGAAAATATAAAATTCATTGAATCTTGTAACATTGGTGGTGAGTTTATGAAACCAGAGCTTCAGGAAAGAATAAAATCCATATCTGAACAAAAGCTACTATTAAATAATGAGAGGGTAAATATCCTTACTGAAAATGAAGTGCGAAATTTAAATATAACAAAAGGTACTCTACTTCCTGAAGAAAGAGATATAATCAATGACCATATATCTATTACCATTGATATGCTTGAACAATTACCATATCCAAAAAATTTAAAAAATATACCAGAATTTGCTGGTGGTCATCATGAAAAAATGGATGGTACTGGTTACCCAAAAGGTCTCAAAGCAGATCAAATGTCTCCACAAGCAAAGATTATGGCAATTGCAGATATCTATGAAGCATTAACTGCCGCTGACAGACCATATAAAGATGGGAAAAAACTATCTCAAGCAATGAGAATAATGGGCTTTATGAAAAATGACTATCATATTGATGAGGATTTATTTGAGATTTTTGTTAGTTCTGGGGTATATAAACACTATGCTGATGAGCATGTTGCTGCAGGGCAAATAGACGATGTAGATGAAAAGGCTATACTCGGAGTAAAATGAATATTTTAGAAAAACGTAAACTTTTAAAAAATAAAATATTTTCATTGCAAGATGAGGTTTTAAAAATTTTAAGTATTGATAATGATGTTGATAAGTTTTTAGATAACTCAACCATTCTTGATGAATGGGAAGAAATAATTCCTGATGCAGAATATGGTATTTTTGTAATGGCAATTCTTAACAATGTAAAAAGAGAATCGATTATCGATAAAATTTTGGATTCTATTTTAAATACTGATGAATCAAATTTTAGGGGACCAGCTACAGAAAATAATAATATAAAACAACACCCGTTTTGTTAAAATAATTCTGAATATTTAATATGAATATAGAAATTATTATAGTTCTATTAATATTGTCCTTAGGGTTTTTCCTTTTTATAAAAGAATACTTTAGTATAGATGTAACTGCCCTTATTATCCTTTCTAGTTTTTTTGGGCTGGGCTATCTCACGCCCTCTGAGGCAGTATCAGGCTTTTCTAATCCTGCAGTAATAACCATCGGTTTGTTATTTATTTTAAGTAGTGCAATTCAAAAGACTGGTCTTTTAGAATATATTGTTGTGACAATAAATAGATTGGTTCATTCCTCAAAAACTATTGGATTAGCGGCTTATTACTTTACTATTAGTATAGCATCCTCGCTCATAAACAATACTGCTATAGTAGCTATTTTTATGCCTATTACTATTAGGCTAGCTCATAATTATCGTGTAAGTCCATCAAAGATGCTAATACCATTAAGCTATGCAGCAATTTTAGGTGGTACATTGACACTAGTTGGCACGTCTACCAACCTACTCGTAAATTCCATTTACATGAGTTATGAAGGATCTCAGCCTCTAGGGATGTTTGAATTCTTAAAGTACGGGTCCATTATTTTGGTTATAGGTACTGTTTATTTATTATTCATTGCTCCAAGATTAATTCCATCAAGAACTACTACTTCAAGTTTAACAAAAAGTTATCATCTTGGTGGTTACTTAACGGAGATGAAAGTAAGGAAAGGTTCTGTCCTTATTGGAAAATCATGCTTTGATAGATCAATTAATCAAAATTATGATGTTACTGTACTTGATATAATCAGAGAAAAAAAACATATTGTTAAAGATATTAGAAGAACAATTTTAAAAGAGGGCGACATTCTTTTTGTAAGAGGCACATTAGAGAACTTCCTTCGGATGAAGGAAGTGGAGGGAGTTGCATTACTTACTGATGAGAAATTAACACAATCTGAGCTCGAGCAGGAGGATAATGAGCTGGTAGAGTGTTTACTTACAGATGATTCAGGTCTTGTTGGCAAGAGTTTAATGTCAACAAATTTTCGTCAAATATATGGTGCATTTATTTTAGCAATAAGGCGTGAAGGTGATATTTTTAGAAAAAAAATTGCGCATATGAAATTGCGTGCTTTTGATACATTATTGGTTTATGGTCCATCAAAAAAAATAGCAAGTTTATCTGATGGAGGAAACTTCATCGTGTTAGGAAAAGTGCAAGCTAGGTTGATTAAAGAAAAATTTTGGTGGGTTAGTATTTACGTGGTATTAATATCAATTATTTTTGCTGCTGTTGGATATATACCAATAATGAAAGGCGCATTTTTAAGTGTAGTTATACTTCTTAGCTTGAAAATTATTACAGCGCAGGAAAGTTATCAATCTATCCATTGGCAGGTGATCTTTCTAATAGCAGCTCTGATACCCATAGGTATAGTAATTCAGAAAACAGGTACCGCTGACTGGATAGGAAATAATATTTCAAATTTTATTTTTTTATTTTCTAGTGAACTGCAACCCTATGTATTGTTAGCTACAATATATTTTATAACAATGATTTTAACAGAGATTTCATCAAACGTTGCCACAGCAATTATAATGGTCCCTATAGCTATAGCAGTTTCAAACCAACTAGGTTTAGAATCTAGACCGTTCGTTTTTACTGTTGCTTTTGCTGCTAGCTCCTCATTTATAACCCCTATTGGTTATCAAACTAATTTGATGGTTTACGGTCCAGGAGGGTACAAGTTTAGTGATTACATTCGAGTTGGTTTACCTTTATCATTAATTCTTTTCCTATCTGCAGTATTGATCATTCCAAAACTTTGGCACTTTTAGTTTAAGTTTTATGAGGGACTTATTTTTAATCGATCCTAAGGTTACTTATCTTAACCACGGTTCTTATGGAGCTTGTCCAAAGTCAGTATTCCTTGATTATCAAAATTTTCAAAAAAGACTTGAAAAGCAACCTGTGCAGTTTATGACCAAATATTTTTGGGAAGATTTAAAAATTACTAGAGATACTCTAGGTGATTTTATAAAATGTGATGGGGACGATATATTATTATTCCCAAATCCGACAACTGCTATAAATAATATCATTGAAAACCTAGATATTGCTGAAGGCGATGAGATACTAACAACACAGCATGAATATGGAGCATTGATTCGTGCTTGGAATAGGTTGTCGATAAGGAAAAGTTTTTCGTTTATTCAACAAAAAATTGATTTGCCATTAGGATCAAAAGAGACATTTATTGATCAGTTTTGTGCGGGTATTAATGAAAGAACTAAAATCATTTTCATTTCTCATATAACTAGCCAAACTGCATTGATATTTCCTGTTGAAGAAATTTGCAAAATTGCTAAAAGTAGAGGTATCATAACAATAATTGATGGGGCTCATGCTCCAGGGCACATTGATTTGGATATAACTCAAATTGGATGTGACTATTACACAGGAGCTTGTCATAAATGGATGTGCGCTCCAAAAGGATCATCATTTTTATATGTAGCTAAAAATTTTCAAAAAGGTATGAGTCCTCAGATTATGAGTTGGGGAGAAGAGGGAGATGATCCAGGGCCATCACAATTTTTAATGGACTTTCAATGGCAAGGTACTAAAGATATGAGTGCATTTTTAGCAATACCCTCAGCAATAAGATTTTTACAAAAAAATAAATGGAAAGAAAAAAGTGTAATTAGTAAAAATTTAATCAGCCATCTTGCTGGCCGTTTAAAAGACATTCTTGGTACTGAGAGTCTTTTTAAAAATAAAAATTGGATAGGACAAATGATTAGTCACCCTTTGCCTATGGATAGCCCAGTTAATTTAAAAGATATGCTGTGGAATGATTTTAAAATAGAAGTGCCTATTTTCGATTGGAGAAAGCGAAACTTTATTAGAGTATCAGCGCATTTTTACAATGATCAAAAAGATATGGATCATTTGATTAAGGCTTTAAAGGAGATTTTTTAACTTGGCCCTAAATAAAAAAAACTCATCTATTTTTTGCTTATTATTTTTGATTTTTAGTAATTCTAATTATTCTCAATCAGTTTCTTTATATCCTAAGTGGGGTAAAAAAATTAAAATATATGATACCTATGATATAAAAAATGGAAGCATTATAATCAAAGATAGTAGTTTAATTAAAAAAATAATTCCTCTGAAATCATTGAGAAAAGTAAAATATTCACAAAAATCTTACAAATCTTATGGTGACATTCTCCTTGTTTCAGGTAAGTGGATTTTAAATTGTTCATTGTTCCCTGCTGTCATAGGCTACCCTAATTTATTTTACTCATATGGTTCCGTCAGTTCAGCTCTAATTTTATCAGGTTCAATTTTAAATCAGATAGGAATGAGACTTGGACGAAATGTTATTACTTATAAGTTAAAAGGGCTTAATTACATTAATAGAGAATTGATTTTTTCATCGATTTTTTCTGACTTGGACTTATTAAAGAGTAATAGCGACATCAAAGGAGAATATTATTACGAGCCGCACGGAAAAAAAATTGAATTACCTAAGGCAAATTGGTTTCTAAAATTTTCTGCTAATAACGAACCATTTGGAATAGAGGCTTGGATCAAGAAACATAGACTTAGAGAAAAGAGATTCTTGCAATTTGCAGTGCCAAAAAAATAGTAGTTATGCAATATATCATTACAGCTTTAAAGTCTGAAGCAAAACCTATAATCGATTATTATGGTTTAGAATTTTCAGGTTTAAGCAATTTTCCGTTATATAAAAATGATAATTTCACTCTGCTCATTACAGGAGTTGGCAGAAAAAATGTCTCCAAAGTTCTCAATTTGTTTTTTCAAAAAAATAAAGTTACAAAAAATTATATTATAAATATTGGAATATCAGGAGGTAAAAAGGGTGATTGTAGTATTGGCCAATTATTTTTAATCAATAAAGTTTCTGATGAAAAATCAAAATTGAGTTTTAATCTTGGATCTCAGCACTCTTTTGGTTTGCAAAATAACGAAATTACTACTGTTTCAAAACCTGTTGTAGATAACAACTTTAAAGGTGAGGGGCTTGTAGATATGGAGGCATATGAGATATGCAAGACAGTTAATGATTTAGAAGGCTTAGATCGACTACTTATTTTAAAAATAGTTTCTGATCATATGGATATGAAACATCATATTAGTGCGAACCAAGTAGAGAGTTTAATTAAACAAAAAATTCCAGTAATAGACAAATTCATAAGAGACCTTCGTAAATTACAGAATTAAATAAATGAAACTTATTTTATACATAGCCTTTTTAGTTTTTATTATCGGTGCTGTAGTGCTTGCTATCATGTATAGAATGCATGATGATCAAGATATTGAATAAATATATTGAGTTTATTCTTTGTTAATATTTTCAACAATAAAAAGAATAGCGCTTATAGTTTGTAATTTTTATTTATTTTCTATGAATATTATAACTGGTACTGAGACAAAAAATATATCTTATTGTGGTATACCTTTTGAAGTTTTAGGCAATAACTCATCTGAAATAAGCTATATTTTGATTCATGGAGATGAAGAAACAGCTAGAATGCTTTTGAAAAATCACATTAAAAAAAATAATGGTAGAGCATTCATTATAAAATCGAAAACTCGAGAAGTCCCATTTGGGCCAACGATTGTTGATCCTAATAGATTGTTCTCAAATATTGGAGCAAGAAAAGCTCTTAAAAATTTTAAATCAGATTGGGATAGAGACGAATTAGATAATTTATTAATTGAATTAGAAGAATCACGAGAAAGTTTTTTATTTGATATATTCCCTGATAAAGGAGGTTTATTGATAGCTTTACATAATAATTTTCGAGGATATAATGTAGAAGATGAATTAAATGATAGCGAATTATATTCTATCAAAAAAGATGAGAATCCTAGAGATTTCGTTCTATGCACAAACGCTAATGATTATCAAAAGTTAAAAGATGGTCCTTATAATGTTGTACTACAAAATAGAATGAAGAAAAATAATAATGGCTCGTTATCTTGGGCTGCGATAGAGCATGGAGTCAGGTATATTAATATTGAAACAAGGTTGGGTTGGCTATCTCAACAAAGAAAAATGTTACAATTTGTTGAAAAGAGATTAAAAAAATAATTGGATATGGGAAAAATCATTCAAAAAATTATTAAGCTTATGCCGCTTGTACTCTTTTTTATGCTGATATTTGTAGATAGGGAAGATAAAATTCAGGTATTTGGTTTTCTTTTTTTATTGTTCACTTATACTATTATTCTGGTGAGCAGAATTTTATACGCTAAGAAAGTATGGCACAAAGAATTCAATGATGAAAATTATGCAAAAGATGAAAGCATATTGAAAATGAAGGATTTAATAAAAAAATTTGATAAATGAAGATTTTAAAAAGAAAGGTAATTTTTATGAGAAATATAGACCCTAAAAGTTTATGTATAGGTTTTTTGGGAGCAGCTTTGATTTTTACTATAACTGGAGCTAAGCAAAAAAAGAACCTTGGAGATATAGTTGTAAACTCAATTACGGTATTAGATGATGGTTATGGTGGTTTTATTACCGCGTATAATCAAGATCAAAAAAGAACTTTATATCTTGGTACTGGTGAGGAAAACAACGGATATATACAAACATTTAATAAATTTCAACAGCCTACAGCTTATGTTGGTACTAACAAAGACATGGATGGTATATTAGTTCTTAACGATAGGTATGGAGAGCTAGGTTGGTCAAGATCTGCAAAACAATAATTATGAGGAGAATATAATTCAATGAAAATTGCTTTTTTAACTGCAGGCGGTATAGCACCGTGTCTTTCTTCAAGCATTGGTGCTTTAATTGAGCAGTATGCTACATTAAAACCAGAAGCTGAATTGATAGGGTATTTAAATGGCTATAGAGGCCTGCTGCTTGGTAAATCTATTAAGTTTCCAGAATCTGCTAAAAATAATTTTTCAGTTTTGTATGAATTTGGTGGCAGTCCAATAGGAAACAGTAGAGTAAAATTAACAAATGTAAAAGATTGTGTCGAACGTGGCTATGTAAAGGAAGGTGAAGATCCGTTAAAAGTAGCAGCAGAGCAATTGAAGAAAGACAATGTTGATATTCTCCATACAATCGGCGGAGATGATACAAATACAATGGCGGCTCAACTTT
>ENA-OSEY01003055-OSEY01003055.1-marine-metagenome-genome-assembly--contig:-NODE-3055-length-10471-cov-20.447181_pt1 | contig 10471 bp, 10 predicted proteins | sample MGYA00248465_ERZ534230 | MGnify/ENA primary metagenome ERZ534230 (study PRJEB26409, sample SAMN06344110) | marine metagenome | isolation source: Sea water from surface | place: Atlantic Ocean:Southern... | reverse complement strand
GTTATCAGACCAATTTATAATATCTATTTTCTCACCTTGCAATTCATTAACAACTGCTTGAACTCTACTACCTCTCATACCAACACATGCACCAACTGGATCTATTGATCCATCTTCAGTGAAAACAGCAATTTTTGCTCTACTGCCTGGGTCACGTGCTACACTCTTAATAGATATAATACCGTCATAAATTTCTGGAACTTCCTGAGTAAACAGTTTTGCCATGAATTGTGGATGTGACCTAGATAGAAATATTTGTGGTCCTTTTAATTCTGATCTTACATCATATATATAAGCTCTTACTCTATCACCATTGCGAAGCATTTCTCTTGGAATTGTCTGATCTTTTCTAATGACTCCCTCTGCTTTTCCTAAATCTAATATAATATTACCAAACTCTGATCTCTTAACTATGCCATTAACGATTTCACCCACTCTATCCTTGTATTCATTATATTGTCTTTCTCTCTCAGCTTCTCTAACATTAAAACTTATTACTTGTTTTGCAGTTTGTGCTGCAATTCTTCCAAAATCAAAAGATGGTAAAGGTTGTAAAATTTCATCACCAATATTCTTTCCTTTATTATTTTCATTTAAATTAATTGCATCTTCTAGTTTAATTTCAGTATTAGAATTTTCTGGATTTTCAGAAATAACCAATTTTCTAAAAATTTCTATATCACCACTCTCTCGATTGATCATAACTTTAATTTCATTTTCTTGACCAAACTTAGATTTAGCAGCTTTAGCAATACCTGTTTCCATTGAGTTAATTATTAACTCCTTGTCAATAGATTTTTCTAGTGCTACAGCCTCAGCAATTCTTAATAACTCTAATTTATCTGCTCTTTTATTTAACATATTTTTGTTTTCTCCAAAAAAAAATGGGCCAAAGCCCATTTTGATAATTCAACAATGTAATTGCATATATAAAAGTTTTTTTTTATTTTTCAATAAAAACTATTTTAAGAAAATGTTAGATTTGTTAGTATTTTCCCAAGAAAAAGCACCTTCTTTGTCTGGCTCTCTTCCAAAATGCCCATATGCAGATGTTTTTTCATATATAGGTTTATTAAGCCCCAACATCTCTCTTATTCCTCTTGGGCTAAGATCAAAACTTTCTTTAATCTTATCTTCAACAAATTTATTTTTATCTAAATCATTATCAAAAAGATTTACATAAATAGATAATGGTTTTGAAACACCAATTGCATAAGCCAATTGTATCAAACATTTATCAGCAATTTTCGATGCAACAACATTTTTGGCGATATATCTGGCTGCATAAGCTGCAGACCTATCTACTTTGGTTGGATCTTTTCCCGAGAAAGCACCTCCACCATGTGGCGCGGCACCACCATAAGTATCTACGATAATCTTTCTGCCCGTTAAACCACAATCTCCATCAGGACCACCTATTACAAAATTTCCAGTTGGGTTAACATAAAATTCATTCTCATTAAAATCTTCTAGAAAATTTTTTGGTATAGAATTAATCAAATATGGTCTCAATAATTCCCTTACCTGTTCTTGATTAACATTTGCGGTATGCTGAGAAGATATTACAACTGATTTAACTTTTGATGGTTTACCATTTTCATATTCAAAAGTTACTTGACTTTTAGAATCTGGTTCTATGTTTTTTAATTTACCTGATTTTCTATCCTCTGCCATTAACCTTAAAATTTTGTGAGAAAAATGAATTGGTGCTGGCATTAAAACATCAGTTTCATTACAGGCATAACCAAACATAATACCTTGATCTCCTGCACCCTCATCTTTATTTCCTGAAGAGTCTACACCCATAGCAATGTCACTTGATTGTGAATGAAGATGACTTTCTATTTTTGTAGCCTCTTTCCAGGTAAAACCATCTTGATCATATCCAATATCTTTAATGCATTCTCTTACCTTATTGATTAAATCATCTTTTTTAATTTCTGGTCCCCTAACCTCACCAGCTAATACAACTTTATTGGTAGTTGTGAGAGTTTCACATGCAACTCTCGAATATGGATCGTTAGATAAATAAGTGTCTACCACCATGTCAGATATCCTATCCGACACTTTATCTGGGTGTCCCTCTGAAACAGACTCACTTGTAAAAAGAAAATTTTTTAAATTACTCATTTTTGATCCTATTAAATGAAAAAGTTAAAACAATATACAACAAAATTAATGCGAAAAATATATTATTTCCATATTTAGAAAACAATGTTGGTTTAAAATCTCTTATGACTTCTAAATCGATATAACCTGAAACTCCATAATCTATTTTATTCTCAATATAACCTAATGGATTTATAATTGCTGCCATCCCGTTATTAGATGATCTAATTATATACTTTCCATTTTCGACTGCTCTAAATTTACTATGGATAAAATGTTGTTTGGGTCCAATAGATTTACCAAACCATCCATCTTCTGAAATATTTAATATAAAATCGAAATCAAAATTTTTAGTCAAATTTCCACTATATATAATTTCATAACAAATTAATGGCAAAAAATTTATTTGTTTAAGATCATCTTGGATTTTAATAATTTTTCTGTTTACACCTTTATCAAATGATCCAATATTATTTGTGATTGTTTTTAAACCGAATTTGTTAAGAATATTTTCAAGAGGAACAAATTCACCGAAAGGTACAAGTTTAATTTTGTTATAATTGTCAATTAAATTTACTTTACTATCAAATATTGAAAATGAATTGTAATAATTGTAATCATTGTTCATAGTCTTTCTGCTTGTTATTCCTAAACCGATTAAGTGATTTTCACTAAAATATTTTTCAAATATGTCATTGTATAAATCTAATTGATCTTCATAAGTGTTGGGTATTATTCCCTCTGGCCATACAAAAAATGTCTTTTTTTCTTCAATGGGTGAACTAATTGAAATTAGCTCATTAATCACACTCTCAGCATTAACGTTTTTATAGTACCTATCTAAACTTATATTTGCTCCAATTACCCTAACCGCAAAAGGAAGTTCTTTCTCTTTACTATTATAAAAATTTTTTTTTAAAAATTCTCCGTATGTATAAAAAGAGATAGGTAATAGCAGTAAAAAGATACACACAACCACTTCTTTTTTAGATTTTCTAAATATGAAAAGGGCGGGAGCTGTAAAAAAACTTACTACTATAAGATTTAATGAATAAGTTCCTATTATTGACAAAATGCTTAGGAAACTATTAATTTCAGAAAAACTGTAAATTACCAAGTTCCAAGGGAACCCAGTTAAAATTGTTCCTCTAATAAACTCTATTAAACCAAACAAAAGAGAAAATAGGAAAAAAGCACTTAATATATTTTTCGGTTTGTATAGATAAAAAATAGCAATACATAATGCATAAAATAAACCTAAAAATGCTGGGATGACAATTAAAGATATAGGAATTAAAAAATTAAAACTTTGATCAAAACTTAAAGATATAGTTAACCAATACAAACTGGATAAAAAATAACTAAAACCAAACAACCATCCATAATAAAAGGATTTTTTTATTCCTTGTTTTAGTCTCTGAAATAAAAAAATAAAGAAAACACTAAATGTAAAAAAATTTAAAAAAAAAAAATTATAAGGAGGTAAACTTAAGGAAGTTAAGCTTCCTAAAAAAATTATCAATAAAGTCTCAAATATAAAATTTTTTTTCAATTTAAAATGGAAGTTTTTTCTATAGATCTAAAAATTTTTTTTTCTTCATTTAACATCTGTTTATACTCTTTACTTTTTTGATGATCATGACCTAATAAATGTAAAAAACCATGTATAAAAATTTTTATTGTTTTAATTTTAAATTCATAATTATCTAAATTTTTCGGCTTATTCATATAATTAAAACTTATAATTATGTCACCAAGATAATTTTCTTTTAATTTTTTTTGTTTTTTATTAAATGGAAAAGAAAGTACATCAGTATGTTTATTCTTATTTCTAAATTTTTTATTTAAAATTTTAATTTTTTTATTATTTGAGAGAAGTAACGTAAAATAGATTTTTTTATCTACAAATTTATATTTTTTTGGGAAATGTTTACAAATCTTATTAAAAAATAATTCTTTATTTTTTATTTTTTTTGACCAAGAATTTTCCTCTGAAAGCACATTAACTTTGATCATTATTGTTGTACGCTTTCACAATTTTTGAAACTAAAGGATGCCTCACAACATCTGAATGATCAAAGTCTATAACTGCAATCTCATTCAAATGTGATAATATCTTTTTTGATCTTTCTAAACCTGACATTTTTTTGTTAGGTAAATCTATTTGGGTAGGATCACCATTTACAACTATTTTTGAATTTTCACCTATCCTAGTAAGAAACATTTTTATTTGTGTATCAGTGGCATTTTGAGCTTCATCTAAAATTGCAAAAGAATTTTTTAAAGTTCTTCCTCTCATAAAAGCTAAAGGAGCAATTTCAATGTCGCCAATTTCTATCATTCTCTGAATTTTTTCAAAATGAAACAGATCATACAAAGAGTCATACAAAGGACGTAGATATGGATCAACTTTCTCTTTCATATCTCCTGGCAGGAATCCTAATCTCTCACCTGCCTCAACCGCAGGTCTAGAAAGTATAATCCTCTCTATTTTTTTTTCTAACAACATTGTTAAACCTACAGCAACAGCAAGAAAGGTTTTTCCTGTACCAGCAGGTCCAGCAGATATTATTATTTCATTTTGTCTCAACGCTCTAACATACTCTTTTTGTTTTTCTGATCTTGGAATTATAGATTTTTTTGGAGTTTTGATTATATCAGTAACGTTGGTATTTTTTACTTTTTCATTTATCATAAATTGATCAACTGAGGATAAAATATCTTTTTGTTCTATACTACCATTATTTTTAAATTGATTTGCAAGAAATTGAATTGCATTCTTCAAAATTTCATTTTTTTCTGAAGTTGATTTGATTAAGATTGAATTTCCCCTGGAATAAATACTTGAATTAGTTATTTTTTCTAACTCTTTCAAGTTTTGGTTAAATTCACCAACTACTCCCATCAGGAGGTCATTTTCATGAAAAATTACACTAATTGAATTATTTTCTGAATAAACAAATTTTAGAGATGAATTAATATCTTTTTTAATAGTATTACTCAAATTTAAGCCACTCTTTGTTCTGAATTTTCTAAGCTTTTACCAAACAATGTATTTTGATTACTGCTATTTATTTTTACTTTTATAACATTTCCCATATCTAAATCATTACCATCAAAAATAACTGAAGTCATATATTCTGATCGACCAAAAAACTTTGTGCCACCATCTATTTTATTTTCAACTAAAACATCTATTTCTTTACCCTCAAGCGATTTATTCATATTAATTTGATTGGTAAATAATTGTTTTTGAACTTTTTCTAATCTTGTAAGTGAAATTTTTTTATCAATTAACTCAAAATTTGCTGCAGTTGTTCCTGGTCTTGGACTAAATATGAAAGAAAAAGAATTTATAAATTCAATTTTTTTAATTAAATCACATGTTTCATTAAAGTCCTTCTCATCCTCACCCGGATAGGCAATTATAAAATCACTCGAAAACTTTATTTTTGGGTTAATTTTTTGAAGTTTTTCGTAAGTATTAACATAATCACTTATTTGATGTTTTCTATTCATTGACTTTAGGATCTTATCAGATCCACTTTGAACGGGCAGGTGAACTAAAGGCATTAACTTCTTTGAAACACCATATACATTGATAAGATCTTCTGTCATATCCCTTGGGTGAGAAGTTGTATATCTAATTCTTTTAATTCCATCCAACTTTTCTATTTCTAAAATTAAATCTGACAATCTGTAATTTTCGTAATTATAAGCATTAACATTTTGACCTAGTAGTGTTATTTCACGAACTCCATTTTCTGACAAATTCTCTGCTTCTTCTAATATTTTTTTGAATGGTCTTGAATATTCTGGACCTCTTGTAAATGGTACTACACAGAAATGGCAAAATTTATCACAGCCCTCTTGAATAGTTAAAAATGATGAAATTTTTTTTGATGAGTTCTTAATATTATCTAAATAATCAAATTTTGTAATGGCATCAAATTCGGTTTCATCTATTTTTTTTTGTTTGGATAAAAATTCTTCAATTTTGTCATTTATTTTATGATAGGCTTGCGGTCCAATCACGATATCAATATATGGTTCTCTTTTGATCATTTCCTCATTTTCAGCCTGAGCAACACATCCAGCAACTATAACGATTGGTTTTTTTCGTGATCTAAAATTTTTTTTAACCCGTCCAATCTCATGATAAACTTTTTCTTTAGCTTTATCCCGAATATGGCACGTGTTGAGTAGATAACAATTAGACTCATCTAGATTTTCAGTTTTTACAAAACCTATTTCTCTCACAGTATCAAATATTCTGTTAGTGTCATATTCGTTCATTTGACAACCGAAAGTTTTGATAAATATTTTTTTATTCATCTTTTGAGTTTACTTTGACACCATATAACTCAAGTTTATGGTCTACTAACTTATAACCATATTTTTTTGCAACTTTTTTTTGCAACTCTTCAATTTCTTCATCCACAAATTCAATTATTTCACCAGATTTTATATCAATCAAATGATCATGATGACTCTCTATCATTGCTTCATATCTAGCCTTACCACCTTTAAAATCATGTTTAGTTAAAATTCCTGCTTCTTCGAAAAGCTTAACTGTCCTATAAACTGTGGCTATGCTTATTTTTGGATCAACTTTTGATACACGACTATATAACTCATCAACATCTGGATGATCAGACTCACCATAAGCGGCTTTTGACTCTGAAATAACCTTTGCAATAATTCGCCTCTGTTCAGTTAATTTTACCCCTTTAGATAAACATTGTTGTTCAATTGTATCTGACATAATTGATTTTAACTCAAATAAATAGGATTTATCAAATTTTTTTCAACTTTCAATTTATCGCAAAGTTTTGGGATATTTTCGTATTTAACCTCATTTTTTTCACTAAAATCCTCGAAACTATAACAATAATAATCAATTTTATTAGCTAAATGAAAAGCTTTAACAACTGATAAAGAATTTCTTATCCCCGCAAAACTTCCTGGACCTCGATTTACATAAATTTGAGAAACTTTATCTAAATCTAAATTTTTTTTATTTAAAAAATCATTAATTAGAATTGATAATTTTTCATAATTTATTTTGGAATTTTCATGTGTAATGCTGTAATTAATATCATTATTAATGATCATTAAAAAAATTTTATCTTTAGCGGCATCTATAATTAGCTTATTCATTTTACAATTTATTTTTCTAGTTAATTCTATTTCACAAGAGAATAATATCAAATCTTATTCTAGAGACAGTGGTGTTTTATCATTGATGTATCATCGATTTAATGAAAATAAATATCCATCAACAAATATAAGAATGGATATGTTTGATGAGCAAATGAAAATCATTAAAAATCAAGGATATGAATTTTATGATCCTAACAATTTTTTAAATGAATTTAATAAAGTAAAAAAGAATAAGAAAATTTTAATTACAATTGATGATGGATTTAAGTCATTTTATAATGAGGCCTGGCCATATCTTAAAAAAAATAAAATTCCATTCATCTTATTTGTATCTACTGAACCTGTAGGTAAAAAAGGGTATATGACTTGGGATGAAATTAAAGAAATTGATGACTCCGATATAGGCTATATAGGACACCATTCACATACACATGAATATTTAATTGATATGACAGAAAAAGAATTCATAAACGATATAGAAACAGCAACTGAAATTTTTAAAGATAAACTAGGGTATGTACCACCAATATTTTCATATCCTTTTGGTGAATATTCTCTTTTTATGAAAAATTATATATCAAAAAATTTTGAAATTGCTTTTGGACAACACTCTGGAATAATTGATAACAATAAAGATAAATTTGAATTACCAAGATTTCCGATAAATGAAAAGTATGGAGATTTAAAACGATTTAACTCACTAATAAATTATAATCCTCTAGAATACAAATCTCTTAAACCAGTAGAAAAAAAATTAGAAAATAAAGATAATCCACCTAAATTAATTGTGGAATTTTTTGATGATCAAAAAAATATTAAAAATATTAATTGTTATTCAAATGATGGTGGTTCATGGGGTCAACCAAATTTAGTATTCGAAAAAAATATTCTTTATATCAATTTCGAGTCTAAATTTTTACCAAGACGCGGAAGAATAAATTGTTCCTTAAATGATGATGGCAAGTGGCGTTGGTTTGGAACCCAATTTGTTATAATGGAAAATTAAATTAAACTTTCAAGCTCTTTGCTTGAAGGAAGTAACTTAGCATCATCAAAATCTTTTAAATTGTTTTGATTAATAATTTTTTGCAAAACTTCCACATATTGATTTCCTGTTTCAGCATAATTTTTTAAAAATTGAGAAAGAATTAAACTATCTAAAGGTTGATTATTATCTCTTAAATGTGCTCTTGCTAATCTAAAATTTTTATATGATCGATGGGTATTTAAATTTCTTTGATAAGCTCTAACTGAGGCCTGTAATACATTAAATTTCATAACTTTATGACCCTTATTCTCATCAGCCTCTTTAGGTTTTAAGCCCTCACCAGACCAAGTCCATTGCCCAAAAAGTGCATTACCCTCTTGTGCAAATCTTGATGTTCCCCATCCTGTTTCTTTCGCAGCTTGAGCAAGTGCTAAAGAAACTGGTATTTCATCCATCCTGATTTTGAGTGTTGTTAAATCTTTAGATGTTACTCCATACTGTTTGTATTTTTTTTCAAGCCATTTTTTTTCTAATTTAGTATTATTGCTTTTATTTATAATTTTAAACAAAGTCTTTCGATCTAATCTAATATTATTATTTTCTTTTAAGACTAAAGGTAAAACAATTTGAATAAAAAACTCCTTTCTTTTCTTGGTACTTTCAATCATTTTTATTTCACCAGGAAGTAAAGTTAATGCAACAGGCTTAACTAACTTTGTTTCCCTTACATCATCTAGTTTATAATCGGTGTCTTGAAATAATTGTTTAATTGTAGATGCATTTAATCTTACTGTGTCTGTTTCAAGATCGTTCAAACTAAAAATATCGATTAACAAATCTTTTTCATTTAATTCTCCTCCATCAGACTCGACACCCTCTTTTTTATTAAGTGTATATGCTAGAATGGCTTTTGAATTATTTTGAAATTCTTTGTCTTCTAAAAGTTGCTTATTAGCAAAATTAATTATTGATGGAATATGATAGAATGAAAAAACAACAAAAATACTTGTTAAAAATATTCTTGGAATTGCACCAATTCGTCTGTCATCAAAAAACTTAAACATTTTTAAGTTCTTTCTTCTCATTCTAACAAAATAAAATTTTGACTTAAAAAAAATCAATTGGTTTAAAAATTTTAGATTTTTTAATTTAAAATTAAACATTTAAAGAGCCTCAACCTTCTTAACTTCTGGTAGATAGTGACAAAGAAGATTTTGTACACCTTGTTTTAATGTCATAGTTGAACTTGGACAACCTGAACAACTCCCTTGGAGCTGCACTTTAACAATACCATCTTTAAACTCTTTAAATTTAATATCTCCACCATCTTTCGCAACTGCAGGTCTGATTTTTTCATCTAATATTTTAACTATTTTTTTTTCTATATCTTTTAAATTTTCATTATTTTCAATTAAGGTATTTTCAACAACACACTCTTTTCCGCTAGAGTAAAAATCATTGATTAAAGAAATTACTATATGTTTAATTTCATCCCATGATGTGTCATCATATTTATTTATTGAGATAAAATCTTTACCTAGAAAAATGCCTTCAACACCATTTATGGAGAGCAAATTTTTAACTAATTCATTATTAGTTTGATCTTTTTGTGTAATTTCAAATGACCCTTTATTTGAAACATTCTTACCTGGTAAGAATTTTAAAGAATTTGGGTTCGGCGTTATTTCGGTCTGAACAAACATGATTTATATATAATCAATAATTGTAAAAATGAAACTTGTTAATAAAAAAATCCTAAAAACCAACAAGTTCTTGGATTTTTTTTACCTTTTCCGAAGCTATTTTATCTGCTTTTTGAGTTCCCTCTAATAGTATTTTATCTAAATATTTTTTTTCACTTAACAACTTTTTAATTTCCAAAGATATTGGATAAATTTTATCAACCATAACTTGTGATAAATTTTCTTTAAATTCTGAGAAATTTTTTCCAGAAAATTTATTTATTGTATCCTCTAAACTTACATCCATTAAACTAGAATAAATACCCATCAAATTCTTTGCTTCGGGTCTTTTTTCTAAATCTGCACTAGTGGATGGTAATGGTAAAGTATCAGTTTTTGCTTTTTTGATTTTATTTATTATTTGGTCTTTATCATCTGTTAAATTTATCCTGCTCAGATCTGATAATTCAGATTTACTCATTTTTTTTGTACCATCTCTCAAGCTCATAATTCTTGAAAACTCTTTTTG
>ENA-OSEY01003054-OSEY01003054.1-marine-metagenome-genome-assembly--contig:-NODE-3054-length-10474-cov-11.279119_pt1 | contig 10474 bp, 11 predicted proteins | sample MGYA00248465_ERZ534230 | MGnify/ENA primary metagenome ERZ534230 (study PRJEB26409, sample SAMN06344110) | marine metagenome | isolation source: Sea water from surface | place: Atlantic Ocean:Southern... | reverse complement strand
AGCCTTCAAATGAAAAAGACCCTGGTTGGGAGTCGCCTTGGGGAAGAGGTAGACCGGGCTGGCATCTTGAATGTTCAACAATGAGTGAAAAATACCTTGGTAAAAATTTAGATATTCATGGCGGTGGTCTTGATTTAATTTTTCCTCATCATGAAAATGAGATAGCCCAGTCTTGTTGTAACAATAACACGAAAAACTTTGCTAATTATTGGGTTCATAACGGATTTGTAACCATTAATAATGAAAAGATGTCAAAGTCTTTAGGCAATATAATTTCTATAACTGATGCAACTAAAAAATATTCCGGTCAGGTCGTTAGGTTAGCATTATTAAGTGCTCACTACAGTCAACCACTAGATTGGAATAATAAACTTTTAGAAAATCAACGAGCAACCATTGAAAAATGGTATCAATTGTATGAAGAAAATAATGAAGAAATACCTTTGAAAGAGATAGACATGTTACTAGATGATTTAAATACTCCTGGTTTCATTGCTAAAATTCACGAACTTTATGCAAACGCAAATAAAGGTGATGAAAAAAGTAAAAAATTTTTTAATAGTGCTTGTAAATTAATTGGTTTATTTGATTTAACAAAAAACGAGTGGGAAGAGTTTAAAAAAGTAGATAAAGATATTTCAGAAGAATTTATTGAAAAAAAAATTAAAGAAAGATTGGCAGCAAAACAAAAAGGAGATTATAAGCTTGCTGATAAAATAAGAGTTGAACTAGCAAGTAAAGGAGTAATCATTGAGGATAAAAAAGAACAGACAACTTGGAAATTTAAATGAGTAAAGAGAAAATATATATATTTGATACCACTTTAAGAGACGGAGCTCAGACGGAAGGTGTTGATTTCTCAATTGAAGATAAAAATAAAATAGCAAAAGTTTTATCAGACATAGGTGTTGATTATGTAGAGGGAGGATGGCCTGGGGCAAATCCTGTTGATACAAAATTTTTTTCTAGCCCACCCAAAATGCAACAAACTTTATTTACTGCATTCGGTATGACCAAAAAAACTGGTCGAAGTGCAGATAACGATCCCGGTTTAGCTTCTTTAATGAATGCGAATACACCAGCAGTTTGTGTAGTAGGAAAATCTTGGGATTTTCATGTAAAAGTTGCTTTAGGAATTCAAAAAGAGGAAAATTTAGAAAACATTAAAGAAACAGCAAAACATTTTGTTAAAAACAAGAAAGAATTTTTGTTTGATGCAGAACATTTTTTTGATGGTTATAAGGCTAACCCAGAATATGCAATTGACTGCTTAAAGCAAGCCTACGATAATGGTGCTAGATGGGTTGTATTATGTGATACTAATGGTGGCACACTACCAAATGAGGTTAGAGAAATTGTTGCAAAAGTTTCAAAAATAATACCTGGAAACAATCTTGGAATTCATGCGCATAACGATACAGAAAATGCTGTGGCTAATTCTTTAGCGGCAGTTGAAAGCGGCGTGAGACATATTCAAGGAACTATTAATGGTTTAGGTGAGAGATGCGGTAATGCAAATTTGATGTCAATTATTCCCAACTTATGTTTAAAAAAATCTTTTAGCGATAAGTATGAAATTAACATTAAAAAAGATAAACTTTCTTCATTAACTGAATGTTCAAGATTGTTAGATGAAATACTAAATAGAAAACCTAATAAAAATATGGCTTATGTTGGTGCCTCAGCCTTTTCTCACAAGGGAGGTCTTCACGTTTCAGCAGTGAAGAAAGATCCAAAAACTTACGAACATATTGATCCAAAAACAATTGGGAATCATAGAAATATTATTGTTTCAAATCAAGCTGGTCGATCAAATATTTTATCAAGACTAGAACAATACGGAGTTAAAATTGACTCTAAAGATCCAAAAATCCAAAAAATTTTGGATGAGGTAAAAGATAGAGAATTTAGTGGTTATTCGTATGATGGAGCTGATGCTTCATTTGAATTATTAGCTAATAGATTATTAGGTAAAGTTCCTGAATATTTAAAAGTAAAAAGTTACGATGTGAATGTTTCAAAATTTGACAAAATACAAACAAAAGCAAGCGTAGTTTTCTTGATAGATGGAAAAGAAATTGAGTGTCATGGTGAAGGGAATGGACCTGTAAATGCATTGGATAATGCGATCAGATCTAATTTTAAAAAAGTAACAAAATACTATAATTTTTTTTCAGATTTAAAGTTACTTGATTATAAAGTTAGAATTCTGAATACTGGTACTGAAGCAACAACTAGAGTTTTAATTGAAAGTACTGATAAAACAGGTGTGAGTTGGTTTACAGTTGGTGTATCTCCAAATATTATTGAAGCTTCATTTAAAGCATTAATTGATAGCTTGGATTATAAACTTTATAAAGAAAAAGCTCCTGCTAATTTAAATGAGCAGTAAATTTGGTTTCATTCTAGTAAAACCGCAACTAGGTGAAAACATAGGTGCATGTGCCAGAGCAATGAAAAATTTTGGTTTCTCAAAACTTCACATTGTAGAGCCTAAAATTAATTTTCCAAATCATAAAGCTAAAGCAACATCCGTAGGAGCGTATGATATTATAAATAAAGCGAAAGTATTTAATAATATTCAAGATGCAATAGAGCCTTTTAATTTGGTCGTATCTTTAAGTGCAAGACGTAGAGACATAAATAAAAAAAATATTTCACTTAAAGAATTTCAAAAAATAATCAAAAGAAGAAATCTTAACTTGGGTTTAATGTTCGGTCCTGAAGCATCAGGTTTATCAAATAAAGATTTGTCATTTTCTAATTATATTTTACAAATTCCAACTTCACCTAAATTTAAATCTTTAAACTTATCGCATTCTTTGACTGTTATTTGTTACGAGATCTTTAAATCACTTAATGATAAAAAAATTAAGAATAATGAACTGAATTTAAAAGTTTCATCTAAATCAAAAATATCTTCTTTATTAGCTCATTTAATAAGCCTTTTAGAAAAAAAAGACTTTTTTATCCCTAAAGAGAAAAGGCACTCAATGATATTAAATATAAATAATTTAATTTATAGATTAGAACCAAACGATAAAGAATTAAGGATTTTAGCTAGTATTATAAGCACATTGAGTAAAAAATAACATTAAAGCTTAATTGACAAATCTTTAGTAAAGCTTATAAAAACACAATTATTTATATGACTAAAAGACTTAAATCTAAACATAAAGTAGACAGAAGGTTAAAAGCAAATATTTGGGGAAGACCTAAAAGTCCTTTTAACTCTAGGGCATACCCTCCAGGTCAGCACGGACAAAACAAAAAAGGCAAACCCACCGACTACGGTGTTCAGCTTCAAGCAAAACAAAAATTAAAAGCTTATTATGGAAACATAAATGAGAGACAATTTAGAAACATATATCGAAAAGCTTTATCAAAAAAAGGAGATACTACGGAGAATTTAATTGCATTACTTGAGAGTAGACTTGATACAGTAATTTATCGGGCAAAATTTGCACCAACGGTCTTCTCTGCTAGACAGATGATCAACCACGGACATATTAAGGTTAATAAAAAAAGAGTAAATATTTCGAGTTATGTTGTCAAAAACACAGATTTGATTGAGATAAGAGATAAGTCTAAAAAACTTACTGTCATAGACGGTTCTTTACAAAGCAAGGAAAGAGATGTTCCAGAATATATCCAGTTAGATAATAAAAATAAAACAGCTAAATTAGTAAGAATTCCAAAATTTTCTGAAGTTCCTTATCCTGTAATAATGGAACCAAACTTAGTAATTGAATACTATTCTAGATAATTGAATTTTTTAAGTCTATTTAAAAGAAATCTAATTTATAAATTTAAAAAAAAAATATCAATAGATAGAGACTCTTTTCCTAAAAAAGATCTAGATCATTTATTTTTTTATTATGGGAGTGATAAAGCTAATTATTTTCAAAATAAAAATACAAGAGGTCATGGATTTTCTAAATTTTACGAAAAACAATTAGCAATACTTAAGAATAAACCTTTAAATATATTAGAGATTGGATCATATGCAGGAGCGTCGGCAGCTGCATTCTCAAAATATTTTTATAAATCAAAAATATTTTGTTTTGATGTTAATATTTCAAATTTTAAATATAATTCTAATAATATTAGTGTTTATGGATTGGATATAAGAAATGAAAAAAAAGTTTTCAAAATTTTACATAAGATTTTTAAAGAAAAAAGTTTTGAAAAATTTGATATTATAATTGATGATGGTTCACATTATTTAAGTGACATCTTATTTAGTTTAAATTTTTTCTTTAAACTTTTAAATCAAGGTGGCACTTATATAATTGAAGATTTTAAACATCCAAATTATTATAAGTATAATTTAGATATACAAGATATTTTTGTTGACGATTTACTCTCAAAAATCCTTAAAAAAGAATATTTTAATTCAGGAATTATAAAAAAAGAGAGTCAAAAATATATATTTAGTGAGGTTAAAGAGATTTTTTCTTACAAGGGAAATTTAGAAGACTCTGATATTTGTTTTATACAAAAAAAATAAGTTAGATCAATTTTTTTTCAATTAATAATTTTTTCAATTCACCTTTTTCAAACATTTCTTTAACAATATCACATCCCCCAATAAACTCTTTTTTAATGTATAATTGAGGAATTGTTGGCCAATCACTAAAATCTTTTATACCTTGTCTTAAATTTTCATCTTCCAAAACGTTAATTCCTTTAAAATTTACATTTAAATGTTTTAAGACATTTGACACAGCCATTGAAAATCCACATTGAGGTGAGTCTGGAGTACCTTTCATGAAAAGACAAATGTCATTTTCGTTTATTAGTTTGCTAATTTCTTCTTTTGTATTCATTATTTGACCTCTGTCGTAATAGATAATGCGTGCAATTCATTTCCCATTTTACCTTTTAGTGATTTATAAACAAGTTTGTGTTGTTCTATTTTATTTAAATTTTTGAACAATTCAGATCTAATTGTTGCTGAATAATGATTATTATCACCTATTAAGTCCTTTATTTCTATTGAGGCGTCAGGAATTGATTCTTTAATTAACTTTTTAATTTCATCAATTGGTAAAGGCATCAGAATTGATTATACCATCGACTATTAATTTTAAAGAGGTCATTTATGTCCAATTTTATTAAACCCTCAATTTCAAAATACTTTTTTTGCGTAATTCCAATTAATTCATAGTAAATGTCATTTTTTTTAAGAACTTTTTCAACTTTAATTAAATTATCTTTATTTATTTCAACAATATATCTTCCTTGATCCTCTCCAAAAAAGTACTCGATAGGATTTCTTATTTTTTTAGGCTTTTCAATTCTTATTCCGTAATCTGAACTCATTGCCATTTCACTTAAAGCAACAATTAATCCACCATTTGAAACATCATGAACAGAATTAGCTAAACCTAGGTTTATTATATTTAAAACAGCTTCTCCGTTATTTTTTTCATTAAAAAAATTAATTTCGGGTGGACTACCATCTATAATAGAAAAATTTTCTTTAAGAAAACAGCTTTGTTCAATATGTCCAAAAGTTTTTCCTATTAATAGTAACAAACTTTTATCTTTTTTTAATTTATGGCTGATTGGATTTAATAATTTATTTATAATTCCAACTCCTCCGATTACAGGTGTTGGATATATATTTTTTTTATTAGTTCCATTATAAAAAGATACATTTCCTGAGACGACTGGATAATTTAAAAACTCACAAGCTTCTTTAATTCCCTCTAAACACTCAGCGAATTCTCCCATGATTTCCTCATTTTCTGGATTACCAAAGTTTAAACAGTTGGTGATTGCTAATGGTTTTGCGCCAACAGAAATTAAATTTCTCCAATTTTCACACACTATTTGTTTTCCTCCAATTTTTGGTTGGGATTTACAATAATTAGCAGAAGAGTCTACCGTAACAGCTATAGCTTTATCTTTATTATGAATCCTAACTATTGCAGCGTCAGAGCCAGATCTTTGAACCGTATCACCCATAACCATCTGATCGTATTGATTAGTAACCCAACTTTTATTTGAATGATTAGGTGACGACAAAACTTTAATTAAAGCGTCTTCGAATTTAACGTCTCGTATTTTTTTTATATCTAATTTACTTTTCTTAATTTTTTTTCTTACCCATTTTCTTTTATATACAGGAGCTTTTGTAGCTAAAGCATCAATTTGTATTTCTCCTACAAGTTTGTTGTGAAACTTTAAAGTTAAATTCTTCGTATTTGTAGTTTTTCCTATAACAACAAAATCTAAATCCCATTTATTAAAAATTTTTCTTGCGTGCTCTTCTTTTCCATCTTCTAAAATTATTAACATTCTTTCTTGACTTTCTGATAGCATCATTTCATATGGCGTCATGTTCTCTTCTCTACAAGGCACTTTTTCTAAATTTAATTCGATTCCAAGCGAACCTTTAGAGGCCATTTCAACGCTAGAGGAAGTTAATCCAGCTGCTCCCATATCTTGAATGGCAATAATTGAGTCATCTTTCATTAACTCTAAGCAAGCTTCGAGAAGTAGTTTTTCAGTAAATGGATCACCAACTTGCACAGTGGGTTTTTTATCTTCAGAGTTTTCGTCAAATTCAGCAGATGCCATTGATGCTCCATGAATTCCATCACGACCTGTTTTTGATCCCACATAGACAACAGATTTATTTATACCTTTTGCTCTTGAATAAAATATCTTATCTTTTTTTGCATGACCTACTGCCATTGCATTGACCAATATATTTTCATTATAAGTTTCGTTAAACTTAGTCTCACCAGCAACAGTCGGTATTCCAATGCAATTTCCATAGCCACCGATTCCTGAAACTACACCATTTAATAAACTTTTTGTTTTTGGATGAGAGGGAGAACCAAAGTGAATTGAATTTAATAAAGCAATTGGTCTAGCGCCCATTGTAAATACATCTCTTAGTATGCCCCCAACTCCTGTTGCCGCTCCCTGATACGGTTCAATGTATGAAGGATGGTTATGACTTTCAATTTTAAATACTATTGCATCGTTATCTCCAATATCGATTACACCAGCATTTTCACCAGGACCTTGAATAACTTGTTTTCCTTTAGTGGGCAATTTTTTTAAATGTATTCTTGATGATTTATATGAACAGTGTTCGTTCCACATAGCTGAAAAGATTCCAAGTTCTAGCAAATTAGGATCTCTTTTCATTAGCTTTTTAATATTTTCAAACTCTTCTAACTTAAGACCGTGTTTTTCTATAATTTTGTTAGTTATTCTCATCTTATTTGTTTAATAAACTAGAAAAAAGATTTACACCATCAGTGTTAGAAATCATTTCATCGACCATTCTTTCAGGATGAGGCATCATCCCTAATATATTTTTTTTGGCATTAAATATTCCAGCAATATTTTCTAAAGCACCATTAGGGTTAGAGCGATCATTTACAACTCCTTTTTCATCGCAATATTTAAAAGCTATAAGATTTTCTTTATTTAATTCTTCCAAATGACTCTCTTTTGTAAAATAATTTCCCTCATTATGAGCAATATTAATTTTTAATATCTGATTTAAATTATATTTTGAGGTAAATTTTGTTTCATTGTTAATTACCTTTATATTCACATCTTTATTAATAAACTTAAGATTTTTATTTCTCAATAAGGTCCCCTTTAACAAACCTGTCTCTGTCAAAATCTGAAATCCATTACAAATTCCAAGAATTAAACATCCAGAATTAGCTGCTTTGATAATTTCACTAACTATTAAGGATTTTCCAGCTATTGCTCCCGAACGTAAATAGTCACCATAAGAAAACCCTCCAGGAATTACAATTAAATCTGATTTTGGCAAAGTAGTATCTTTGTGCCATACCATCTTATTTTTAAATTGCATTTTTTCTAATGCGACAGCAATATCTCGATCACAATTTGACCCTGGGAAGACAATAACAGATGAATTCATTATAATTTATTAATTTTGTAATCTTCGATAATTAAATTTGCTAATAGTTTCTCACACATTTGAGTTACCTCTTTATCAGCGACTTCCTGATTTTTTTCCTCAACTTCTATTTCAAAATATTTTCCTTGTCTCACACTCTTTAAACTATTTAAACCCATGTTTTTAAGAGTATTCTCTACAACTTTTCCCTGAGGATCTAATACATCTTTTTTAAGAGTGACTGTAATTGAATATTTCAATTTATTTTTTTTTGAATTTTATCGGAATAGTTTTACCAAAATTTACTTCGCTTATGTTTGTTTCTTCAGGCATTATTCCAAATCTCCTAGCAACTTCTTGATAAGCTTGAATAATATTGCCTAAGTCTTTTCTAAATCTATCTTTATCAAGTTTTTTTTCGGTTTTAGCATCCCACAGTCTGCAAGTATCTGGACTAATTTCATCAGCCAAAACAATTTCTTTTTTTTCTATATCCTTATTCCATACTTTTCCGTATTCAATTTTAAAATCAATAAGCTTGATATTTATAGCTCTAAACATTCCGGAAAGAATATCATTAATCCGTAGAGTTGATTTATCGATTAAATTTAACTCTTTCTCAGTAGCCCACCCAAATGTGAGAATATGTTCTTTAGAGATTAAAGGATCGCTTAATTCATCGTTTTTGAAACAATATTCTAATAAAGGTTTTTCTAAAATTGTTCCCTCTGGTATTCCTAATCTCTTGGTTAAAGAACCAGTGGCAACATTTCTTACAATAAATTCAATTGGAAAAATTTCAGCTTTTTTTACAAGTTGCTCTCTCATATTTAATCTTTTAATTAGATGTGTTTTGATACCACATTGTGATAAATTAGTTAAAATATATTCTGAAATTCTGTTATTTAAAACTCCTTTTCCCTCTACTTTTGCTTTTTTTAGATTATTAAAAGCTGTGGCATCATCTTTAAAGTGTTGAATAACTAAATCTTTGTCTTTAGTCTCATAAATAATTTTAGCTTTGCCTTCGTATAGTTTATTTCCTTTATTCATGTGATTACTTTTGTTTTAGGCTTCGTTTGAAAATTATATTAATTTTTTTAATATGGTAACTAAAATCAAATAATTTTTTAAGTTTATTAACAGATATTTTATTAGTTATTTTTTTATCTGAAATAATATGGTCAAAAAAAGATGAATTTTCTGACCAAGCCTTCATAGCATTTTTTTGAACTATTTTGTAAGCTTCCTCTCTTGAGAAACCAGCAGAAGTCAATTCAAGCATTATTCTCTGCGAAAAAAATATTCCATTTGTTATGTTAAGGTTTTTTTCCATATTCTTCGGATAAACATTCAGATTTTTTATTACATTACTTAATCTGGTTAACGCGAAATCTAATGCTATTGTAGCGTCGGGACCTATGTTTCTCTCAACAGCTGAATGCGATATATCACGCTCATGCCATAAGGCTATATTTTCCATTGATGGAATCACATTTGATCTAATTAATCTTGCTAAACCTGTAAGATTTTCACTTAAGATAGGGTTCTTTTTGTGAGGCATTGCTGAAGATCCTTTCTGTTTTTTTCCAAAAAATTCTTCAACTTCTAACACCTCAGTTCTTTGTAAATGTCTTATTTCAATAGATATTCTCTCTATTGAGCTCGCAATTATTCCAAGTGTCGAAAAGAATTGCGCATGTCTATCTCTTGGAATTATTTGAGTAGATATAGGCTCGACTTTAAGCTTTAATTTTTTTGCAACATATTTTTCAACTCTTGGATCAATGTTTGCAAATGTTCCAACAGCACCTGAGATTGCACAAGTTGAAATTTCCTTAATCGAATTTTCTAATCTTTGTTTATTTCTAAGAAATTCTTGGTAAAAAGTTAACATCTTTAAACCAAAAGTGATAGGCTCTGCGTGAATACCGTGACTTCTACCGATACACATAGTGTATTTATGCTTTAAAGCTTGACGCTTAATTGAAAACAATAATTGATCTAAGTCTTTTAATAAAATTCTACCTGACTGTCTTAGTTGTAAATTAAAACAAGTATCTAAAACGTCAGATGACGTCATTCCTTTATGTAAATATTTTGCTTCTTTACCAGCTTTCTCTGTGATGGAAGTTAAAAAAGCTATCACATCATGTTTAACCTTTTCTTCAATTTGTTGAATTCTTTTAACGTTAATTTTAGCTTTAGATTTTACTTTTTTAACTACCCCCTTTGGAATTATTTTTAATTTTTCCATCGCTTCGGCAGCAGCAAGTTCAATTTCAAGCCATATAGAATATTTATTAAAATCTTCCCATATTCTTTTAACTTCTTTTCTAGAATATCTTTCAATCATTTAAGTATTATTTTTAGAAAGGGTAAAAATTTCATAACCAGACTTTGTTACACCAATAGTATGTTCAAATTGTGCAGATAAAGATTTATCTTTCGTTACTGCTGTCCATCCGTCATTAAGTATCTTCGTTTGATAATCACCAATATTAATCATGGGCTCTATAGTAAAGATCATCCCTTCATGTATTTTTCCACCTGTTCCTTTTTGACCGTAGTGTA
>ENA-OSEY01003052-OSEY01003052.1-marine-metagenome-genome-assembly--contig:-NODE-3052-length-10478-cov-8.069416_pt1 | contig 10478 bp, 10 predicted proteins | sample MGYA00248465_ERZ534230 | MGnify/ENA primary metagenome ERZ534230 (study PRJEB26409, sample SAMN06344110) | marine metagenome | isolation source: Sea water from surface | place: Atlantic Ocean:Southern... | reverse complement strand
TGGTGGCTATGCTTGGACTTGAACCAAGGACCTCAGCATTATGAATGCTGCGCTCTAACCAGCTGAGCTACATAGCCTTAAAGAGTATTGTAATTTTATAGGTCTGTTAAGAAATCCTCAAGTTCATTATTCAAGTTCAAATGTAAATTTATGTGGTACATCATCCACAGCAATAGCTCTTCCATCTCTGACAATTGGTTTATATTTCAACTTACTTGCCGCCCTTATTGACGCACTGTTAAACATTGAGCATGTTGTAAATTCGCCATCTCGATTATTTACAGAACGACATTTTCCTTCGATTATTCTTATATTCTCAACGGTACCCAATTCTGTAAGTTTAAAAGATACGATAGCATATCCTTCAGTACCTCTTTCCGCGGCTCTTCTAGGGTATACGGGCTGAACTTTAAAAAGTGGTATGTATTCATTATCAGATTTATTTGATTCTGAAATTAAATTTTCATAACGTCGTCCATCCAAGAGCAATTCCCAACCTATAAAATCCCCAACATAAGTTATGTCGTAATATGAACCAAATAACCTATCATCTGGCCCAAGAATCTCATTTTCTTTAATATATTTTTCTAGCCACGGATTTGAAAAGATCCTAACTAAACCATATAACTTGAAATCTTCAATGTTATCTCTCATGAAGTCTCTCGGTATATTAACTTTAAATTTTGGTAGATTTTCAAATGACAAAGTATGTGTGTTTCCAGAAATGCGACTTGTGAATTCACGGCTAGAGGGATTAAATATTAATTCATCTGTTTCAATGTTATAGCCACCACGATATGTATGATTTGAACTCACAGCAATTTCTACTTCAAATTTATAAGTCTTATATTCACCAGCAGCATAAAGTTCATAATAGTCCTGAAGTCTTTGTTTGTACTCACTGTCTTTTTCCCATTGGTCCTTTTTGGGAATTCGATCTTTTAGTTCATAAAAATTAGTAAATATTTTTTTAACATCTACAGTTTCTATTTCCTTGACTATGTATTCAGAAGCGAGAACTTGGTGAATTATTAATAATAAGAAAATAAATTTCTTCATAGTTAATAATATTATTGCTTAATTTTGTCAGTTTCAAATATGTCACTTTCTTCTAAAAAGTTCAAAGAAAACACATATATAGCTGAAACATAAATAGATAAGTAAACACGAGCATCTACTTTTGGAAAGATTAAAAATTTGATAATTATTGCAACACACAGAATCAAGCAGATGAGATTAATCCAAAATTTATTTTTAGCAATAATAAAGTTTGAACACAATACAATCATTAAAATTGTTGATGAAAACCATGTGATATAGTTCATATCAGTTAGAATCCAAACTATATTTCCTAGGAGAATTTCAGCATATTTGTTTAAATTAAAACTTGGATTGAATGAATCTAAATTGCTCTGAGTACTTATCAGGCTCGTATAAAAATGACTCCACCATCCGTTATGTGAAATGCTTGTTGAGATTAGAAAGTAAATTGATAAAAACAGTATTGAGTAAAGTATGGGCATACGAAATTCTTTATCTAATAATGGCAACAATCCTGCAAGGCCAGCTACCACAATCATATCAGGCCTAAATGTTAATGTTAGTGCCATTAAAAGATAAGATAAATGAAGTTTATTTTTTAACAATAAAATTACTGAAATTAAAAATATAAGTGCAGTAACAGCATCGGGAGTCATTAGTCTTGCAAGAAGTAAAAATTGAGAAAAGAAGACAAGAGGAAGCCATAAGAATTGCAATACATTCTTTCGAAAAAAGAAAGTAATAAAAAACAATAAGGTCATGATCAATGTAGAAAAAATAGAAATATATTTCATGGATTGATATTCATTCAATCCAGTAAATAACTTCACTGCTTTAATTAGAGCAATATAGCCGGGTTTTAGTGCATACATTGGCATCATAGACTTAAGATTTCCTGGGCTATCAAACTGATCTTGTCTATATTTTCCAGTACAACAAAGTGTTTGAAAAAGACCAGGATCAACTTCGTCTTTTAAAGTTTTATATGTGTATCCATGAGCTTCATCAGTAGATTTGCCTTCATCAAGCTGAACTGCCATGGTATAGGCTATTGCATCCCAATTATAAAAGTTTCCTGTATTAGCTTTTTGATAAAAAAAACTCAAAATTATAAGTAAGAATGTAATATTTAGAGCTCTTAATATCATTTTTTAAAGACCAAATTTACACTAAGAAAGTAATTCAATATTAATCCTGCTAATATTCCAAATAAAGCAGATGCAATTACAGAAAATTCACTCAGATAAAATTGCGACGCAACACCAATATTTGCAAGTATAGAAAAGGAATTAGCAAAACAATATTTAATCAATCCTTTCATTCGTTCTTTGAATAATCTATGAATATTATGGAATGTTAGGTAATTATTGAGGAAGTAGTTAGAGCACATGGCGAGTAATGTGCTTAATGTATTTGCTATGATAAAACCTATACTTTGTGTCAAAAGAATTTTGAGCACTATTAAATGGACTAACACTCCCAAAGTTCCTACAAAAGCAAATACTACAAAGTTTGCTGGAATAAGCCCTCTAGATATATTCTCAAATATCTGCCCAACTAAATTAAATACTGTTGAAATATTAAGCTTGCTTTCACCAGCTATTCTACTTCTAAAATCTATCCCAACTTCTTTCACCCTCAATTGTTTATTTAGCATCAGAAGGTCAAACAGAATTTTAAAACCATCTTTATATAGTTTCTCTTGCAGTTCGCCAAACTTTTGATTTGTTATTATAAAAAAACCAGATAGAGGGTCCGTAACTTTTTTACTTAAAAAGAAATTTGTAATTTTTATTCCTAGATTACTTAATGTATTTCTGGCAGTTGATAATCCATGTGTTTCACTTTTATTCAAGAATCTTGAACCAATTACAATATCTACTTCATTATTCTCAAAGGCTTCAACGAAAAGCTCCAAATTTTTAGGATCGTGCTGTCCATCACCATCAATCACACAAATATGTTTTTTTGTAGATAATGCGTAACCCTCTACAACTGCTGAAGAAAGCCCTTTTTTCCAAGTTCTTTTGATACAGGAAACTCTGCTATTAGATGTTGTATATTTTTTTACTGTATCAGCAGTTCCATCTGGGCTATTATCATCAACAACAATAATCTCATAATCACAATTTTTCAGATTATTTTCTATTTCATTGATGACCCTAAGAATATTTTGCGATTCATTGAAAGTCGGGATTATTACACTAACTTCAAACATTAAATTTAAACTCGATTACATCTCCATCTTGAACGAGATATTCTTTTCCTTCAATCTTTAGTTTTCCTTTATCTCTTGCTGTTTGTTGACCACCACATTCAATATAGTCAGAGAATCCTATTACCTCTGCTTTAATAAATCCTTTTTCAAAATCACTATGAATTTTACCTGCTGCATGGGGTGCTTTTGAACCTCTTTTAATTGACCAGGCCCTTACTTCCTTTGGTCCTGCTGTGAAATAAGAAAAAAGATTTAGTAGCTCAAAACCTTTTTTTATTATTACATCGAGTGTTGGCTCTTTTAAGCCAAGCATATCAAGATATTCAAGCCTTTCTTTTCCATCGAGATCTATTAATTCTGCCTCAGCCTTTGCATATACTTTTATAAGTTCTTTATTAGTTTTTTTAGCATGTTCTTCGAGTTCAGAAATATAGAGATTTTTTTCATCATCTTCATGGAGGTTTGCAATATAAAAAAAAGATTTCGACACAATGAGTTGCAAGTTTTTTAAAAAGTCCTCATCACTATTAGAGCTTAAATCAGCATTAAAACCTTTATCAGATAATTCTTTTTTAATTTTTTCTAAATATTCATATTCATCTTTGAGGGCTTTATCTCCATTTCTTAATTGTTTTCCTACTTTTTCAATTCTTTTTTCAACTATTTCAAGATCACTGAGAACTAACTCAGTCTCGATAGTTTCTAAATCGTCAATAGGAGAAATTTTACCCTCTACATGAATAACATTGGTGTCTTCAAAACAACGCACTACATGTGCAAAACATTGTGTTTCTCGAACATGAGATAGAAATTTATTTCCAAGCCCCTCTCCAGAGTGTGCACCTTTTACGAGACCAGCTATATCTACAAATTCCATGTAAGACGGAACAACTTTTTCAGGATTATTAATTTCTGCAAGCTTATCAAGTCTTGTGTCAGGTATATTTACCCTTGCAACATTCGGTTCAATAGTACAAAAAGGGAAATTTTCCGCTTGAATTTTTTGGGATGTTAAAGCGTTGAAAAGAGTAGATTTACCAACATTAGGCAAACCCACAATACCACATTTAATGCTCATTAGAGTGAAGGTCATTCATTATAATCATCCAGTCTTTGAGCAAGATTTTGCCGATATTGTTTATAGCCTTTTCGAATGCAATAGCCATTTTTTCTTTTTCTTGCGGATTTGGTTTCTTTATCACCCAAGAATCTGTCTGTTCTTTATTTGGCGGATGTCCTATACCAAATCTTAATCTGACAAAATCGTTTCCTATTACCTTTAAAATATCTCTTAGACCGTTGTGTCCAGCATGACCTCCAGATAGCTTTAACTTCACATCACCTGGCTCAAGGTCCATATCATCATGTACTACTAATATATCTTTAGTGTCTTTAACCTTATATTTCCTCACAAGTTGGAGTGTTTTACCGCTTCTGTTAATAAATTCTCTTGGTTTTATCAAAGCAATTTTCTGTTCTTCAAAATCAATTTCAACATAATCTGCATCAATTTTTTTTAAGTATTTAAAATCTGTATTGAATTCTTTGGCAATTAAGTCAAGGAAGTCATAACCTGCATTATGTCTAGTTTTTGAGTATTTATCGCCTGGATTGCCTAAACCAACGATACAAAGATGAAGCAATTTATTCTGATTTCTCCTCAGAATTATCTGACTTATTTTCTTCAGGAGCTTTTTCATTATCACCTTCCTGTGTTGTTGCCTCTTCACCTTCAACAGCATCAGCATCTTCCTCAACTTCATCTTCAAGAAGCATTGCGCCACCTCTCGCAGTTAACACTGAAACAATCACTGGATCTTGATTTTTCAAAGATTTTGGAAAACTATAAGAAGAATTTTTTTCTAGTGCACTTAGCCTTACCTTTTCTTTGGATTTTATTTCTTCCATATCTACTTCAATAAATTCTGGAATATTGTCTGGATCAGCTATTACTGAAAGTTCCTTTAATACGTGGTTTATCACTCCACCCTCGATTTTTACACCAAAGCATTTATCTTGATTAGTTAAAACAACCGGAACAGTTACATTAATTTTTGTACCCTTTGACACTTTTTGTAGATCGAAATGAATAAAAATATTCTTTGATGGGTGTTTTTGTACATCTTTAAAAACAACATTATGTTTTTTATCAGCAAGCTCTAATTCAACTAGAGAGTTAAAAACTGATTCATTATTTATAATTTTAAGAAGTTCATTGTTTTTGACTTGTATTGCAACTGGTGCATCTTTTCCTCCATAAACAACTCCTGGTACTAATTTATTTTCGTAAATAGCCTTCTTCGATGAGAGGCCACCTGTTTTTTCTCTTATTTCAGCTTTTAATTTTAAAGTTTCCATTATTTAAAAAGTTCGCTTATTGAGTCGCCTGTTGTAATCCTTTTAATTGATTCAGCAATTATTGGCGATATATCAAAGACGTCTATTTTAGGACATTTTTCTGATTTGTCACCAATATCAATAGAGTTTGACACCACAAGCCTATCAATAGCTGATTTATTCAAATTTTCGATAGCATTTCCTGAGAGCACAGGATGAGTGATATATGCTATAACTTCTCTTGCACCCTCTGCCTTTAATGCATGGCTAGCATTACTTAGAGTGCCTGCTGTATCAATTAAGTCATCTGGAACAATACAAACTTTATCTTTTACATCACCAATTAGATTAATAACTTCTGATTCATTAGCTTTTTCTCTTCTTTTATCAATAATCGCTAAATCTTTGACACCAAGCGTTTTTGCGACTGATCTTGCCCTTATAACACCACCAGTATCTGGTGAAACTACCTGTAAATCTTCAACTTTATATTTCCCAATAATTTCTTTGCACATAATATTTGATGTGTAAATGTTATCTACTGGAAAAGAAAAGAAACCTTGAATTTGTTCAGAGTGAATATCGAGAGTAATAACTCTAGAAATGCCAACACTAGTTAAAACTTCAGCAATTACACGAGCACTTATTGGAACTCTTGCTGACCTTACTCGTCTGTCTTGTCTGGCATAGCCAAAATAAGGAATGACGGCAGTGATTGAGTTTGCTGAAGCTCTTTTTAAAGCATCTGCTATCAAAACTAACTCCATTAAATTTTTTTCAGCAGGAGAGTCTGTAGATTGAATTATAAATGTATCTGAGCCTCTAACATTGATATCGATTTCAACATTCACTTCGCCATCACTAAAAGTACTTACTTTGATTGGGGCTAGTTTTTTTCCAAGATTTTTCGCAACTGACTCTGCTAGCTCTTTATTTGAGTTTCCACTAAATAGTAATTGTTTTTCCATTATCTATTGGCTGGGGTGGTAGGATTCGAACCTACGAATGGCGCCACCAAAAGGCGCTGCCTTACCACTTGGCCACACCCCATTGTCATTAAAATCAATTGTATTCTAAACTTTTAGCAACAAAAATTCTAAACTTCTTTTTAGTATTTTTTTTCAATAACTCAATATCATCTCTAAAGGGATTTTCTAAAAAAACACTTGAGCCAGTACCAGTGAGTTTTAATTTATCTCTAAATCTTTCGCCACCAATACCAATTAAATAATCATAAAAAGCTTTAAATTCACGTGATTCACTTTTAAGAGGTTCAAAAAATGAATTAGTTTTTCTATCGGGTTCACGATTTGTTTGAAGAAATTTTGAATTGTACAGATCTTTAGTTGAAATATTGAAATTTGGCGAAATTATTAAATATTCGTTTTTAAAAGAGTGTTCTTTTTCAAAAACCTCACCAACACCGCTAGCAAAACCACTTTTTTGCTCTAAAAAAATAGGAACATCAGCACCAAGTTTTTTTGATATTTCAGTTTTATCTAAATTCTTAATTTTTTCTCCATGAAACATACAAAGAAATATTAGTGTTGATGCTGAATTTGAACTCCCAGAACCAAGTCCAGAGCCATAGGGAATATTTTTTTTAAGGTTTATATTGAAAGATTGTTTTTTATTAAACACTTCATTAAACCAACTACAGGTTTTTTCAATAATATTATTCTTAATTAGATCAGGGTCATCACAAAAAAATGAGTTTTTGATGGATGGAACAAAATTTATCTCATCAAAAATATCAATTAATTCGAAATGTGTATAAATATTATGATAGCCATCATTTCTCTTAGATAGCACATTTAAAAAAGTATTGATTTTTGCTGGTGATTTATGTGTGAATGAGTCCATAGAATGCTAATTTTATTATTTTTACAGCGAGAATTCAGTTACTACATTGAACAACTCAATTCAAACAGATAAACTTGCACATCCGTTTATAATTTATATATAAAAAATAAGGTCTAATTATGGAATTACATTGTTGGGGCATAAGTCATAAATCTACTTCTTTAGAAGTAAGGGAAAAGTTCGCGTTTAATAAAAAGGAAATAGATGAAGTTCTCACAAACCTAAAGATTACAAATACATTTGATAATGGGATTTTGCTCTCAACTTGCAATAGAACTGAATTTTACTCAGTCTGCTCAAGGTCTGATATAAAAAATTTTGAAAAGGTTGTTTCTAAAATTTTAAATAAATTTGAAAATCTCAGAAAAAATGACCAATATCTGTACGCTGGTACTGATGCATTTAAACACTCATTAAAAGTGATGACAGGTATAGATTCAATGATAATTGGTGAGCCAGATATATTCGGCCAAGTAAAAAAATCGCTAAATAATTCACGTTCAATGGGATTTTTAAATGCTGAGTTGGAAAATACTTTCAATAATGCGATAAGATTTTCAAAACTTATAAGAACTGAAACTGATTTATCAAAGAATCCACTTTCTATATCAACTATAGTAGAGGGACTTATATCAGAAGAAGATGAAATTAAATCCGTCCTTGTTATTGGTGGTGGTGATGTTGCTCGAAAGCTAGTGCCAAAACTAATAAAAAAAGAAAAGGAGGTATTTTTACTAAATAGATCTAATGTCGAAATAAGTGGAATAAAAAGCGATTCACTTTCAAAAATTAAGACCTATCTTAAAAAATCTGATGCAGTTGTCATAGTTGCATCATCTAACAAAAATTTTATTGAAGAAGATTTTTTATCAAAAATTCAAAAAAATATTTTAGTTTTTGATTTAGCAATTCCAAGAAATATATCTTTTAAAATCCCAAAAAATAAAAATGTAACTGTCATTACTCTTGATGAATTGGGGGAGATGATGAAAAAAAATGAGGATACTAGAAAAGAGGAAGTGGATGCTGCTAAAGAAATTATTAAGTTAAATGCTGATAAAGAATTTAGAAAGCTTAAAAATAAGCAAATGATGGGGAGAAACCAAAAGGAAGCTAGAGAGAAAATTTTCAATGCAAAAACGGAAGCGCTTAAAAAAGCTAAAAGTAGTTTAAAAAAGGGCATTGATGTAGAAAAAGTTTTAGAAGAGCTTGCTAATGAAATTGCGTCAAAGAATGCTCATGAATTATCAAAAATTATTGATGATCCTTCAATTATAAGCTTTATTAAAAAGGCCAAATGAGAGATTCAATAAGAGACACTTTAGAAAACTTAAAGAAAAAAGAAAAAGATTTAAATGCATCTCTTTCAACACCAGAAATTACAAGCAATATACAAAAACTTACATCGTTAAATAAAGAATTATCTGAAATTTCAAACATTGTCGAAGATTATGAAAAGTATTTGATGCTCGAGAAGAACTTAGAAGAAATAAATGAATTGCTTCTTGATAAAGATATGAAGGATTTAGCTCAAGAAGAAAAATCATCAACAGAAAGCCAGCTTACTGATCTTGAGACTGAGATAATGTTTAAATTGCTGCCAAAAGACGAGGATGATGCAAAAGATATTTATCTTGAAATAAGAGCTGGTGCTGGTGGTGATGAAGCAGCAATTTTTGTAGGTGATCTCTATCGAATGTATTCAAGATTTTCAGAAAGGAATAACTGGAAAGTTGAAAAAGTAAAAGAGGTTATATCTGGCCCTGGAGGTTTTAAAGAAATTATTGCAATGATTTCTGGAGAAAAAGTTTATGAGAGGATGAAATTTGAATCAGGTGTCCATAGGGTACAAAGAGTTCCCGAAACAGAATCACAAGGTAGAATTCATACTTCAACATCTACAGTAGCAATTTTGCCAAAAGTTGATGACATAAAAGAAAGTGAAATTAATCAAAGCGAAATTAGGATTGATACTTTCAGAGCATCTGGCCCTGGTGGACAATCAGTAAACACTACTGATAGTGCGGTGAGAATTACTCATATTCCTACTGGAATAGTTGTTTCTCAACAGGATGAAAAATCACAACATAAAAATAAAGCAAAAGCCCTAAGTATCCTTTCCTCAAAAATCCATGACTTTGAGAAACAAAAATTAGAAAGTGAAAGAGCTTCCAAAAGGAAAAATATGGTGGGAACTGGAGATAGAAGTGAAAAAATTAGGACCTATAATTATCCTCAAGGAAGGGTCACTGAACATCGAATAAAATTGACAGTACACAACTTAGAATCCGTGATAGATGGAGAATTGAATGAAATTGTTGATTCATTAATCACTCAAAGTAATGCTGAAAAACTTTTAGAAATTGAAGAACAATCAAAATAAATTAACAACTATTTCAGATGCTTGGCGTAATGCTTATGGTAAGGACTATGAAGAGGGCCTTCATTTTTTATTAAATACTAATGATCTTTTAGAAAGAGATGTAGAAAGAATATGCTTTGAGATTTCTGAAAAAAGACCTATTCAGTACATTATTGGAAATTGGGATTTTTATAACGGTAATTATGAGGTCAATTCAGATGTCTTAATTCCAAGACCTGAAACAGAGACTTTAATTGAGCACATAGAAAATTCTAAATTACAGCCAAAAAGCATTCTTGATTTAGGCACTGGAACAGGATGTATTGCTATTGAACTATCTAAAATATTTCCAAAAGCCACCGTTGATGCAGTTGATCTGAGTATAAAGGCAATATCTATTGCAAAGACAAATGCTAAAAAAAATAATGCAAACGTTAGATTTTTAAATTCAAACTGGTATCAGAAAGTGTCGTTGAAGTACGATTTAATTGTAAGCAACCCACCATATGTAGATAAGAGCGCCAACACAAATGAGAGTTTAAAATTTGAACCAGAAGAGGCTATTTTTTCAGATGAAAATGGTTTGAAAGATCTTAGAATTATAATTTCCCAATCAAAAGATTATTTAAATTACGGAGGAATTATTTTTTTGGAGCA
>ENA-OSEY01003051-OSEY01003051.1-marine-metagenome-genome-assembly--contig:-NODE-3051-length-10479-cov-4.814074_pt1 | contig 10479 bp, 8 predicted proteins | sample MGYA00248465_ERZ534230 | MGnify/ENA primary metagenome ERZ534230 (study PRJEB26409, sample SAMN06344110) | marine metagenome | isolation source: Sea water from surface | place: Atlantic Ocean:Southern... | reverse complement strand
TACCTTGTTCAACAGCCCACAAGACTGAATCAGTAACATCATCTTGCATTTTTCTTCCCCACTGCCTATTTGCTTCTTTTACATGCTTTCTGCCGTATCCAGTAGACCCTCTAAAGTTCATACTTAAAACTGCATAGCCTCTTGACGCGAAGAACTGGTGTTCTGGATTATATCCCCAGTAATCTCTTGCATTTGGTCCACCATGTGGATTTACGATTAAAGGAAGATTTTTACCATCAGAATTTTTCGGAATAGTTATATATCCATTTACAACTAATCCGTCTCTTGCTTCAAATGAAATTGGAAGCATTGGAGACATTTGGTTTTTATCTATCCATGGTCTTGATTTAGCAATGAAAGATATACTTCCTTTATTTCTATCATAAAAATACATCTCACCTGGATTAGTGTCACTCCATGTTCTTATAATTGCTTTATCTTCATTTTTAGTCCAACTCCCAATAGAAACTTTATCATTTGGGAAGCTAGCTTCGATAGAGTCGTAAACCTGTTTTAAATCATTATCTAGCCAAACTTTTTCAGGTTTTTCTCCATAATAAGATACATATAAAGGTTTTTCTGTTTTTTCTGAAATAGCTATTCCACCTACATCGTAATCTGGATTTTCATAAATTTTTTCTACGAACTTATCTTCATAAGCGTCATATAACCACAATGCATCAGTATCTGAGTCATCTATTACCGTACCATCTTTTGCAACGGCTTGTCCTCTCATATATACATATCTAGGATCATAGGAATATGATGAAGGCGAGAACATTGGTTCTTGGAATTTAAATTTTCTAAGCAATTCAAAATCAGCATTTTCATCATTTCGATGATATAAATAATAATTTAAACCTTTAACAGCAAAATAACCCCTAACAACTCCCTGTTGATCAATTGCCCATCCAAGACTTGTTTGTCCATCAATAACAGGATCTTTAGCAACAATCTTAGTTCTTCCTGTATAAATATTTAACTTATGAATATCTCTGTATTTTGGTCTTCTTTCGTTATAAGAAATTAAAATATGCTCATCATCTTCTTCAAGTAGATCTTGAATACCTGCATATGCAAAATAACCGTCTACTACTTTTCCTTCAACTAACATTTTTGGCTTTGTTCCATCTATGTTTATAGCCCATAAACTATATGTATCTACACCTCTTGATGGTTGTCTATAAAAAGCAATTCTTTCGTTGTTTAGCCAATCAAATCCAACTAACCTTGATCTACTTTTAGTTCCACTAAGCAAAGTTGGTGTATTTGTTTCCAAATCAATTACCAGTAAAACTCTAGCAGCTTGAGGGTCATCATCTTCTTCAATTGCACATTTTGCTCCAGAAGCAGGAACCATTGCAGCAAAGTACTTTCCATTAGGTGATAAAGTACCGCTAGTCATAGCGGAATCACAGAAAAAGTGCTGAACAGGTATATTGTCATTTGATTGAGCATCTAAACTGAATGCAGAAATTAAAAAAGTAAAAATAAATAATGTTTGTTTCATATTAATATTCCTTTGATCTGATTTTGTAAGTGAAAATAACTTAATGTTTGAATTATTACATATTTTTTATTAAAAAAAAGCTGATTTAATGCTTTTTGAGGAAAAAAAGCTATTTAAACAAAATGTTTGCACATTTTGATTATTTACATGATAATTGTAGGTTATTACATAATTTTATGGGGATATAACTATGTTAAATAACAAAAATTTATTTTTATCAGCTTTGCTTGTTTCAAACTTTGCTTTGATCTCAAGTTTGTACGCTGATAATCCTGGCGAAGTGGTTGCTCAAGCAGACGAAGCTGCTGAAGAAGTTGTCACTGAAACTCAAGCTGAAACTGCTTCAGCTCCTGCAGAATCAAGCACATCTGCAGCAGCAAGTGGTGACGAGGTTGAGTTATCAAAAATCAGTGTTACTGGTTCAAGGATTAAAAGAACAGATGTCGAGGGTCCTCAACCTTTAACTATCATTACAAGTGATGATATTGATCAAGGTGGATTCTTATCTGTATATGAAGCTGTTGCCTCAGTTGCACAAAATACTGGTCAAACAGTAATGGATCAACTTGGCGGTGGTGGAAACCGTTCTGATAACCAACTTAACCTTCGTGACTTTGGTCCAGGAAGAACATTAGTCCTTGTTAATGGATTAAGAAGAGCTAACTATCCTTATCCTTCAGGAGAGGGTGATGCTTCCTTTAACTGGAACAGAATTCCTATAGGTATTGTTGAAAGAATTGAAATATTAACATCAGGTGCATCTGCTATTTATGGTGCCGATGCTGTTGCAGGTGTTGTTAATATTATTTTAGTTGATGGCATAGAAGATACTTCAGTTCAAGTAAGAGTTGGAGCACATCAACCATTTACTAATCGTTCTGCTGGTGAATCAGTGAACATCGAAATTTCTGGTGGTCAATATTTTGACAACGGCAGTATGGTATGGGGTGTTGAGTTGAATACCGTTAATCCCCTAAACGGTAAAGACAGAACACAATTAGATGATGTTTATGATGAGCCTGTTGGTTATTATCACTATGGTAGCTGGGCAGGTAAGTTAAGTGCTAGAGGATACTCTGGTTATGGATTTTATCCAAATGATGCAGGTGCTTTAAACACAACTTGTGAAGACTTGAATATGATTAGTGCAAACATGGGTCAATATGGATGGGGTTCATCTGATTACACAGATCCTTCTGGTACAACATGGCCAGCACTTGGATATTCATATGACACAAACTGGAATTATTGTAATTTGGACAGTGGTAAATACAGAACCATAAGATCAGGTTCTGATAATGGCTCAGTATATCTTGCTGGTGCATACACTTTTGATAATGGTGTTGAAATTAATGCGGATATTCACTATTGGGAAACAGAAGCAAACAATGTTTATTATCCATATTTTGTTCAACAAAGTTACTATGCAGGTGTAGTTGTTGGAGATGACGGTGAGCTTTTATATGATGGCTCAGGTAACAAATACACATCTGATCCAAATAGATATATGCATCCAGCTGCCTTTAGGTTTGGTGGTGCATATCTTTCAGGACAAAGATTTTTTGCAGAAAAAAACTGGCAGGGTGATTTTGAAGAAGACACTCTTTCAGTAACTCTTGCAGCAAATGGTAACTTTGAATTTAGAGAATCTATTTGGGATTGGGAGTTAGCACTTGTTCAAGATGATTATTACTACATGCGTGGTGGTCAAGATGTTATGAAAGATGGTCTTGCTAGATGGACTTGTGGTGGAGCTGCTAATTCAGCTTACGCATCATATTGTGCCGATGGACCATATGGATATACTTTATATAATCCTGATACATTTTGGGGTTCATTCGAAACAGCTCAATCATATAATTTATGGGAATACGCATTTATTGAAGGTGATTCATCATCTGAAACTATTAACTTTAATGTTGCAGGAGACTTATTCACGATTCCTGCTGGTCCTGTGCAATTTTCTCTACACTTAGATGATACTACTACAGAGTATGAAATTGATCCTGGTCCTCAGTATGATGCTGATAATGTTTGGGGTCGTTCAACTACAGAGGGTGGTGGTGATAGAAATCGACAATCCGCTGCTGTTGAGTTTGCAATTCCATTGCATTCAACCCTCGATTTATATTTAGCTAGAAGATACGATAATTATGATGAAGTATCTACTCAAATAGGTAACAGAGATACAGATCAAGTCTCATTCACATGGAGGCCAACAGACAACCTAATGGTAAGAGGCTCATGGGGTGAGTCATTTGCAGCACCAAGTTTGCCCTATATTTATAAAGGAATTTCTGAAGGATTTGCTACATTTTGTGATTATTACGGAAGATATCTTAACCAAGGTTTTGTAAACGTATCTGGTAATACATGTGTTAATGAAGGTTATTCACAGTTAAATGCTAAGAGTATCTCTTCAGGTAACCTAAATCTTAGAGCTGAAACAGGTGAACAATCTAGCCTAGGTTTTGTTGTTGATCTTGTTGATACAGCTAAAGTCAAAATGGACATGACATTAGACTTTGTTGAATTAGAGCTTGAAAATATTGTTTTAGCAACAAGTACAACTCAAAACTTAATCGATGAAATGATTTGTAGAGCTCAAGAGGACGGAATTACCACTCCTGGTTATTCATATTCAACTTCTTATTGTGCTGACATATACGCAACAATTGTTCGTGGAGCTAACTGGACACCTCAAGGTGGAGGAGTTGCTCCTGCTATAGTACCTCCAGAAGGCGCTATAACAAGTGTTACTTACGGATATATTAATGGAGCTGGTAGATATTATCGAGGAGCTGATTTCCAAACAGGAGCTAGATTCTTAACTGATAATGCTGGTGACTTCTTTGTAAATCTTTCAATTGCTTACGTTGATGATGAAAGAAGAAGTGATACTCCAGGTGATCCATATGTAACTATCATGGAACAAGAAAGAAGACTTAGATCAAGAAGTTATCTCTCAGCAAGCTGGACAAAAAATGATTGGGCAGCAGGTGTGAGTACTTCAAGAATTGGATCTATGAACTATCAATCACCTAGATGGGACGGAAAACCAAATACTAAGATTGATCCATATTATGATATTGGTGCTTTTGTAAGATATGACATTGAAGATGGTCATTATGTTGCTTTATCAGTATCTAACTTAATGGATGATGTTCCTAAGAAAAACTCAGACTTAGGATGGCCTTGGTTTGCTACATATTACTACTCACCTGTAGGTAGAGAGTTATTTTTAACTTACCGATATACATTCTAAGAATATCTTAGATAAATTAAATCCCCTCGTTTGAGGGGATTTTTTTATAAAACTGAAGTTTTGACTAATTTTTAATATAATTAGATATAAATTATGAATATAAAATACATACTAATATCCTTACTAATCTTTCCTTTTATAGTTTCAGGTCAAGAAACAAACCAAGATGATACTGTAAGTGATAGAGAATTAATGGAAAAAGCAATTGAAATTGAAGCTTCATCCTCAAATGCTGCATCAGAAAGACAATCGTATATCAATAATATTGACACACAAATAATTACATTAATTGGAGATATTCAATTTTTATCTCAACAATTGGATTTGACCAATATTTATAACAGACAACTTCAAGAATTAATTGAATCTCAAGAGGCTGAGATCATTTCAATTAATGAACAAATGGCAGAATTAGATAAAACTAATAGGGGAATACTTCCAAAACTTGAAGAGATGGTTAATACATTAAGTTCAATTGTTGAAAACGATACACCATTTTTACTTACTGAAAGACTTTTACGGATTGATGAATTAAAAAATATTCTTATTCAATCAAATGTTTCTACTTCAGAGAAATTTAGAAGAGTCTTTGAGGCTTATCAAATTGAGAATGAGTATGGAAGAACAATTGAAGCATACAGAGATGAAATACAAGTAGATGATGAGATGTTAAATGTTGAAGTATTTAGGTTGGGTAGAGTTGGTTTATATGCAAGAACTTCAGATGGGAAGAATACTGCTATGTATAGTAGAACTGAAGGTAAATGGATAAAAAAAAGAGGCATAGATAATGAATTAGTAATTGCTCTAAAGATAGCGAGAAAAGAGTTACCTCCATCTTTGCTTAAACTTCCTGTGGAGAGAATCTGATGAATAGATATATCTTAATTTTACCGCTATTTATAAGTCTAACTCTGTTCTCTCAGGAAACAAATAATAATGTTGTTGAAGATATTCCAACAAAACTTGAACAATTAATTATTGATATCGAATCAGAAATTGATATTGAGAAAAGATTTGACTTCAGTAGATCTAATACTAAAGAGAGACAATTACAGGATCTTAAGAGAATAAATAATAAACTCAAATCTGATCTTAAAGCTGCGGAAGATTTGTCGGTAAGGCTTATTGCAGAGTTTGATGAAAATGAAAAACAGCTATCTGAATTAGAAGAGAAACTTACACTAAAGTTGGGTAATCTTGGAGAAATGTTTGGAGTGGTTAAGCAAGTCTCAGGTCAAACTAGAGGAGAGTTTAAAAATTCTATAACTAACATAGATAATCCAGATAGAGATGCATTTTTAAAAAATCTGTCCGAATCAAAAAAACTACCAGATCTTTCAGATATTTCAGCCTTATGGATTGAATTGGTTAAAGAAATTCGTAATGCAGAAACAATTAAAACTTTTGAAACAAAAGTGCTTTCTGCAGATGGGGATAATAGTGAACTTGAGGTGTTAAGAATTGGAACATTTTCACTTACTCAAAATGGCAACTTTCTAAAACATCTCATTGATACTAACCAGGTTGAGTTCTTGCCGTCTCAACCATCAGGTGTAAGTAAGAGGAAACTTAAGCAGTTGCAGAATAATACTAATGGTGTTTTTGAGGTTGATATCGATCCTACTAGGGGAGCAATTCTTGATAAACTTATTCAAAAGAAAACTTTCTTTCAAAGAATAGCTGACGGTGGATTTGTTGGTTATGTCATTATTTTGCTTGGACTTGGTGGTGTTGCATTGGCAAGTGAAAGAATTTATGTATTAAGGAATACTCTTGAGAGTATTCAAGAGCAAGAAAGAAGTGAAAATATTATAGAAGGAAACATACTAGGAACTCTTCTTCAAACAGCTAAAGAAAATATAAATGAATCACTTGATGCACTTGAGTTAATTCTTGATGAAAAGATTCAATCTATAACACCTTCTATTGAGATAAGGGTAAAAGCAATTAAATTGATTGCAACTGTTGCACCATTATTGGGACTGCTCGGTACTGTGATTGGTATGATTGAAACTTTTCAAGCTATTACATTATTTGGAACAGGAGATCCTAAATTAATGGCAGGTGGAATATCTCAAGCATTGGTTACTACAATGCTTGGATTGATAGTTGCTGCACCACTATTATTTATGCATTCATATGCTGAAAATTACTCTAAAACAATTATTTCATTCTTAGAGGAAAAAGCATCAGGAATTGTAGCTAACAAAACTAAACAATGATTGGTGAAATATTTAAAACTTATTCAAACTTTATTAATCAGGGTGGGCCTGTCGTTTTAATATTATTTTTTATAAGTATTTATTTATTTATCTTAATTTCAGCCAAGTTTAAATTTTTATTTTTAGATATTAATTTTTTACAGTCAGAATACAAGCAAAATATTCTCGATTTAAAAAAGGACAAATACTATTCATTAAATCTATCATCTTTGAAGTGTGACTTTAAAGGCTTAATAACTAAAGATTTCTACATTATTCAAACATTAATTGCTCTTTGTCCAGTATTAGGCCTTCTTGGAACTGTTACCGGAATGATTGAGGTTTTTGATGTCGTGTCATTTTTTGGAACCGGTAATGCGCGTGCATTAGCTTCAGGCATTACCAAGGCTACTTTGCCAACTATGACAGGTATGGCAATCAGTATTGTGGGCTTGTTAACTTTCACAGTCCTAAATAGTAAATCACAATCAATTATTTCTGAATTATGAGAAGAAGAAAAAAGATATATCAAGAAGAATCTGGATTGGATTTAACTCCAATGCTAGATATCGTTTTTATTATGTTAATTTTCTTCATTGTTACTACGTCTTTTGTAAAGGAATCTGGAATCGAAGTAAACAGACCTAATGCTGAGACTGCTGAGAGAAATGAAAAGGGTAATATTCTTGTTGCAATATCTGAAAACAATGAAATTTATATTGATAGAAGAAAGGTTGAACTTAGAGCCATTAGACCCAACATTATTAGACTCAGAGCTGAAAATCCAGAGGGAGCAGTTATAATTCAAGCTGATAAGGCATCTCAAACTGGATTACTAGTTGAAGCAATGGATCAAATTAGATTAGCTGGAGTTTTAGAAATTTCAATTGCTGCAGAAAATGATTAAAAAATATTCAGGACAAATTATTGGTTTTTTTTCAGCCATCATTTTTTTTATGCTATTAGCATACATTGTCAAGCCAAGCTCAGAGGCATTAAAAAATGAAAATTCCTTTAGAGTTGTTGATTTTATAAGGCTTAAAAAAGACACTTCCCTAAAAGAAAAATCAAGAGCAATACCTGACAAGCCTGAACCACCAAAAAAACCACCACCTCCAGATTTGCCTACACCGGAATTACAAGCACCACCTCAAGCTCCAAATTTAGATATTGAGTTTCCAGATATTGCTATACCTACTGATTTTAAAGGTGCTTTTTTAGGTCCTCAAAATCAAGGAGGCAACTCTCAAGTTATTCCATTAGTAAGAATAAATCCTCAGTACCCAAGAAACGAATTGCTAGCAGGTGTAGAAGGGTGGGTAAAAGTTAGATTTACTGTTGAACCTGATGGATCTGTATCTTCGCCAAAGGTTGTAGCATCAAAACCACCAAGAGTCTTTGATTCATCTGCATTGAGAGCAATTAAAAAATGGAAATTTAAACCAAAAGTTGTAAATGGTATTGCTGTTTCTCAAGATGGAACACAAATTATAGAATTTAAATTATTTTAAAATGAATAAAATCTTCACATTCTTTATTATCACATTTATATCTTCAACTATTTTTAGTGATGACGTTCTTAATGAAACCGTCTACTGGGAATTAACAAGAGTTGACGCAAAAATTGAAGAAAAGAAATATGATGAAGCCGAGGATATTCTTAGATATTGGTACAAAAAAAACTGGCGTTCAAGATCTTATAATAAAGCAGTAATAGCGAGAACTTATGGTTTTTTTCTTTTTCAAAGAGAAAGATTTGAGGAAGCTTTAGAAAAACTTCAGACAGCTTATGATGAAAATGCACTTCCATTAGTTGAAGCTACTTCATTGGTTCAGGCTATGGCTCAACTTTATTCTTCACAAGGTCAAATCCCAAAAGCTAAAGAATTACTTTTAAATTTTATTGAAAAGGCAGAATCTAATCCAAAACCTGTACCTGGTATGCATAATGTTTATGCAATAACTGCTTTGATTTATGCATCTGAAAAAAATTATGATATTGCATATGATTACATTAATTTAGCAATATCTCTTTCTACTGCTTTTAGAGAGGATTGGTACCAATTAAAATTTGCTATTGAATATAATCGTGAAGACTATCTAAACGCTGAGATATCTGCAAAAGAATTGTTGCTAAATAAACCAGAAAATAAAAGATATTATGTTCAATTATCTGCTATTTATAATATTTTAGAAAAATATGACCTATCATTAGCAACTATTGAAGTAAGTTATATGAAAGGTTTATTAGAAAAACCAGAGGAATTTACCAATCTTGCAAGTTTTTATTTATACAAACAAAATCCCGCAATGTCAGCAAGAGTTTTAGAGACCGCTTTATCTAATAATAATATTGAATTTGACAAAGCAAATGCAAAATTATTATCTGATGCATGGTTATTTGCAAAGGAGAGATCTAGATCACTTGAGGTAATTGGAAGATCGCTTGATGACGATCCAAAAGACGAAAAGCTAATCAAACAATATATAAATATAGCTTTTAGTGCTTTTAATTGGGATGAGGTCATAAATGGTATTAATCGTGCCAATATAAATGGTATCGAAGATGATGGAAAACATGCTTTAATGATAGGCATAGCGTTCTTTGAGAAAAAAAATCTTAAAAAAGCAGAAGCTTCTTTTATCGATGCATCAAAAAGCCAGAAATATGCTGATCAAGGTAAAGCTTGGCTTGAATATTTAAATGCCCTTAATGGTTAAAGTCATATATTGAACTTGATCACACTAATATTGTCACATTATAAATGATTATTAAAACTGAAAACTTAACAAAAGACTACGAGACAGGAACTCAAGTTGTCAGTGCGCTTAAGGGAATTAATTTATCAGTTGAAAAAGGTGAGTTTTTATCAATTATGGGTCCATCAGGATCTGGCAAAACAACACTAATGAATATTATTGGTTGTTTAGATTCTCCTACTAATGGATCCTATTATCTCAATAATAAATCAGTAAGTAAGTTAGATGATGATGAGCTTGCTAAAATAAGAAATGAGGAGATAGGTTTTGTTTTTCAATCATTTCATTTATTAGCAAGAAATACTGCATTTGATAATGTTATGTTGCCTTTAAAATATGCTGGGGTAAGTAAAGAAGAGGCTACAAAAAGATCAAATGATGTATTGGATCTTGTTGGTTTATCAAGTCGATCAAAACATACGCCTGCAGAGCTTTCAGGAGGCCAGCAACAAAGAGTTGCCATTGCAAGAGCTCTTGTAAATCAACCCAGTATTTTATTTGCTGACGAACCTACTGGAAATTTAGATTCTAAAACTGGTCAAGATGTAATGAGTATTTTTAAGGATTTAAATAAAAATGGACAAACAATAATTTTAATTACTCATGAAGATAGTATTGCAAAACAATCTAACAGAATTATAACTATTATGGATGGTCTGATAAAATCAGATCTAAAGGAATGATATGAAAAATTTTAAGTACATATTAACAACTATAGTCCTTGTTAGTGCATGTGGTGG
>ENA-OSEY01003047-OSEY01003047.1-marine-metagenome-genome-assembly--contig:-NODE-3047-length-10483-cov-10.251105_pt1 | contig 10483 bp, 8 predicted proteins | sample MGYA00248465_ERZ534230 | MGnify/ENA primary metagenome ERZ534230 (study PRJEB26409, sample SAMN06344110) | marine metagenome | isolation source: Sea water from surface | place: Atlantic Ocean:Southern... | reverse complement strand
CTTTAATTTCCTCTTTTGAAAGATGTTCTTTTGCAACAGAAATTTTTTTTGTCTCACTTAAAATTCTGTAATTATTAATTATTTTACCTTTACCTTTTTGTAAAGGTGTTAAATTTCTAATTTTTTCAAGATAGTTTTCAAGAATATATTTTCTTAAAGTTTTATCTTTAATAGTCTCGCAAAGATTTCTAAATTTTTTTTCAAATTTAGTTGAAGCAAAAGGATCGGATCTATCCAAATTATTTAAATAATTTTTCCAAATAAATTCCTCAATTGATAATTTATTTGTTAAAAATTCTACAAAGGCTTTTTTTCCTTTTTCTTTTATGAAATCATCAGGATCAACTCCTTTTGATAGTGTAACAAATCCAATTTTATTACTCTCTTTTATGTGAGGCAGAAGAGTTTCTGCAATACGTAAAGCTGCTCTTTGACCACTCACATCTCCGTCTAAACACAAAATTGGATTTGAAAAAAACTTCCAAATTAGATTAATTTGATTTTCTGTGAGTGCAGTCCCTGAGTTCGAAACAACATTTTTTATTCCAGCAGAATAAATACTTATAACATCCATATAACCCTCTACCACTATCACTTCTGAATTTTTGTTGGGAAATGATTTTGCCTTATCTAAATTAAAAATATGTTTACCTTTTTTATAAAATTCTGTTTCGGGTGAATTAATATACTTCGCAATTTTTTTATCTTTGATAATTCTTCCTCCAAAAGCCACTATATCGCCGACTATGTTTTTAATAGGAAATATAATTCTTGAGTGAAATCTATTTATATATTTTTTAAATTTTTCATTATTATAGAATAATCCAGTTTCCGAAATATCTTTTTCTGAATAATTTTTAATCAAATTTGAATAATAATCTGAGTTACTCGGAACATACCCAATCTGAAATTCAAGAATAGTTTCTTTGCCTATTCCACGCTTATTCAAATAGTCCATTGAGAAATCAAAATTTTCTAAAAGAAGTTTATGATGGTGGTTGGTAAAATCTTTAAAGATATTTTTATAATTTTGGTATCTTTTTTCTTTTTCCTCATCGAATTTTGAGAATCTGTATGGTTGCATTCCAGCTTGAGATGCAAGTTGTCTTACCGCTTCTCCAAATTTTAATGATTGGGTTTTCATTAAAAAATCAAAGATGTTACCATGTTCACCAGAACTAAAGCAGTGATAAAATCCTTTTTCATCACTAACAGTAAACGATGGTGTTTTTTCAGATGTAAAAGGAGAAAGGCCGACAAACTCTTTCCCCCTTCTATTTAATTTGACAGTTTTTCCAACAACTTGTGAAACTTTTAGTCTTAACTTTATTTCATCTAAATAATTTTTTGGATATTTCATTTTATTTTAAATTTTCTTTTATTATTTGACTGACTTTTGAGAAATCCATGACATCTGCATGTTCCTTTTTTAAGGCCCCTATTACCTTGCCCATATCTTTAATAGAGGAAGCACCTACCTGCTTAATTTTTTCTATACACAGCTTTTTTGTTTCTTCGTCACCCAATTGTTTAGGCAAAAATTCATTTATGATTGATATCTCTGATAATTCATTTTCTAGAAGCTCTTTTCTTCCTGCTTTTTTGTAGGCTTCACAAGAATCATTTCTTTGTTTCACCATCTTTTTCAAAAGTGCTATTAAATCGTTATCGGGTAAAACGTTTTTATCCTTAATTTTTTTTGCAATTATGGTGTCTTTTATAGCTGCGATAATCAATCTTAAGGTGGAATATGTTTTTTTGTCTTGAGCTTTTAAGGCTTCACTCAGCTTAGTTTCTATTTTGCTTTGAAGGGACATATAAATTTAAACTTACTTTAATCACATTTTTTTTCAAAAGAAAAAAGAATGGGGTTGACGGCTGTGAACCTTTTTCATATAAAGCCCAAAACCCTAATTAAAAGGATTTACTTTAACTCATGAGTTGTATTTGAGACAGGTCAGAAACAAAAAAAATAAATCACAAAATTTTTCAACAGGTATTTTAGTTTTTGAAGATGGCACCAAATTTTTTGGAACCGGTATTGGTTACGAAGGAACTGCAGTTGGTGAGGTTTGTTTCAATACGTCGATAACCGGTTATCAAGAAATCATAACAGATCCATCTTACTCCGATCAGATTATAAATTTTACTTTTCCCCATATAGGTAATGTAGGAACAAATATTGAAGATAATGAGGCTGATAAAACTTGGACAAAAGGAGTTATTCTGAATTCTAATATAACTGATCCATCTAATTATAGGTCAATTAAAAAATTAGATAAATGGCTTAAAAAGAGAAAGATTATTGGAATTGTAGGATTGGATACTAGAGTTATTACAAACTATATAAGAGATAAAGGCGCTCCTAAGGGAGCAATACAATTTTTGAGAAAAGGAAATCATAATTTAAAAAAACTTTTAAAAATTACAAAATCGTGGAATGGATTATTGGGCCTAGACTTAGCTAAGAAAGTTACATGTAAAAAGATTTATAAATGGAAATCTTTAAAATCTTGGGACAAAAAAAATGGTTATGTGAAAAATAAAAAAAATAAATATCAAATTATCGCAATTGATTATGGAATGAAAAAAAATCAATTAAGATGTTTTTCTGATATTGATTGCGGCGTAACAGTTGTCCCAGCAAACTTTCCAGCAGATAAGATTTTAAAACTTAAGCCTCATGGGGTTTTTTTATCAAATGGTCCAGGAGACCCTGCGGCAACTGGAAGGTATGCAATACCAATCGTAAAAAAGTTGATTGAAAATAAAATACCTATTTTTGGTATTTGCCTAGGCCATCAAATTTTATCATTAGCTTTAGGGGCAAAAACTAAAAAAATGTCACTAGGTCACAGAGGTGCGAACCATCCTGTTAAAGATCTAACCACAAATAAAGTCGAAATTACAAGTCAAAATCATGGTTTTGAAGTTGATGCTAAATCAATTCCTAAAAATGTAAAAGTCACCCACAAATCACTTTTTGATGGGTCTATTGAAGGTATAGAGGTAAAAGATAAAAAACTATTTTCAGTTCAGTATCATCCAGAAGCTAATCCTGGACCACAAGATAGTAAATATTTATTCGAAAAATTTTTAAACAACATAAAATCAAATAAAAATGGGAAAAAGAAAAGATATTAAAAAAATTTTAGTCATTGGTGCTGGACCAATTGTGATTGGGCAAGCCTGCGAGTTTGATTATTCAGGAACTCAGGCATGTAAAGCGCTTAAAGACGAAGGTTATAAAGTAATTTTAATTAATTCAAATCCTGCAACAATTATGACTGATCCAGAGGTTGCTGATAAAACTTATATAGAGCCAATTACACCTGAGATTGTCGAAAAAATTATTAAAAAAGAAAAACCATGTGCAATTCTTCCAACTATGGGTGGGCAGACAGCATTAAATACTGCAATCTCAATGGAAAAAAAAGGAATACTAAAGAAGAATAAAGTAGAATTGATTGGAGCAAAAGCTTCGGCAATATCAAAGGCAGAAGATAGAGCGCTGTTTAGAAAAGCAATGAGAGAGATAAAACTTGATTTGCCTAAGTCTGAAATTCTTAACTCATTTAAAAACTCCAAAAAAGTTTTCAAAAAAATTGGATTACCTGCAATCATCAGACCTTCATTCACTTTAGGTGGGTCAGGTGGTGGAATAGCAAAAACTAAAAAAGAATTTTTTAATTTAATTAAATCTGGATTAACAGAGTCGCCTCAAAATCAAGTGCTTGTGGAAGAGTCATTAGAAGGGTGGAAAGAATTTGAGATGGAGGTTGTAAGGGATAAGAAAGATAACTGTATAATAATTTGTTCAATTGAAAATGTTGATCCGATGGGAACTCACACTGGAGACTCAGTTACAGTTGCACCAGCATTAACATTAACCGATAAAGAATTTCAAGTAATGAGGAATGCCTCAATTGAATGTTTGAGAAAAATTGGAGTAGAGACTGGTGGATCCAATGTTCAGTTTGCAATCAATCCTAAAGACGGAAGAATGGTTATAATTGAAATGAACCCAAGAGTTTCGAGATCTTCAGCGTTAGCATCAAAAGCAACAGGATTTCCAATTGCAAAAGTCGCTGCTAAACTTGCAATTGGTTATACCCTTGACGAACTAAAAAATGAAATTACCGGATCAACTCCTGCATCTTTTGAACCAACAATTGATTATGTGGTAACTAAAATTCCAAGATTTACTTTTGAGAAATTTAAGTCTGCTAAAATTAAACTTGGAACATCGATGAAGTCTGTAGGCGAGGCAATGGCGATTGGCAGAAATTTCAAAGAATCTTTGCAAAAAGGCTTAGTATCTTTAGAAATTGGGTATAAAGGTTTGGACTCATTAAATAATGTAACAAATAAAGAATTAAGAAAAAAACTGAGACAAAATTTGCCTGACAAACTTATTGTAGTTGCAGAAGCAATTAGAAGAAATATTAATATTAAGAATATTTACAAATTAACAAATATAGATCCTTGGTTTCTTGAACAGATATCTGACATAATTAAAGAAGAAAAAAAATTAAAAAAGAATGGAATTCCTAAAACTTTTAAGGAATTTTCTTTTATAAAATCAATTGGATTTTCTGATAGTAAAATTGCAGAATTAACTAAAAGTTCAGTTAAATCGATCGAGAAGAAAAGAAGAAAACTTAAAATTTTTCCAGTATTTAAAAAAATTGACACGTGTGCTGCAGAATTTAAATCAGAAACACCTTATATGTATTCAACATATCAAAAATTATCAGGTAATTTTGTCGACTGTGAATCAAACCCAACAAAAAAAGAGAAGATTATAATTTTGGGGGGTGGGCCAAATAGAATTGGTCAAGGTATAGAGTTTGATTATTGTTGTTGCCAGGCAAGCTTTGCATTAAAGAAAAAAAAATATGAAACAATAATGATAAATTGTAATCCAGAAACCGTTTCTACTGATTATGATACAAGTGATAGATTATATTTTGAACCTTTAATTGAAGAACATGTTTTAAATATAATTTATAAAGAAATGGAAAAAGGGAAAGTACTTGGTGTAATTGCTCAATTTGGTGGACAGACGCCAATTAAGTTAGCTAGAACCTTAAATGAAAATAAAATTCCAATTTTAGGCACTCAATTTGACTCGATTGATCTCGCAGAAGATAGGGAGAGATTCAAGAAAATACTTATTAAAGAAAATCTTAAACAAGCAGAAAGTGGGATTGCTAGAAATAAAAAAGAATCATTTAAAATAGCAAATAAAATTGGTTTTCCAATTGTAATTAGACCATCCTACGTCCTTGGTGGGAGGGGAATGGAAATAATCTATTCTCAGTCTGATCTTAAAAAATATATTGATGAAGCTGTAAAGGTTTCAGGATCAAATCCAGTTTTGATTGATAGGTTTCTAAATGATGCAACTGAGGTTGATGTTGATGCTATTTGTGATGGTAAATCAGTATTTGTAGCTGGAATTATGGAACATATTGAAGAAGCAGGAATACATTCGGGCGACTCAGCATGTTCTTTGCCTCCATATACTTTAAATAAAGAAATTATAAAAAAAATTGAAATTCAAACTGAGCAGTTGGCAAAAGCTTTAAAAGTAATTGGTTTAATAAATATTCAGTTTGCTGTTAAAGCAAATGAAATTTACGTTCTTGAAGTTAATCCAAGAGCAAGCAGAACGGTACCATTTGTGTCAAAAGCAACTGGACTCTCGGTTGCGAAGATTGCCTCAAGAGTAATGGCGGGAGAAAAATTATCTAAATTTAATCTTAAGAAGAAAAATAAAAATACTTTTGCGGTTAAAGAAGCTGTATTTCCTTTCAATAAATTTCCTGAAGTTGATGTTTTGTTAGGTCCTGAAATGAAATCAACTGGTGAAGCTATGGGCTTCGACAATAATTTTGGCTTATCTTTTGCCAAAAGCCAAATAGCTAGCAATAATAGTATTCCGCTTAAAGGAAATGCATTTATTTCAGTTAAAGACAAAGATAAAGATAAAATATTAAATAATGCTAAAAAATTAGTAAAATTTGGTTTCTCTTTATTCGCTACCTCTGGAACTGCAAGATATTTAGTCGCTAATGGAGTAAGATGTAAAAAAGTAAATAAAGTAAGCCAAGGATCACCTCATATAGTTGAAAGATTAAATGAAAAAAATATTTCTTTGGTTATAAATACAACTGAGGGAAAAGACTCTATTGCTGACTCATTTAGTTTGAGAAGAACAAGTTTAGTAAATAGGGTTCCTTATTTCACAACAATTGCAGCAGCAAATGCATGTTTGGAGTCCATTGAGGCATTAAAAAAATACCCAATTAAAGTCAGAGCTTTACAGGATAACTAAACTCTACAACTCATATCCTGGCCACAACACAATGGAGATTTTATTTTTCCGTGATCATTGGGACATTTTGATATCTGAACTTGTTTTCCATCATCAAGTTTTAAATTGTCATTTACCAATGGAGTCGAGCATTTACCACAAGTAGCGTTCACTGACATTCCACATTTTGAACATTCGTAAGTAGCCATATTAAAAATATATACTATTAAACTTCTACTTTCCAGTCTGTTTGAAAGGAAACATAGTTAATCTGTATACAACGTCTCTCTTTTTTTATCTCTTTTTTTTCCATTCCATGCCAGGTATTTGGGCCACTAGAAAAAAAATATCCATAGTTGTCCTTGTATGGAACTGTTTTTATTTTATTTAATTTTTCATCATAAAAATCAGTACCCAGATTTTCAGATTCATTGAATGGATTTATAAATATTAAGGATGACAAAAGTTTTTCCTTAATATCACAATGTGGTTTAAGCCAAAAACCTTGTCTGTCACAAATAACTTCAAGTCTAACATAGGAATTGGAAAGATCTTTTTTAATTAATTTGCCAATGTATTGATAAATAGTTTTTGAACATAATTCGTTTATAAATTTTGTAAGTTCTGGAAAATTTTTTGAATTTTCCTTTGTAACAAAACATCTATATTTTTTAGCTTTTCCTCCAGATTTAATACCTTCCCTAAATTTACCCTCTCCGCCATCGATTGCTCTAGTTCCATCATAACTAATTCCCTCAGAAACTGGATTAGCAATATCTGCATTACAAATTTCCTTAATCGCATCATCAGTTAAGGGCTTGTTAATAGCCCAATGTGTGAAGGGTTTCTCGTAAGACTCTAATCTGCTTTTAAGTGAATTAAGTAATTCCATTTTGTTTCATTTTTTCTTTAACTAAGAGTGCAGCTTTATTGACTTCATCCAAGCCTTTATAAGTCCAGTTTTCAATTTTATTCTCAAGATCTCTTATTATACCAAGTTCTTTAAATAAATTATAAAATTTTTCAAATCTATGAATGCTTCTTTTATTTTTCATTTGAGCAACGTATACTGGTTTACCAGTAATTGCAGCCTCAGAAATCATAGAAGTTGAGTCACAAGTGACTATTATAATATCTGCAAGACTTAGTGCAGATAAATACGCTTTTTTGTCCCTCTCTTTGATAACTAAATGATTATCGTTAAAATAATTGAAAGCCAATTTAACTATATTTTCAGGGGTTCTATATGAAGGTATTACAATCAACTTGTACTTCGAATAAATAAATAAGTTTTTAATTTTTGCGAATGTTTCAGTCATTTGTTTTTCTGAAAAACCATAGTACTTATTTGGCCCCCCAAGGATTAAGGTAATAATTTTCTTACCATCAGCCCTTGGATCAAGATAATTTGTATTTTTTTTTATTTCCTCATTCGTAAGATAATGAATTGCTCCTTTTGTCTTAATTACATTTTCACCTTCTAAATTATCATGCTCAGGGCAGATTATGCAGTCAAAATTATTTAAATTAACTTTTGGATCTTGAATATGGATTGTAAATACATCTTTTTTGAATCTTTTTTTAAGCAAAATAGATGGTATTACACTTTTTCTTCCGCATGATATTATAACTTTAGAGTCACAAATAAATCGATTTTCTAAAACATTTTCTGATATGGGAGTAAATTTTGGAGGTATTAGATTCCAAATATTTTTTAGTCTTATAGTTTCGTGTTTAAATTTAAAACCCAGGGCTTTTGATAAACCCTCTACTTGACTTATCATGCCGTGCATACCTTGTGTCAAAAGAAGTGCTTTAGATTTAAGCATAGCTTTCTTATATATTTGAAGCCTTTATTTATCCACAAATAAAAATAGATTAACTTTTTATTTAATTAACAAACCTTTATACATATTCGATGGAAATATGCGTATTGAAGAAGATATTAAACTGGATTACGCCGATGTTCTATTTCGGCCTAAAAGAAGTACTTTACATAGCCGTAAAGACGTAAAGTTAGAGCGTACCTACAAATTTAAATACAGCAATCATGAATGGTCGGGGATCCCATTAATAGCAGCAAACATGGATGGTGTAGGAGAACTTTTGATGGCTGAAAATTTAGCAACTCATCAAATTATGACCTGTTTAACTAAACAGCACGACTCCAAAATAATTAAAAAATTCAAATCAATTAAAAAAATATTTCCTCAAGTTATTTTAAGCACTGGAACAAGTGATGAAGATTACAAAAGACTAAATGATATATTAAAAGAAAATAGTTTTTTTGAGTTTATTTGTATTGATATCGCAAATGGTTATTCTGATCACTTTAGTAAATTTGTAAGTTCAGTTCGAAAAAAATATCCAACAAAAACTATTATCGCTGGAAATGTTGTTACAGCGGATATGACACAGGAATTAATACTTGCAGGTGCAGACATTGTAAAAGTTGGAATTGGACCTGGAAGTGTATGTACAACTCGTATTCAAACAGGCGTTGGTTATCCTCAATTAAGTGCTGTTATTGAATGTGCTGATGCGGCTCATGGTTTGGGTGCTCACATTATAGCTGATGGTGGATGCACTTGCCCAGGTGATGTTGCAAAAGCATTCGGTGGTGGTGCAGATTTTGTAATGCTTGGTGGAATGTTTGCTGGCCACGATGAGGGCGGTGGAAAAATAATAAAAAAAAATGGTTCAAAAGTTATCGAGTTTTATGGCTCAAGCTCAGAGACAGCTTTAAACAAACACTATGGTGGCCATGCTGATTATAGAAGCAGCGAAGGTAAAAAAGTCCAATTACAATACAGAGGAAAAATTAAGGATACAGTTTTAAATATTTTAGGTGGATTGAGAAGTAGTTGCACGTATGTAGGCGCGCCTTCTTTGAAACAATTAAGCAAGTGCACAACATTTGTAAGAGTAAATCAACAATATAACGATACATTTGAGTAAATTTTACAACTTTAAATTCTTTCAAAAATACTTATATAAACTTTAATATGGCAAAACACTCTAAAGTACTAATTCTTGGATCAGGTCCCGCTGGATACACAGCTGCAATATACGCGGCAAGAGCGATGCTAAAACCAATTCTTGTTTTTGGCTCAGAACCAGGTGGTCAACTAACTACCACAACTGATGTAGAAAACTTCCCAGGATACTCAAAAGTAATTCAAGGACCGTGGTTGATGGAAGAAATGAAAGGTCAAGCAAAAGCTGTTGGAACTGAAATGATACAAGATCACATAAAAAAAGTTGATCTATCAAAAAAACCTTTTGAAGCTATTGGAGATAGTGGTCAAGTTTATAGTGCAGATAGTTTTATTATTTCTACAGGAGCTCAGGCAAGGTGGTTAAATTTAAAATCAGAACAAGAATTTAGAGGGTTTGGTGTTTCAGCATGCGCAACATGCGATGGTTTCTTTTTTAAAGAAAAAGAAGTTGCTGTTGTTGGAGGTGGAAATGCTGCCGTAGAAGAAGCAATGTTTTTGACGAAGTTTGCCTCAAAAGTTAAACTAATTCATAGAAGAAATGAATTAAGAGCAGAAAAAATGCTCCAAGCAAAATTAAAAGCAAATAAAAAAATTGAAATTATCTGGGATAGCGTTGTTGAGGATGTTATCGGAGACACTAATCCAAAATCAGTCAAAGCTATTAAAATTAAAAATGTAAAAACTAATAAAACTACCGAATTGAAAGTTGATGGACTTTTTATAGCAATAGGCCATGACCCAGCTACTTCGCTTTTCAAGGGTCAATTAAATATGGATAAAGAGGGATATATTATAACCAATCCCGACTCTACAATAACTAATGTGCCAGGAGTTTTTGCAGCTGGCGATGTTAAAGATAAAATATTCAGGCAGGCAGTTACAGCGGCTGGAATGGGTTGTATGGCTGCACTTGAGGCTGAAAAACATTTGTCTTCAAAATGAGTGGAAAAATATTACTTACAGGCATAAGTGGATGGATAGCAAAACACACTGCTATAGAATTATTAAATTCTGGCTATGAAGTTTTAGGAACAGTAAGAAATAAAAGTTTAATTGAACAAACGAAAGAAACTATAAGTAAATATGCTTCGATTGATAAATTATCATTTGTTGAATTAGATCTTGTTAAAGATGATGGATGGGATGAAGCAGCAAAGGGATGTAA
>ENA-OSEY01003045-OSEY01003045.1-marine-metagenome-genome-assembly--contig:-NODE-3045-length-10489-cov-11.466769_pt1 | contig 10489 bp, 14 predicted proteins | sample MGYA00248465_ERZ534230 | MGnify/ENA primary metagenome ERZ534230 (study PRJEB26409, sample SAMN06344110) | marine metagenome | isolation source: Sea water from surface | place: Atlantic Ocean:Southern... | reverse complement strand
CAACAAAAATTTGGCTCGATATTTTTTGCTCTTCTAATATTTTCATCGATGTGCATTATGTCTGAAGGACAAATATCTACACAGTGTCCGCATCCATCACATCTGGTCATGTATACAAAAGTTGACATATTTATAAATTCTCCTTTTTTAATAACATATTAATAGTGTTTTGGCTCTTCTCTTTTTATACCTAGGCCAAATTGCTCAGGACCATCAGCCTCTGGAGGTAAATTATCCCTTGATCCATCAGCTTCAGCAAGATTTTTTTGAATTGCAGCCCCAGGTTTATAAAACATATGTGCAAATTTTGACCAATAAACTCCTCCAAAAAGAATCAGGTTTGCAACAACATAAAATACTAAAAATACTTTATCATCCCATCTAGATCCAAGATCCATGTTTTGTAAATAAGACCATATTAAACCAAATAACGATGTAGCTATCAAAGCCAATACAAATAGATCAGCTTTAATTATTCTGTACCATGGTTGCGCTTCCGAATAAACATCTACTCTTAAAAAAAACCAAAACCAACAACCACCAATGACAGTTAGTAAAGCACCTGCATGCCAAAGAATTGGCCAAATGCTAGGTGTAGTTGACGATGGACTAGTGTAAATAAAAACCATAACAACTGTTGAAACCCAAAACAAAATTGTTCCATACATTCCCATAACATGAGCCATCCTTCTCTTTCCCGCTCCAAGCTCAGATGTGGTCGCTATATCGCTTACAATAGTTTTGGATAATACTTTTATTCTATCACCTGTTGATAAAACTTTAGTTGCATTTTTTTTTGCTTTTTTAGCATTTTCAAAAAAATACTTTACATTTTTTTTATGGATCATATCCATTACTGTTCCAACAACAATCAATGCAATCATCAAAATAATAAACATTTGCATAAATAGTGGTGCGATACTTTCTGAAAGAATGTAAAAAGGGTTTGAAGTAAACATTTTTAAGATCTCCGCAATTTAAAACAATTCTAAATTTGTAATATAGTTAAATTAATAGATCAACTGTAATATCTTGGACACTTAGTAACAGCTTTTTCATAATATTTTTTAAGAATTTTATAGTGTTTTAGGCTTTTTCTTCTCCATATCATGCCTTGAACATTAGTCACTGAAATAACACCTTTACCAGAACCAACTAAAATTATTTCACTGAAATCTTTTAGATTCTTTAAATGGATATTTGAGTAATTTATATTAAATTTATTGTCAAAAAATTTAAGTGTAATTCCTTTATAAAAATTTTTCTTTGGAGAAAATAATTTATTATTTTTTACAAAAATTAGATTAGCTGTTCCTGTTTCGTATATTTGGTTATTAAATGTTAAGGCCAAATCAGAGGATTTTAAATTAATATTTTGCATATTTTTTAAAATAAATTTGTATTTAAGATTTTTGTATTCAGGGTCTAGCCTTCTATATTTTAATAGTTTTAATTTAAAATTTTTACTTGGGGTAATTCTATTTCTTATAGATATTGAAATTAAATTATTAGTAATGGCTAATCTTAATAAATGATTATATTTTTTGCCTCTTTTTAAATTTATTTTTAAAATTTGATTTAATTTAGATTTTACGTTTTTTTTAAAAATTTTGTAATCTTTTGTAGAGTTAATCAAATTGTTTAAGTGATTTTTTAAAAAAATTATTTTAAAAGGCTTTCCAATTACTCGCATAGTTGTAAATACACCATGAGAACCCCATAAATCTTTAAATGGTACTTCTTTTAAAGAATTAGTTAGATAAGATTTTTTTAATAATAAAGTCGCCATTTTCAGTTAAGAATGATTCAGGATGAAATTGAAAACCATAAATTTTATTTTTTGTATCCTCAATAGCCATCGGTATATTTGTTTTACTACATCTCATTGTGATGCTTAAAGAATTTGAATTAAACGGTTCACGTAATTTTAACGAGTGATACCTTCCAACCTTAAAAGTTTTATTTTTTTTAAAAATTTTACTTTTATTTGTAACTTTTACTTTGGATTGATAACCGTGATATATATTTTTTTGCTGAATTATTTTTCCTTTTTCATTGTGAAGAATTTGTTGATAACCTAAACAAATTCCAATTATTTTTTTCTTTCCTTTAAAATTTTTATAAATTTTAGATGTTTGGGGATAATCTTTTGGTGCGCCAGGTCCAGGTGATAGTACTATTGTCTCAGAGCTATTTAATATTTTATAGTCTACATTAAAATAATTTGAACAATAAACTTTATCAAACTTCCTAAATTGATGAACAACATTCCATGTAAAAGAGTCTTGATGATCAATAACATATATCATTTATATAATTCCAATAAAGATTTTGCCTTTATATAATTTTCATTAAATTCTTTTTTAGCTGTGCTGTCTAAAACCACACCTGATGCAGCTGATATCTCTGAAAAATTTTTATAATTTAAAATAGACCTTATAATAATATTAAATCTCATATCTTTATTATACTTAATGAAACCGAAGCTTCCTGTATAAATATTTCTATCCTCATTTTCTTGATTATTTAAAAGCTCTAAAGTTCTAATTTTTGGACACCCTATAACAGATCCACCAGGCATCATTGATTTAATTATATCTTTTAAGTCAATTTTATTAATTAGTTGACCTTTAACTAAAGTAACATAGTGATAAAGATGTTTATACTCCTCAACAAATTTCTTTTTAAAAATTTTTACAGTGCCTGGCTTACAAATTTTAGATAAATCACTTCTTTCCATATCTACAATCATATTATGTTCTTTAGTCTCTTTGATGTTATTTTTGAAAAATTTTAAAGCTTTTTTCTTATCTAAACCATTATTTTTTTTTAGGGTACCTGCAATTGGTTTAGTAAAAATATTTGAGCCTTTTTTATTAATTAATGTTTCGGGTGAACAGCTAACTATTGAATAATCCTTATCTCTTATCATAAATGCTTCAGGAGAAGCGTTCACCTTCATTAATTTCCAAAAAAAATTAATAGGGTTTATTTTTGATTTATTCCTATATTTAGTACAAATTTTAATCTGATAAGTTTCACCTTGTCTTATTTTTCTTGAAAAGTAATCGAAAATTTTTTGATATTTAGGAAATTTTATATTCATTTTGAAAGGACTTGATACTTGAGTTTTTTGAAAACTTATTTTTAATTTTTTATGCTTAAGTTTAGATACTATTTTAATATTATCTCTTATCTTTATAATGGTCTCTGGTTTGTAAAATATACCTTTATAAAAACTGCTTTTTTTTTGGTTTACAGTTTTTAAACCTATCAAATTACATAGTAAATCATAACCAAAAAAACCTATCATTAAATCTGTTTCTTTATTGTATTTTTTTTTATTAAAAGATTTAAAAAATTTATTTATATTTCTATTTGTTAAAATAATTTTTTTTGAAAAATGAGTGTAAATGTTATAACCATTTTCTACTTTATAGATTATTAAAGGTTCATCAGATTGATAAAGACTCTCCAAATAAGGATTAAATTTAAATTTATACTTTTTGTAATCTTTCAACTGACTTCTCTTTTATTGGTAAGTGTATTAAACCTGCAAATACAGATAATGCAATTGCCAAATACCACGCATAGTCATATGAACCATAAATGTCGTAGAACAATCCCCCAAGATATGCACCAAAAAAAGAGCCAATTTGATGACTTAAAAAAACTAATCCATAAAGTAGTCCTAGATACCTTGTTCCAAATATATGCGCAACAATTCCACTTGTTGCGGGTACAGTTGATAACCATAAAAGTCCAAAACTCGCTCCAAAAATTATAGATGAAATGTTGCTTGGAGGTAGAAAAATAAACGCAATAATTGAAATACCTCTTAAAAAATAGATAACACTTAAAATAATTTTCTTACTCATTTTAGCTGATAAGTAACCGCTTAATAATGATCCAAAAATATTAAATAACCCGATTAAAGATAATATCATGGCTGCTGTCCAGTCACCAAGTCCTCTATCAATCACATATTTAGGTACATGAGTACCAACTAAAGTGATATGAAATCCACAAACAAAAAAGCCTGATATTAGCAACAAATAACTTTTATTACTAAAAGCCTCACTTAAAGCTTGAATAGTAGTTTGTTTTTGATTTGTTTTAGAGTCTCCTGAACTTTCATTTTCATTAGGTGATCTAACAAAATAAGCAATTACAAAACCAATGCTTAAAAATACAATAAAGTAAAATAGTGTATCAACCCATCCATTATTAGCTAAAGAATAATTAGTGAATAAAGGTGATATAAAATATCCAAATGATCCAGTTGCAGTTACAAGACTCATTGCTATAGTTCTATTTGAAAGAGGGAAATGTTTTCCAACAATTGACATGGGAATACTTATTGCTGTACCTCCACAACCTATACCAATTAATACCCCTAAACTTATTTGAAAATATAGACCTGTATTTGGACCAGCATATAAAAAATATACTCCTAAAATATAAAATATAAATGCAAGCATTATTGCTTTATGTCCACCATATTTATCTGCTATAGCTCCAAAAATAGGTCCTGAAAGTCCCCATCCAAGCATTTGAATTCCAATGGCTAATCCAAATTCGGTATTTGAAATTCCAAGATCAATATTAAAATCCATAAAAAACATTCCAAATACCTGTCTAACACTCAAAGATATTAGAACTACTAGGCAGGCAGCTATCAAAGTAGTTAGGGCTAATTTATTAGTTATAAATTTGTCAGTGGTCATTTTAAAAATCTTAATGATTTTTTGATATCATTTATTAGATCTTTTGAATCCTCTAATCCAATATGTAATCTTACAATATACTCATTTTTTTTTAATTTAAGATATTTCCTATTACCTTGTTCTTTTATTTCTTGGTGCAAAGCTAAACTTTCATATCCTCCCCAACTATAACCATGACCAAAAAGTTTAAGTGAATTGACAAATTTATCGACTGAATTTTTATTTTGTACTTTTATTTTCAGACCCATTAGTCCTGATGATCCTGTATAATATTTTTTCCAATATTTATAATTTTTGCTATTTTTTTTGTGAGGATACAAAACTTCTATATTCTTTTTTTTCGATAAAAACTTTGCTATTTTAATTGCATTATCCTGATGTCTATCTAATCTGACATCTAATGTCCTAATTCCCCGCATTATAAAATAAGCGTCATCAGGACTTAATCTTAGACCAGTCATATTCTGAGCTTTAATTACTTTATTAAATACTCTTTTACTTACTGCTAGACTTCCTCCCATAACATCAGAATGGCCTGAATAATATTTTGTTGCAGATACAATTGATAAATCAAAACCAATTTTTATAGGTTTTAAGAAATATGGTGTTGCCCAGGTATTATCGATGGCTGTTAAGACTTTATGTTTTTTTGCAAAAGAAATGATTTTACCTAAATCTTGGAATTCAAAAGTATTACTTCCTGGGTTCTCAACATAAATTAATTTAGTTTTTTTTGTAAAATTTTTTTTAATTGTGTCTAAATTGTTTGGATCATAAAATTTAGTTTTAATATCAAACTCTTTTAAATAATTTTCTGTTAATAACCTTGTTGGGCTATATATTGGATCTGCGATTATAATTTCATCATTTGGTCTTAAAATGCTAAAAAGACACAAAAAAACAGATCCAAAACCAGTTGGTGTTAAAAAAGTATGATAAGACTCTTCTAAATTGGTTAAAATTTTTTCAAGTTCAAATGTTGTGGCAGTACCTTGTCTTCCATACTCAAAATGGCCTCCTCTGGGATTTTTTAAATTTTTCCTCTGAACCTTTCTTAAATCAGACATTGATTTAAAGACCATAGTTGAGGTTCTTACCAGTGGTGGGTTAACTGAACGGGTTATGTAGTCTTTGTATGTATGTTTTAAAAAGGTTTTGACAGATTTAACCATAAATAAATTTGATAAGTAAGTTTGACAATGCTATATCCCACAAATAAGTCAATAAAATTATAAATAAGGAGATTATGGGTTACCCAAAAAAACATAGAGGCCGAAGAAAAATGGGCTCAAAAAAAAGAAGAGCGAGAAAAAAGAATAAAAAGAAATAAGAAATCTCAAAATGGACAATATCTCAAAAGTAAAATCCATGAGTTTATGGATTTTTATTGTACCTTTCTTTGCAATAAATGCTTGTTTAATTTTAATTACACAATTTCATGGTTTATTTCCAAATCAAGAACACATATTGCATGACACAATTCCTTACATTGATGGAAAGGCTTCAATAAGTCGTACCGCAAGGGTTTTTCCAACATATTTGATATTTAAGCCAGCAATGTTCTTAACTTCATTTTTATTAATTAAATATTGGTTAAATAATAAAATAATAATTTTATATAAAGATCCAAAAAATAATTACATCAATAAATTTGTTTTTTTTGGCATAGGTTCTGCTGTGCTTTTAATTATACATTCGATTTTTTTGGGAATTAAATTTGAATATGATTTATATAAACTTTTTAGACGTGTGGTAATTTTATTTTTTATAGTTTTTGAAATTATTGCACAAACATATCTAGTAATTTGTTTATACAAAATAAGATATTCAATTTCTGAAAATATAAATGAAATTTTTTTAAAACTTAAAATTTTCCTAGTTTCTTTATTAATTATTGTAGCTTTAATCTCTATACCAATAATAAGTGTGCCGGGTAATAAGTATTTAAAACACGCACTTGAGTGGGATTATTTTGTTGGAGTTATAAGTTTTTATTTATTGACATTTTTTATGTGGAAAAAAAATTAATTTTTTGTAATCCAACCACCACCAAGAACTTTGTCGCCTAATTCATCTTTTGAGTAAAAAACACATGCTTGTCCAGGTGAAATACCATATTCATCCTCTAATAAAATTAATTTTGTGGATCCATTATTTATATTTAATTTTGATCGTAATAATTTACCTGTTGATCTAACCTTTACAAAAATTTCATTGTTAAAGAATTCTTTATTAACTAAAAAGTTTATATCTTTAAGCAAAATCTCTTTTTTTAACAATTCGTCTTTAGCTCCAACTATAATTTCATTTTTATCAGCAATTATATCTATAACGTATAAGGGTTCATGATGTGCAATTTTAATTCCTTTTCTTTGTCCAATGGTAAAATTAACTATACCTTCATGCACTCCTAGAACTTTTCCTGAGGTATTTTTTATATTACCTTTTTTAAAAGAGTCAGGCCTGAATTTTTCTATAACTGAAACATAATCTCCATTTGGCACAAAGCATATATCTTGACTATCTGGTTTATCAGCTACATTTAAATCTAAATTTTTTGCTATTTCTCTCGTTTCTTTTTTAAGTAAGTTTCCAAGAGGAAATCTTAAAAAATTGAGCTGTTCTCTTGTAGTGTTAAATAAAAAATAACTTTGATCTCTGTTTTCATCAACTCCTCGATACATTTCGGTTACATTATTTTTAGTAAAGCTTTTTACATAATGTCCTGTAACGAGTGCATCTGCTTTAAGATTTTTTGACTCATGAAATAAATCGTTAAATTTCACTGTTTTATTACATTGCACACATGGAATTGGTGTTTCACCTTTTAAATAACTATCTACGAAATTGTTTATTACACCCTCTCTAAATTTACTTTGATAATAAAAAATCTTGTGCTCAATATCTAATTTATGCGCAACCCTTTTAGCGTCTAGAATATCCTGACCTGAGCAGCAAACTTTAGATTGAGCTATTTCTTTGCTATCATCATATAATTTTAACGTTACACCAATGACTTTATAGCCTTGTTGTTTCATCAAAGCTGCTACTGTAGATGAATCCACACCACCAGACATTGCAACTACAACTGTAGTTTCCTTTGGGTCTTTATCTATGCCTAAAGAGTTTAATTGTCTTTTCATATTTATGGTATTTATACTTATTTCTATTATAAATTAAATTAAATGATTTTAGATTTTGAACCAGGTGACAGAGTAGTTAACCCCCTAAAAAAAGACTGGGGTATAGGTCAAGTGCAGTCGATTGTTAAGGAAAAAGTTACTGTAAATTTTGAAAATAAAGGAAAAATTGTAATAAATGCAAAAAATATTAATCTTGAAAAGATAGATGATGAATAAAATAGATTATAAAGAAATATGCTACAGTTTAATAGATACTTTTCTTTTTGCAGGAAAAAAAAGTATAGAAATGAGAAATGAAGGTCTCAAAACAGAATATAAAGAGGACAACACACCCGTCACTAATGGTGATATTGAAGTTAATAAAATTTTAAGTGACAAGTTAACAAAGACAACACCAAACATTCCCTTGGTATCAGAGGAAAGTACAAAAAATAAAACAAATAATAATTTAACAACATTCTGGTTAATAGATCCCATAGATGGAACTTATGATTATGTTAACAACAAAGATGAATTTACAATTAATGCAGCTTTAATAGTAAATAAATTACCTACAATTGGTCTAATTTATGCCCCAGCAAAAAATAGAATGTTTTATACTTATGCATCAGGTGAGAGTTTTGAAATAATAAATAATAAAGAAGTAAAATTGGACTGTAAAAAAAAAACTAAAGCAAATCAAATTAAGGCTGTTCATTATTCAGATAAATTGAAGCCTGAAATAATGAAACTTCATCAAAAATATGGAGTAACCGAACATCATAAAATGAAAAGTTCTTTAAAATTTTGTGTAATCGCGGCTAGTGAGTATGATATTTATATTTCTGAACCTAGAGCTTCAGAATGGGATATAGCTGCGGGACATGCTATATTACAGAACGCTGGTGGCATAGTAACTGACTTTGAGAACAATCAAGTTACTTATGGAAAAAAAGATTTTATAAATCCAAGTTTAATTTTGAGAAGAGGTGATAATTTATAATATGGATGAAACTGTCAGAATAATATTAATTATAATAGTGTCTGTTAGTATATTTGGTTTACTATTATTTGTTTTTGTTAAAAACTATATGAAAAGAAAAATTGAATATTATTTAGAAGTAAAAAATAAAAAAAATATTAAAGAAGATTAATAATTTTTAAATATTCATCTTTATCTATATCCATTACTCTTTTTGATGTATCAAAATCAAAACCAGATCTAGCTAAAATACCTATATCTTTCTTATAAAACAATGGCCTATTATTTTCATCTCGAGCTGGACCAATGCGTTTTTTTTTGCATATTTTTATTGCAGAAAAAAAATCTTGATCCTCATTGTTTTCTTTAATTGTAGTGATGGTTTGATTGACATATTTGTCATTTATACCTTTTGTAAGTAGATAATTTCTAATTTTATTGATTGAACTACCTCTTTGTATCAAGTTTTTAGCCTTTGAATCAGAATAGAATTTATCATTTAAAAACTTATTTTTTTCTAAATCCTCTAAAACTACCTCAATTAAGTCTTTAATATTATTTTTATTTATTCCTGTAGAATTTAATTTTAAATATTTCTTAAGAAGATAGGTCTTTAACTGCTGTTTAGATGGAGAATACTTCTCAATATAAGCGTACGAAAAGTTACGCATTTCATCAACAGTTGCCTCTAAAGTTTTTTTCTTATTTTTATTAGGAATCATAGAAAGATGTATTATATTATAAATTCATATGATCGAACAAATATCATCTTTTTTTAATATCGAAATGATTTATTTATGGTTAAACTTTGGTGTATTACCTTTTTGGATAACATTAATTTTTTTTCCACAATCTAGAACTTGTAGCTACCTTGTGACGTCTGTGTTTCCGTTTTTCTTATTATCCTTGATTTATTCATATCTATTATATTTGTTCTTTATGAACGGGTATGATTTTAGCAGTAATTTCTCATTGTATCTAAGTTTAGAAAACCTAAGTACGCTTTTTACTGAAAATGCTTTCTTATTGTTGCTTTGGATACACTTTTTAGCAGTAAATCTTTTTTGCGGATGTTGGATTGTTAAAGATAGTCTGAAATTTAATATATCTAAATATGTAAACTTTTTTCCTTTAGTTATAACTTACTTTATAGGTCCAATCGGAATATTTATTTATTGGTTAATCAGAATAATATCTGCAAAAAAAATCAGCTTATTCGATTAGATTATTTTTTTACTTTAAAACCTTCTTGCTCCATAGCAGTAAAACCACCGTCAATATGCGAAACATTTTGAAAGCCCATATCTTTTAGAGTTTTGGCTGCTAAAGCCGATCTACCGCCTGCTGCACAAAATAAAACAATATCTTTGTTTGTATCAATTACGTTGTTTTGAACTAGTGGGCTATTTGGGTTCAATGAGAACTCTAGTAATCCTCTTGGAATATGTGTTGCATTTTCGATATATCCACTATTTTCTAATTCACCTTTTTCTCTTAAATCAATTAAATTACACTTATTACCGTCTGATAATTTAAGAGCCTCTCCAGCAGAGATTGTTTTAATTTCTTTTGTAGCTTCTGAAATTAGAATTTGTGGTGTTTTAACATTCATATTACTATAATTATTATATTAAATTCTATGATAAAAAATAGTCTAA
>ENA-OSEY01003044-OSEY01003044.1-marine-metagenome-genome-assembly--contig:-NODE-3044-length-10490-cov-15.882839_pt1 | contig 10490 bp, 11 predicted proteins | sample MGYA00248465_ERZ534230 | MGnify/ENA primary metagenome ERZ534230 (study PRJEB26409, sample SAMN06344110) | marine metagenome | isolation source: Sea water from surface | place: Atlantic Ocean:Southern... | reverse complement strand
ACCTTGCATATTTAAAAAATAAGTGTAAGAATTTTTAAAATACCATTTGGTAAATAATAGGAGATACTAATGAAAAAAATTATGTTATTTATAATAGCTTTCACTTTTTCAAGCAACACTGCTTTAACAGATGGACATGCCTTGCCTAAGAAAGGAACTATAAATTATGTGACCGGTTTTCAATTTAATATGGACCCTTCTGAACCGCAATCAGAAGGCTGGAATATTATGATGGGAAAAGCCATTGGAGCTACTTTTAACGTAAATGGAAGTGGACCATTACACGAAGGTAGGGCACTATGTGCGGCTACAATGGTTATGAGTGAGTCTGTTAATACTTTTAGTGGTAATTGCTATTTTGGTGATAAAGACGGAGATAGGATTTTTACTAATTTTACAGGCAATCCAATAACAAATTCTGGAGAGAACGGTGGACAAGAAGTTCCACATTTTCACATTCATATTTTGGCAGGAGAAAAAATAGGAAGATTAAGGTAAATTATAATTTATCTCTTATAATCACATAATTAATAATTTCACTCACGCCTTTTATATTTTTAAGAGCAATTATCATTTCATCTAAAAGATCTTGGCGTGCCGTGATGCCCGCTATATAAATTTTTCCTTGGATTGTTTCAAAATTAAATGTGATTGCTTTAATACCCATTGTTTTAGCAGCTATAGCTCTTGCTTGTGTATTAATCCATAAATCACTAGCATAATCTTTTAGTGTGGTTCTGTTTCCAATTTCTATTTCATTTATAATTTCTTTAACACCTTCAACTTCCCAAACTAATCTTACTGCATCAATTCTAATTTCTTGATTATCAACAAGACCAGTTAATAAAATTCTACCCTCTAAAACACTTGTATTTATATTTACAAAAAGATTGTTCCCTGCATTTAAAAATTTAGCTGCAATATTAACCTTAATGGTTGCATCATCAACCACTGTACCAAGAGATCTTTCTCCCTCAGCAACTACCATTGCACTACCCCCACCTGTTGCAAGGACGCTTGCTGGTGAACATCCATAATTAACAGATGCAATGATTAAAAATATTGGAATAAATAAAACTTTAATTATTTTTTTAATTTTAACAACCATTTGTAAATTTTGTTTTTATTAATTTTTGTAAATTTATGTACTATTTCGACGATGTCGGTCAAAGAAAATTTTGTAGCCATCTTTTTTAATTCTTTACTATACAAATCAATGTTGTCAAAATCTTGATTTTTTGATGTTTGTCTATCAATAACAGCAACAAACTCTCCTTTAATATTTTCTTTATCTTCTAGTATTTTATTTTTCACATTGCTTGGAGTTCCTCTAAAAACAAATTCATTTACCTTTGTAAGTTCTTTACATATTGAAATTGATCTATCACCTATAATATTTTCTAGGCAATCTAGAAAAACAATTAATTTATGGTTTGAAACAAAAAATACACAAGTCCTTTTTTCTTGAGAAATATTCTTAACAAGATCCTCTATCTTTTTTTTAGATTTTGGAACAAAACCAAAAAAAGCAAATTCTGATATTGGTAATCCGGATAACTGTAAACTTGATACAATTGATGAGGGACCAGGCACAGATGTAATTCTAATATTATTTGCAATACAATATTGTACTAAATTATATCCAGGATCTGAAATAAGTGGTGACCCTGCATCAGAAATTAGAACACAATTTTTATTTTTTAATAAAACTTTAATCTGATCTATAATTTTATGCTCATTATAATCGTGTAAAGCTATTAATTTCTTTTTAATGCCTAATTTATTTAGTAGTTTAAGTGAATGTTTAGGATTTTCACAAATAATGATATCACATTCTTCAAGTACTTTTACAGCTCTGTAGGTTATGTCATCTAAATTGCCAATAGGTGTTGCTACAATTGAGAGACCATTAATAATATTATCCATTATTTATATATTTATATTTATAATTTCATGTACTCCAGTAAATTTATCTAAACAAGATACAAAAAATACTCAAGAAACAACTATTTCTGAAAAACCAATTGAAGATAAAACCGAAAAAAAGATAATTGAAGAAAAAGAAAGCAAACAAGATAAGCAGAAAAAGATTTTAGACGATATTGTCTTAGATAAAACAATTATTGCTTTATTTGCAAAAGATGACGATGAAAAAACTACAAAACAATTCTTGAATACCTATGAGTTGGGAATTTATAATCTTGGTATAAGTGATGTTGTTATACAAATAGAATTTTTTGAAAATGAAAATGATCTAAAAAAAATTATAGAAAAAAATCTATTACCAGGGAAGATTTTTCTGGGACCAGTTCAATCTAAGTATGCAAAAATCTTAGATAATTATTGTACTCATGAAGTAATATTTTTTTCATACTCTTCTAAATCTTCTTTAGCAAAAGATTGTGTTTATTTAATAAATTTTTTTCCACAAAATGAACTTTCACAACTAATGTTATATTTAAACGATGATGCAAGAGTAGCCCTTCTTTATCCTGAGAATGAATATGGATATTTAATAAATAGTTTTATAGATGATATAATTTTTCAAAGCCCAGCAATTTTAGTCAACAGATCTTCATATAAAAAAGACCTATCAAATGTAAGAGAATCAATAAAAGAATTGGGAAAATATGAATTGAGAAAATATGAATTGAATAGACAAAAACAAATTCTATCTTCTAAAAAAGATGAAAAATCAAAAAAAAGATTAAAAAAATTAGAAAGATTTAAAACTACAAGTGACTATGATTTTACACATATCTTGATTGCTGATTATGGTTTGAATTTATTACAGGTTGCACCTCTTCTACCATACTACGATATAGACCCTAATATTGTACAGTTTATGGGAACTGGAGTAATAGATGATAAAACTTTTTTCTATGAACCTTCATTACAGGGAGCAATATTTCCAGGAATTCCTGAAACAAGAAGAATAAATATAATTAATAATTATTTGGATATATATGATGATGAGCTTTTAAGAATCTCAACATTACCTTATGACTTGATAGGTTTAATTAATTTTATCTACACAAAGAAATATAAACTTGGTGATGTAATCAAATTATTAAACAATCCGAACAAAAGATTTGATGGCATTGATGGAAACTTTTATTTTAAAGATAATATGATTGAAAGAGATCTTAACATATTAAAAATAAATAACGGAAATTCTTTTGTAATTAATTAATTAAAAAGTTAATCAATTTTGTTACCGCTATGGACCTATGGCTAATTTCATTTTTTTCTTTAGTGCTTAATTCAGCTAATGTTTTGTTATAATTTTTAGGAATGAAAACTGGATCATAACCAAAACCAAATCTACCCTTAGCTTTTTCAGAAATTTTTCCTTCAATTTTGCCATTAAATATTAGGTTTTGATTATCTTTAACTGTTAGGCTTATTGAAGTTTTAAAGTAAGCATTTTGTTTACTATTTTTTTTAGTACTTTTAATAATACTTTCAAAACAAGCCTCATTACTTTTGAAATTATTTAAAAATCTTTTTGAAAGAACGCCTGGTTTCCAATTTAAGCTTTCAATGCATATTCCTGAGTCATCGGCAAAACAAGGAATACCAGTTTTATTAAATCCATAGTCTGATTTAATTTTTGCATTTTCTTCAAAAGTTTGTCCGCTTTCTTCTGGCTCTTCACTTATGTTTAGATCATTTAATGAAAGAAGTTCTAGATTAAATTTGTTAAATATTTTTTTAATTTCAATTATTTTATTTTTATTATTTGAGAAAAATAATAATTGCCTCAATTTATTTCAAAGCCTCTTTTTGTTTAGAAATTATCTCTTTAACTCCAATTTTTGCTAGCGAAAACATTTCTGTAAACTGAGCATCATTGAAAAAAAATTCTTCACCAGTAACTTGAATTTCAGATATTTCATCTGAATCACAAATTACAAAATTTGCATCTACTTGAGCTTCGGAGTCTTCCCTATAATCTAGATCCAATAATGCTTTATTTTCCACTATGCCAGTTGATACTGCCCCTATAAAGTTTTTGATAATTGGTTTTTGGAGATTATAATTATTCTTTAATTTTTCTATTGCCAGATATAAAGAAATAAAACCACCACTGATAGAAGCAGTTCTTGTCCCACCATCTGCTTGAATTACATCACAATCTATTTTTATTTGACGCTCTCCAAGATTTGAAAGATCCACAATTGATCTTAAGCTACGCCCAATTAACCTTTGTATTTCTTGCGTTCTACCTGACTGTTTTCCTTTTGCTGCCTCTCTATCCATTCTTGTATTTGTAGACCTTGGCAGCATGCCATATTCTGCTGTAACCCAACCCTTGCCAGTATTCTTTAACCAATGAGGAACTTTTTCATCAATTGTTGCAAGACAAAGGACATGTGTATTTCCAAATTTTACTAAGCATGAACCATCGGCATGAATATTCACGTTTTTCTCAAATGAAATTTCACGCATTTGATTGAAGGATCTATCTTTTCTCATATAAATTTAATAATAGTAGATAAATATTATTTTTAAATAAAATTCTTATGTCTGATAATGTATATGCACAAATTAATGATAGATCGAAATTAATTTTCAAAAAATTAGTTGAGTCATATCTTAAAACTGGGTCTCCAGCAGGATCAGAAACAATTATGAAGATGGGAGGATTAAATCTTTCCTCAGCTTCAATTAGATCCATTTTATCTAATTTACAAAAAGAAGGACTACTTTATGCACCACACAGATCAGCCGGTAGAATGCCCACTGAAAAAGGTATGAGGTTTTTTGTGGACGGACTTTTAGAGTTTGGAAGAATTTCAAAAATAGATAAAGAAAATATTAAACAACAGTGTTTAACAAAGGGAAAATCTTATGAAGAGGTGCTCGATGTTGCTTCCAAGGCAATTTCAGGATTATCGAGTTATGCAGGAATAGTTATTGCACCAAAATTTCAAAAAAACATAAAGCACGTTGAGTTTATTAGATTAAATAGTAGCCAATTAATGCTTATTCTTGCTTATGAGAATGGAGAAGTAGAAAATCGCATCATTGAAGATAATGGAAAATATAATAGTTCATTATTAATACAGGCCTCAAACTATCTTACATCAAAGTTTACTAACAAAAATATCTCTCAAATAAAAAGACTTATTCAAACAGAAATAAAAAATTCACAAAATGAACTAGAATTAATTTCTTCAAAGTTAATTCAACAGGGTATTATTGAAACTCAGCCTAATAGTAAAAATCCTTATATTTTTCTACATGGTCAATCAAACTTATTAAAAGATGAAATTGTTTCGAAAGATTTAGATCAAATCAGAAATCTTTTTGATGAAATTGAAAAAAAATCTAGTTTTGTGGATATATTAGAAACTGCAGGAAAAGCAAAAGGAGTTCAAATTTTTATTGGATCTAAAAATTTTTTGTTTAAACACTCTGGTCTTTCTATGGTAATGGCCCCATATAAAAATAATGATCAAGAAATTATAGGAGCTATAGGTGTAGTTGGGCCAACAAGACTAAACTACTCCAAAATAGTTCCTCTTGTTGATTATACATCAAAAATTATTGGAAAGGTGATTGATTAATGGTTGAAAAAAAAGAAGAAGATAACCAACAAGAAGAAATTAAAGAACCTGATTCTGAGAATATTGAAAACGAAGAAGATAATAATGATAGTCAAGAAAACACAGATACAGAAGAGACAAGTGAAGATGAAAATACAGAAGAAGATAGTTTAGAAAAGGAAATTGAAACACTAAAAGAAGAAAAAATCCGATTACTCGCTGAAATGGAAAATCTTAGAAAAAGATTTGAACGAGAAAAAGTTGAAACAATAAAGTTTGGTAGTATAAATTTAGCAAGAGATATTCTATCGCCAGGAGATAATTTAGAAAGAGCGCTAGATGCTTTACCAGAAGATGAAAATCATCCAGAAAGTATAAAAAATCTTATCGATGGTTTAAAAATGGTGCTTAAAGAATACAAAAGTACTCTTGAAAAACACGGTGTCAAAAAAATTGAAACTTTAAATCAAAAATTTGACCATAATTTTCATCAAGCAATGATGGAAGTTGAAAATAATGAAGTTGAAGAAGGAACAGTAGTACAAGAAGTCCAATCTGGCTATACAATGCATGACCGATTGCTCAGAGCAGCAATGGTTGGAGTTTCCAAAAAACCAGTCGCTAAAACAGAAGAACCTAAAGAAGAAAAAGAAGAAGACAATCCTGAAAATGAGAGTAAAGAAAAGTCATAAAAAGCCTTAAATTACTTGTTTTTTTTAATATAAATCCCAAACATCCTTGTATTTTAAAACTTTTTTCCCATATCTAATGTAGCCAATGTTGATTGGTAAATAATTAAGTAAAGAGGATAAAAAATATGGCAAAAGTAATTGGTATTGATTTAGGTACTACAAACTCCTGCGTTGCAGTAATGGACGGTAAGGAAGCAAAAGTAATTGAAAACTCTGAAGGTGGAAGAACAACACCGTCAATGGTAGCATTCAGTGACACAAAAGAAAAACTTGTTGGACAATCAGCTAAAAGACAAGCAGTAACTAATTCTGAAAATACTTTATTTGCCATAAAAAGATTAATCGGAAGAACATTTGAGGATGAAGCTGTTAAGTCTGACAGCGGACTAGTACCTTATAAAATAGTAAAAGGTGATAACGGTGATGCTTGGGTAGAAGCACGTGGAGATAAATATAGTCCAAGTCAAATTAGTGCATTTATTTTACAAAAAATGAAAGAGACAGCAGAGTCTTATTTAGGAGATACTGTTACACAAGCAGTTATAACAGTTCCTGCATATTTTAATGATGCTCAAAGACAAGCAACAAAAGATGCTGGAAAAATAGCTGGACTAGAAGTTTTAAGAATTATTAACGAGCCTACTGCTGCAGCGTTAGCATATGGTTTAGATAAAAAGAAAACTGGTACTGTTGCTGTTTATGATCTTGGTGGAGGTACATTTGATATTTCTATCTTAGAAATTGGTGACGGTGTTTTTGAAGTTAAATCAACCAATGGTGATACGCATCTTGGTGGTGAAGATTTTGATCTTAAAATTATTGATTACCTTGCTGACGAATTCAAAAAAGATAATGGTATTGATTTACGCTCAGATAAACTTGCTCTTCAACGTTTGAAAGAGGCTGCTGAGAAAGCAAAAATTGAATTATCAAGTTCAACTGAAACAGAAGTTAACTTGCCATTCATTACTGCTGATCAATCTGGCCCTAAACATTTAACGATTAAATTATCGAGAGCAAAACTTGAAGCTATCGTAGGTGAACTTTTAAACCAAAGTTTAAAACCTTGCGAAATGGCACTCAAAGATGCCGGTTTACAAGCTGCTGAAATTGATGATGTTATTTTAGTTGGTGGTATGACAAGAATGCCTAAAGTAACGGAGATAGTAAAAAACTTCTTTGGTAAAGAGCCTAATAAAGGTGTTAACCCCGATGAGGTTGTTGCATCTGGTGCTGCTATTCAAGCAGGCGTATTACAAGGTGATGTCAAAGATGTATTATTACTTGATGTTACACCTTTATCACTTGGTATTGAAACACTTGGCGGTGTATTCACAAAACTAATTGATAAAAACACAACTATCCCAACAAAGAAGAGCCAGGTATTTTCTACAGCTGAAGATAATCAGAGTGCAGTAACAATTAGAGTATTTCAAGGTGAAAGAGAAATGGCTGCTGATAACAAATTACTAGGTCAGTTTGATTTAGTAGGTATTCCACCTGCCGCAAGAGGAATGCCTCAAATTGAAGTAACTTTTGATATCGATGCAAATGGTATTGTAAACGTTTCGGCTAAAGACAAATCAACTGGTAAAGAACAACAAATCAAGATCCAGGCTTCTGGCGGATTATCAGATGAAGAGATTGAAAAAATGGTCAAAGAGGCAGAAGAAAATGCTGAAGCTGACAAAAAGAAAAGAGAAGCTGTTGATACTAGAAACCATGCTGATAGTTTAATTAATGAAACTGAAAAGAATTTAAAAGAGCACGGAGATAAAATTCCTGAAGCTGATAGAAATAAAATCACAGAGGATATTGAAGAGCTTAAGAAAGTAAAAGACGGTGAGGATTTAGAAGCTATAAAATCTAAAACTGAAGCACTTGTTCAGTCATCTCTTAAAATGGGTGAAGCAATTTATAAACAAAACCCTCAAGGTGCTGGACCTCAACCTGATCCATCTGGTGCTGAACCATCAGCTGATAATACAAAAGATGAAAAGGTTGTAGATGCTGAATTTGAAGAAGTAGACGAAGATAAAAAAGATTAACGCTCCATAATTTTTATAAGGAGGAGATGTGGCTGATAAAGATTTCTATGAGATACTAGGTGTTCAACGAAATGCCAGTGAAGATGAAATAAAAAAAGCTTATAGAAAACAGGCCATGAAATATCATCCTGATCGTAACAAGGATGACAAAACAGCTGAAAGAAAATTCAAAGAAGCAGCTGCTGCTTACGAAGTTCTAAAAGATTCAGAAAAAAGATCAGCTTATGATCAATATGGACATGACGCTTTCAAACAAGGTGGAATGGGTGGAGCTCAAGGCTTTGGAGATTTTGCAGGTGGCTTTTCTGATATCTTTGAAGAGTTCTTTGGTGGGGGTTTTGGAGGACAATCATCAAGAAGACGAGGACCTCAAAGAGGAAGTGATCTTCGTTATAATATGTCCGTTTCACTATTCGAAGCTTTCACTGGAAAGAAACCACAAATAAGAATTCCAACTTATGTTGGTTGTGATGCATGTGCAGCAACTGGAAGTGCAGATAAATCTGGACCAAGTACTTGTTCTACTTGTGGTGGTGCAGGAAAAGTTCGATCTCAACAAGGATTCTTTTCAATTGAAAGACCATGCCCTACATGTGGTGGAGAAGGTTCAAGTATAAAAAATCCATGTCTTAAATGTTCAGGAACAGGGAATATAAAAAAGCAAAAAACAATTTCTGTTACTATTCCTGCTGGTGTTGATACAGGTACAAGAATTCGAATAGCCGGTGAAGGTGAACCTGGTGAAAGAGGTGCTGGAAATGGGGATCTATATATTTTTGTTGAAGTTCAAAAGGACAAACTCTTTGAAAGAGAAGAAGAAAATTTATTTTGTGAAATACCAATTTCAATCACTACTGCTATTTTAGGTGGCGAAATAGAAGTACCAACAATAGAGGGAAAAAAAGCCAGACTTAATATTCCAGCGGGAACTCAATCTGAGACACAATTTAGACTTCGCGGCAAAGGAATGAGTATACTTCGACAAAGTAGAAGGGGTGATATGTATGTGCAAGCAAACGTTGAAATACCAGTCAATCTAAATAGCAAACAAAAAGATATTTTGAGAGAGTTTGAAAATGAAGGTGGGACATCAAAAAAACATAGCCCAAAATCGCAAGGTTTTTTCTCAAAATTAAAAGAAGTCTGGGAAGATTTAACTTAATTTCTTTTCAACTTACAATCACCAAAGTATAAGAAGTTTTTATGGCAAAAATTAAAATAGCAGTTGCAGGTTGTCTTGGCCGAATGGGTCAGGAAATATCGAAACAAATTTTACAAAATAAAAATTTAGAATTTGTCGGTGGTTTTGAACACAAAAAACATAAAGATATAAACAAACCTTTAAACAAAGTTTCAAGTATACACTCTGCAAAATTAGTTACAGCTAATGCAGCTCAGTTAATCAAAGAAGCAAATGTCATCATTGATTTTACAACACCTGAGTCTACTTTAGATAATCTTAAGATCGCCTCTGCAAATAAAACAGCAGTTGTTATTGGCACAACCGGAATGACGGATGCACAAAAAAAGAAAGTAAAAAGTTATTCTAAAAAAATACCTATACTCATGTCTTCTAACATGAGTTTGGGCGTTAACTTATTATTTAACTTAGTAAAACAAACAGCATCAGCTTTAAAAGATACTGATTATGATATTGAAATTGCTGAGACTCATCATAAACATAAAAAAGATGCTCCTTCCGGAACTGCATTATCTCTGGGTGAATATGCAGCTGAGGGAAGAAAAACTAAATTAAATAAATCAAAAGTTTTAGATCGTACAAAAAAACTATCATCTAGAAAAAAAGGTGACATTGGCTTTTCTGTTACAAGAGGCGGTGAAATTGCAGGTGAACATACAGTAAGTTTTATTGGTACCAATGATAGAGTTGATCTAGTTCATAAAGCTAATAATCGATCAATTTTTGTAGATGGGGCCATCGAAGCAGCTATCTTTATTTCTAAAAAGAAAACAGGTCTTTTCAATATGAATGATTTGTTATTTTAATAATAGCTTAATTGTCTTTTAATTCTTAAGTACAAACTTTCCTTTAAATCAGCATGCAAGAAAGTTGCAACTTCAGTTTCTTTATCTGATTCTCTTATTGATAACTTGGAAGTGTTTTTAAATTTTGTAAAAAAAACTTTGGACCAATAAGTGCTGAATTTAGATGAATGTAAAAGTTTATCACCTTTATA
>ENA-OSEY01003043-OSEY01003043.1-marine-metagenome-genome-assembly--contig:-NODE-3043-length-10491-cov-19.442481_pt1 | contig 10491 bp, 9 predicted proteins | sample MGYA00248465_ERZ534230 | MGnify/ENA primary metagenome ERZ534230 (study PRJEB26409, sample SAMN06344110) | marine metagenome | isolation source: Sea water from surface | place: Atlantic Ocean:Southern... | reverse complement strand
GTATATGTGGTTGGATGTTCCAAGATCCATAATAATTCTCTTTTTTTACCATTTTTTACTTCATCTACTCTTTTATTGAGAAAAAGCATTGCCTTTTTATAGGATATACGTTTTTTACTGATTTTAATTTCTATATTCATTTAAATTGAATTTTATCATTTTATAGACTAATAGTCTCAAAAAAACTTTTAGAGGTAGTTATGGCTTTACCAAAATCAGCAGAAACAAAAAAAGTCAACTTAGATTTTAATAAGGAGTTTATTGATACTTTTACTCAAAATATAGAAGAGGGAAACGTTGTATTTATTAACCAAACTTTAAAAGACCTACATGAGGCTGATGTAGCAAATCTAATTGAGAATCTAAGTCCTGACACTAGAACTAAACTCTTTGAAATAGAGTCCTTTAATATAGATCCAGAAATTTTTATTGAATTAAACGAGTCAATTCAAAGCGAGGTTTTGCAATTACTATCTATAGAGTCACTTATAAAAATAATTAGACGTTTAGAGTCTGATAATGCAATAAAAATTCTCGAAAATTTATCGAAGGAAATTAAAGAAAAAGTTTTAGAAAAACTTCCGCCAAAAGATAAGTTTCTATTACAAGAAGGTCTAAGTTACCCCGAGGACTCTGCAGCAAGAATAATGCAAAGAGAATTTACTGCAGTGCCTAACAATTGGACTGTAGGACAAACCATAGATTACTTAAGAGAAGAAAAAGATCTTCCGGAAGAATTTTTAGAAATATTTATTGTAGATAATGATTTTAAACCTATTGGAACAGTTCCATCTTCGAGAGTGTTAAGAACTGCCAGAGACTTAACTATGAATTCAATAATGACTGAGATGCCTGTATTAATTTCAGTGAATATGGATAAAGAAGAAGTTGGTCTCACGTTTGAAAACTATAATTTAGTATCAGCTGGTGTGGTAAACAAAGAAAATAAATTAGTTGGTATGATCACTGCCGATGATGTGGTTACAGTTGTGCAAGAGGAAGCTGAAGAGGATGCCTTGCGTTTGGCTGGTGTTGGAGATGAGGAAATAACTGATAGTGTAATGTTGAAAACAAAAAGAAGATTTAATTGGTTATTATTAAATTTATTCACTGCTTTACTAGCTACTTGGGTTATAAGTTTTTTTGGAGCTTCTATAGAACAAATGGTGGCTCTTGCCTTCTTAATGCCGATTGTTGCTTCAATGGGTGGTAATGCAGGAATGCAAACATTAGCTGTAACAATTAGAGCTATTGCAACTAAAGAATTATCAAAAAGCAATTTTAATCGAGTTGTTGGTAAAGAATTCTTAATAGGTATTTTAAATGGAATTATTTTTGCAATTATTACTGCAGTGATAGTGCAATTCTGGTTTAAAGAAATTAATCTTTCACTATTAATTGGAATTTCAATGATTTTGAATATGATAGTAGCAGGGTTATTTGGAATTTTAGTTCCTGTTTCATTAAAAAAATTTAATATTGATCCTGCTCTAGCATCCAGTGTTTTTGTTACTACAATTACTGATGTAATTGGTTTTTTATCTTTTTTAGGTCTTGGATCGTTTTATTTTTTAAATTAAATATTATCAATTAATCTTACATTCTTAATATAATATGCAATAAAAATTTTACAGTTTTTATTATATTTTTTTGATTTTATAAAATTTTTTTTAATATTGTAGTTTTCTATATAATCAACTTTACTTGCTCCTAATTCTATCATTTTCTTTTTGAGAAAATTTTCGTTATAAACATCAAATCTTTTTTTAATTTTATTTATAAAATGATAGACTTTTGAAGCAATTTTGATGTCGTTTGATTTCAGAAGAGAATTTCTAGAAGAAAAAGCAACTCCATTTGCTTGTCTTACTGTATCACATTCGATTATTTTTGAATTAATTTTATTCTTTGTAATAAATTTTTTGATAAGAAATAATTGTTGATAATCTTTTTTTCCCATAAATATTTTTTTTGGTTTTATTATTTCTATTAGTCTATTCATCACATTAATTACCCCTTCAAAATGCCCTTTTCTAAATTTACCACACAGTTTCTTTGAAAATTTGTGTAAGAAAATTTTATTTTTAGGCTTAAAGCCATAAATGTCTTTTATTGAGGGTAAATAAAGATAATTTACACTTAAATTTTTTAATATACTTACATCCTTAAATTTATTTCTTGGGTAATTTCTATAATCACTTTTTTTGCTGAATTGTCTTGGATTTACAAAAATCGAAACTAAAGTTTTTCTTTTATATTTTTTTGATTTTTTTATTAAGGATATATGCCCTTTGTGTAAACCGCCCATTGTAGGAATAAATGATATAGGTTTATTAAGAATTTCTTTTTGTAAACTTATCTTATCTTTAAATATTTTCATTTCTCTTCAGCAGTGATAATAACTAATATAAGAATCATATGATAAAACAAGCAATTATTCCATTAGCTGGATTAGGTACTCGAATGCTTCCTTTAACAAGCGTGTTGCCAAAAGAACTATTACCAATCAACGGAAAACCTAATTTAGAATATATTTTAGAAGAATGTTTAGAAGCCGGAATTAAAGAATTTATATTTATTATTTCTAAAAAAAAATTATCAATTAAAAAATATTTCTTTAATGATAATTTTTACAAAAAAATCATTAAGAAAAAAAAAGATAAAGGACTAATCGAAGAGTATAAAAAAATTAAAAAATACAAAAAAATGATCAAATTTGTTTATCAAAATAAACCCAAAGGAACGGGAGACGCAGTTTTAAAATGCAAAAAATTTATAAAAAGTAAATATTTTCTAATGCTTTTACCTGACGACTTAATAATAAGAAAAAATTGTTCTAAAGAAATGATACGATTACATAAAAAAACTAATGGATCCATCATTGCCACAAAAAAAGTAGAAAGAAAAACAGTTTCAAGATGGGGAATTTTATCAATTAGAAATAAAAAAAAAAGACATTTTCAAATCAAAGATGTTGTAGAAAAACCTAGCATCAAAAAAGCGCCATCAAATTATGCAATTATTGGTAGATATATATTGCCAACAAAAATTTTTAGTGAAATTAAAAAATTAAAGCCAGGTCAAGGTGAAGAAATACATATTACTGACGCAATTAAAAGTTTAATTAAAAAAGAGTATCAATTTTACGGAAATATTTTTACAGGCAAATATTTAGATTGTGGAACTTTAAGTGGATATATTAATTCAGGAATTCAAATATCTAAAGGAAAATAAATGAAATTATGCATGATAGGAACTGGTTATGTTGGATTAGTTAGTGGGGTCTGCTTTGCTGACATAGGTAACCAGGTTGTTTGCGTTGATAAAGATAAAAACAAAATAGATAAACTCAACTCTGGAATTTCCCCAATCTATGAACCAGGATTAGATGAATTAATAAAAAAAAATTTTATAGCTAAACGTCTCTCATTCACAACAGATATTGATAAAGCTATTAGTATATCAGATATAATATTTATATGTGTAGGAACTCCTACAAAAAAAGGATCAATTAAAGTTGATTTATCTTTTGTTTATAAATGTACAAAAGAAATATTAAAATATTCAAAAAGAAAAAAGATTATTATTACCAAGTCTACAGTCCCAGTCGGAACAGGTGATGAAATTGAAAAAATTCTAAAAAAAAAGAAAAAACTTTTTACAGTAATTTCTAATCCTGAATTTTTAAGAGAAGGTGAAGCAATACGGGATTTTAGATATCCTGATAGGATCGTAATAGGATCTAACGAAAAAAAAGCCTTTAATATTATGAGAAAACTTTATGCACCCTTAATTAATAAAGGTGCAAAATTTTTTACTACTTCAAGAAGAGGAGCTGAATTAATAAAATATGCATCAAATGCTTTTCTTGCAACCAAAATTACTTTTATTAATGAACTTGCTAACTTGTGTGAAAAGTCTGGAGTAAATATAGAAGATATTTCATTAGGTATGGGCTCTGATAGTAGAATAGGTGGTAGGTTTTTACGTGCTGGGCCAGCCTATGGCGGCTCCTGTTTTCCAAAGGATACCAAAGGTTTGGTATCAGCTGCAGAAAAATATAAAATTAATCTATCAGTTGTAAAATCAGTAATAAAATCTAATCAAGAAAGAGTAAATTTACTCACGAAAAGAATTCATAAAATTTTAGGATCAAATTTAAAAAATAAAAAGATTTCTTTTTTAGGTGTTACATTTAAACCAAACACTGATGATATGAGAGATTCGATGAGCCTAAAATTGATACCATATCTATGCAAAAAAGGAGCAAAAGTTAGTTATTACGATCCATCTGGTGAAAAAAAAGAATTTAGAAAAATCAAAAACTGCAATTACAGAAACAATATAAAATCTAATTGTAATGGGGCAGATTTAGTTGTTTTACTCACTGAATGGGACGAATTCAAATCAATAGATTTTAAAAAGATTGTTAAAAATAATAAATTTAAAGTTTACGATCTAAGAAATCTTTATTCTGCAGAAGAAATGAAAAAAAATAAGATCAAATACTATTCTGTTGGTAGACCTAATACTAATTAAGTTCAAAAATAGCATCAACTTCTACCGCAACACCTAATGGTAAACTGTTCACACTTACAGCTGCACGCGTGTGTTCACCTTTTTTATCGAATATTTTAGCAATAATATCTGAAGCGCCATTTATAATTTTTGGTTGATCTTTGAAATCATCTGTAGAATTGACATAACCTGTTAGCTTTATACAAGATTTAACTTTATCTAAATCTCCTCCACAAGCATTTTTAACATGAGCGACAATACTTAAACCACATCTTTCGGCGGCCTTATAACCTTTCTCTAAATCTAATTCTTTTCCAATCTTACCTGTTATAAGTTTTGCATTTTCATCAATAGATACTTGACCAGAAACATATAAAAGTTTTCCAACAATCTTAGTAGCTACATAAGCTCCAACTGGTGCTTTTGGCTCAGGTAATTTTATATTTAAATTTTTTATTTTGTTTTCTATTTGGCTCATTTTCTTTTACTTTTTTTTTTAGCTTTATCGTATTCTTTTCTTTTTTCAATTAATATTAGCGCCTCTTCCATAGTCAGTTCATTTGGATCTTTTTCTTCAGGGATAGTCGCATTCAAAGACTTATATTTAATATAAGGACCATATTGTCCTTTCATAATTCTAACAGGTTTTTTATCTTCAGGATGCTCTCCAAGATCTTTAATTAATGAAGATGAAATTCTTCCAGGCTTAGCTTCAGCAATTAATGTTATGGCTCGATTAATTCCAATAGAAAATAGATCCTCAACATTTTCAAGTCTTGCAGATTTATTTTCACATTTTAGATATGGACCAAATCTTCCAGAATTTAAAGTTATATCTTGTCCATTTTCAGGGTGCTGTCCTAATACTTTAGGAAGAGAGCATAAATATTTTGCTTTATCTAAATCAACACTATCAACATCAATACCTTTTGGAATTGAAACATTTTTAAGGTGCTCATTCTCATTTTTTTTCTTTCTACCTTTTTTCTTGATGGTTTCTAGTTCGTCTTTTTCTTTTTCATATTGTAAGTAGGGGCCAAATCTCCCATTCTTTAAATATATATCTTTACCTTTTTCATTTTGACCCAGTAATTTAGGCTCTGCTAAATTATATTGAGCTGCAGCTTTAGCTTTAGATAAAGGTCTAGTAAATTTACATTCCGGATAATTTGAGCAACCTATAAAAGCTCCACCTCTAAAACTATTTTTAAGACTTAATTCTCCATTGGAACACAACTTGCATTTTCGATCGATTGCGTCTTTATCATCTCTTTCAAAAATTAAAGCCCCTAAACTCTCATTTAATAAGTCTAATACTTCTCTAGTTCTCTTTTCTTTAACTTTTCCCACATTTTCATAAAAATCTTTCCAAAAATTATTCAAAACTTGAACCCATTCAATTTTACCACTAGTGATTTCATCTAGCTGATTTTCTAGGTCCGCAGTAAAATTATAATCTACGTATTTAGAGAATAATTTCTCTAAAAAAGCTGAAATTAGCTTGCCTCTATCAGTTGGATTAAACCTTTTATTAATTAATTCCACATAATTTCTAGTTGATAATACCGAAATAATACTAGCGTAAGTGGAGGGTCTACCGATGCCTAACTCCTCCATCTTTTTTACTAAACTAGCTTCAGAGTAACGTGGCGGTGGATCTGTAAAGTGCTGCTCATCATGTAACTTAAGTATGCTAATTTCTTCACCAACTTTGACTTCAGGCAAAATATTCTTTGCATCTTCGTCAGTTTCTTGAACTTGATAAACTTTAAGAAATCCATCAAATTTTACTACTGAGCCGCTAGCTCTAAAGTTAATTTTATTATCAATTGACGAAATAATTATCGTATTTCTATCAAATTCTGCTGGTGTCATTTGAGATGATAAGGCTCTACTCCAAATTAATTCATAGAGTTTAAATTGATCTGCATTTACATATTTTTTGATGTCAGAGGGTTTTCTACTTATATTAGTTGGTCTAATTGCTTCATGAGCTTCTTGAGCGTTCTTTGCTTTTTTTCCAGTATAACTATTCGGTGCCTCTGGCAAATATTTATCACCATAATCATCAGTAATGAATTTCCTAAAATCTTCAATTGCTTCTTTTGAAATATTAGTTCCATCAGTTCTCATATAAGTAATTAATCCGGTAGTTTCACCCTCGATATCTACTCCTTGATACAGTCGTTGTGCAATTTGCATTGTTCTGGAAGCTCCAAAACCAAATCGTCCTGAAGCAGTTTGCTGTAAGGTAGAAGTGGTAAAAGGGGCTAGGGGATTACGTCTGAATACTTTTGTGTTTACATCTGTAATTTTAAATTTTGTTTTATTGATTACATCAACTGCTTTTTGTATTTCTTCTTTATTTTTGAAAGAAAATTTTTCTATTTTTTCTCCATTAAATAAACTTAATTTTGAAAAAATATTTTTATTATTTTTATTTGTAAAGTCCGATGTAAGAGTCCAATATTCATCTGGTTTAAATAATTCTATTTCCTTTTCTCTTTCGGTAATAAGCTTTAAGGCCACAGATTGAACTCTTCCTGCTGATTTTGATCCAGGTAATTTAGTCCAAAGAATTGGTGAGATATTAAATCCGACAAGATAATCTAACGCTCGTCTAGCTAAGTAAGCTTCGACTAAAGGCAAATGGATTTGTCTAGGATTTTTTATAGCATCGAGTATTGCTTTTTTAGTAATTTCATTAAAGACAACTCTTTCTAAATTTTTATCTTTGAGAAGTTTCTTTTTTTCCAGAACTTCTTTAACGTGCCAAGCTATAGCCTCACCTTCACGATCTGGATCCGTTGCTAAAATAATTTTATCTGAGTCTTCAGCAGCATTTGTAATTTCTTTTAAATATTTTTTGGAAAAAGAATCAATTTCCCATTCCATTTGAAATTTATTTTCTGGATCGACAGATCCATTTTTTGAAGGCAAATCTCTTATATGACCATAACTTGCTAAAACTAAATAATCTTTTCCTAAATATTTATTTATTGTTTTTGCTTTAGCTGGACTTTCAACAATTACTAAGTTCATTAATTGTTTATTTTCAAAATTAAACGAGTTTGTCAAATTTATTATTGAAAAACTAGAAAAGACAGCACTTATAACTTAATTTTATTTTCTGTAGAACTTTTAAGTCTTAAAATATTTTCTTTATGAGTAAAAAGAATCATCACAAAAAAAATAAAAAGTATTAGGATATTGTTATTTATTTCGTAAAAATATGCATAGAGAAAAACTATTAACGAAGAAATCATTGAAGATAATGATGCAAATCTAAATAATAACGATAAAGAAATCCACGCTATGATAAAAATTAAAAAAAATTTATTAGATAAAGCTAAAATTACTCCAAGGTAAGTTGCCACACCTTTTCCTCCTTTAAATTTTAACCAAACAGGAAAAATATGTCCGATGAAACAAATTAATGCAGATAGAGAGGTTAAGTCTTCAAAATAAAATATTGTTATATAAACTGAAATGTATCCTTTAAATAAATCAAGAGCTAACGTAGTTATTGCGAGAAATTTATTTCCGGTTCTAAGCACATTTGTAGTTCCGATATTGCCAGAGCCAACAGTTCTAATATCTTTTTTTAGAAATATCCTAGTTAAGAGTAATCCAAATGGTATTGATCCCAAAAGGTATGAGTAAATTGCTACAATAATTAAATCTATGTCCATTAGTTCGAATATACTACTTCGCCTTGAAGCAAAGTCATTTTCACTTTACCTTGTAATTTTCTATTTTCAATCGCAGTATTTTTTGATTTTGATTTAAGTTCTTCAGCTTTCACTACCCATGGTTTTTCCAGATCAAATATACAAATATCTGCGTCCGATCCTTCTTTAAGGGATCCTTTATCTATTTTTAGTATCTTAGCTGGATTAATCGTTAAGCACTTAATTATTTTTTCCAAAGGCAATGATTCATTATGGTAAAGCTCTAAAGATAAAGATAGCAATGTCTCTATACCGATAGAACCTGTCGCTGCTTGTGCAAACGGAAGTCTTTTACTTTCCTCATCTTCAGGAATGTGATCTGATACAATTACATTAATGAGATCATTCTTTATTCCTTCTATTAATGAAAGTCTATCCTCCTCGCTTCTAAGAGGGGGAGATAATTTCAAAAAAGTTCTAAATTCTCCGATGTCATTTTGATTTAACGATAAATTGTTAATAGAAACCCCTGTGCTGAATTTTATTCCATTAGATTTATTTTTTTTAATAACATTAAGAGAATTTTTTGAGGAAATTTGATTAATATGATATCTGCAAGGAAATTCACTTAACAAAGATAAATCCCTTTCAATAATAATCTTTTCAGCAATATCTGAGACACCTTGTAAACCTAATCTTGTTGCCACTTCGCCCTGATTAATGCATGAATTTTTAGCTAATTCATAATCCTCGGCATGTTGCATAATCAGAACATCAATGTCTGAAGCATAGTTCATTATTCTAGACATCAATTCAGAATTTTGGATAGTTTTATTAACATCACTAAACCCAATAATTCCTCTTGCTTTTAACAAACCAAATTCAGTCATCTGATTACCCTCCATCTGTCTAGTAATCGAAGCACATGGAAAAAGATTTACCTTAGCTTTATCTCTACCCCTTCTAATTATAAAGTCCACCATAGATACGTTGTCTATAACTGGCTTAGTATTTGGCATAGTTACAATTGAAGTTACTCCACCTGCCAAAGCTGCTTGGCTTAATGTTCTAAAATTTTCTTTATATTCAAAGCCAGGCTCTCCAACAAAAGCTTTCATATCAACTAATCCAGGAATAGCTACTAGGCCTTTCAAATCAATTTTTTCTGCTGATTTAGATGTACCTGATTTTTTTCCAATGGATTTTATTTTTCCTTTTTCATCGATAACTATATTTCCTATTTCATCCATCTTTTGAGATGGGTCGATAATTCTTACATTTGTCAAAATTTTTTCTTTCATTTATTTACAGTACAATTTTAAACATGCCATCCTGACAGCTACACCTAATTCAACTTGTTCTTTCACTAGACTAACATTTATGTCATCTGCTAATTTAGTATCAATCTCAACACCTCTGTTCATTGGACCAGGGTGCATTAGTAAAGCATCTTTTTTTGCAAACTTTAGTTTTTCTGGCGTTAGTCCAAAAAATTCGTAATATTCTCTCTTTGATGGAAGAAAAGATCCCTGCATTCTTTCATTTTGTAATCTTAACATCATAACAATATCACACCCATCTAATCCTTTTTTCATATCGGTAAATGATTTAACACCTAAGTTATCTATCCCTTTGGGCATTAAAGTTTTTGGTGCAATGACATTTACTTCTGCACCCAACATATTCATTAAATAAATGTTAGACCTAGCAACTCTTGAATGAAGAATGTCTCCGCATATTGCAATTTTTAATCCCTCAATGTTACCTTTTCTATTAATAATTGTTAAAGCATCAAGTAAGGCTTGTGTAGGGTGTTCTCTCCTTCCATCACCTGCATTGATGACCGTACAATTTACTTTTTGTGAAAGAAGATTTGGTGCACCCGAGTCTTGATGTCTTATAACAATAATGTCAGGATGCATGGCATTTAATGTCATGGCAGTGTCAATTAATGTTTCACCTTTTTTTAATGCAGAGTTACCCATATTCATCGTCATTACGTCCGCTCCTAGTCTTTTTCCAGCTAAATCAAATGAACTCTGTGTCCTTGTAGAAGGTTCAAAAAATAAGTTTATTTGAGTTTTTCCCCTAAGGACATCTAGTTTTTTAGAACTTCCTCTGTTTAATTTTATGAAGGATTTTGCTTCGGTTAAAATCTCTTTTGCCTCGAGAACTGATAAATTTTGAATACCTAATAGATGTTTGGGAGTGTTTTTAATAGCTGTAACTTTTTTTTCAGTTGCCATTAAAATCAACTCTATAGGCCTTTTACTATATTATATCAAGTATTTTTTTTATGATA
>ENA-OSEY01003042-OSEY01003042.1-marine-metagenome-genome-assembly--contig:-NODE-3042-length-10496-cov-2.312602_pt1 | contig 10496 bp, 9 predicted proteins | sample MGYA00248465_ERZ534230 | MGnify/ENA primary metagenome ERZ534230 (study PRJEB26409, sample SAMN06344110) | marine metagenome | isolation source: Sea water from surface | place: Atlantic Ocean:Southern... | reverse complement strand
TTGCAAACTTGGTTAGAAACAAAGCCTCTTCCATTGCTGAATCTCCACCACCAACAACCAAGACTTTTTTATTTTTGAAAAAGAATCCATCGCAGGTTGCACATGCTGAAACGCCATGTCCCATGAGCCTGGCCTCAGACTCTAGACCTAGCAAGCGTGCAGACGCACCAGTAGATATAATTATTGCTTCTGCAGCATATTTTTCATTATCAGCATTTACAACAAAGGGATTCTTTGAAAAATCAACGCTGTCAACAGTTTGAAACACACATTCAGCTCCAAAACGCTCTGCTTGTTTTCTGAACTCGTCCATCATCTCTGGACCCATGATTCCATCTGGAAATCCTGGGTAGTTTTCAACATCAGTTGTAATTGTAAGCTGACCTCCTGGCTGAGCTCCCTCAAAAACAAGTGGCTCAAGATTTGCTCTTGCTGCATAAATAGCAGCGGTCAAGCCAGCAGGTCCAGAACCAATGATGATAATTTTTCGCTTCATTTCCTTTTTATTTGATTAAATAACTTCGTTTAAAACTTCGGTGATGTTCCCCTTTGGAACGGCACCTACAATCTGATTTACTACTTCCCCATTTTTCATAACAAGGAGAGTGGGAATACTCCTTACACCATATTTCATGGCAGTATTTTGGTTTTGGTCAACGTCAACTTTCCCAACCTTAACCTTTCCATCATATTCTCCAGCTATTTCTTCAATCAAAGGTGCAATCGCCTTGCAAGGGCCACACCAAACAGCCCAGAAATCAATTAAAACTGGTAGGTCGGATTGTGCAACGTCAGACTCAAAATTTTCGTCTGTGAATTCATGTACATTAGTAGACATTGTATCTAATTCTCCGTAATGTTAATAAAAGTTAGAACATAAATTAGTCTATCTATAAACACGGTTGGTATATAAAAATATTATTATTTCTTAAGACATAGCACTGATTTTGATATGACCTCACCAACAAATGGTCATTATTGGAGTGTTGTCCTTATATCAATTGAATATTTTTTCTCATTGGTTATAATGTCATCCATAAAAACTATATCATTCCCCAAGTTTTCTCCAGATAAACTCAGGACAATATTAAACATCCTGTATTGAATTGATTTTGATATTTGAAGGTAATAGTTGACATTCATTTGAAACTCTTGATCTATGAACATATTTGAGCTATCAAAATATGTAAGACGTCTCTTTCCATTCATAACTGCAGCTAAGTTTAAATCAAAGTATTTGTTATGAATGAAAATTTGATTTTTAAAAATTCTATCAGGCATTAGTTGCAACTTTGAAAAGTTGCTAGAGTTAAAATAAGAAACGGTTGATGAGAACCTAAAGCGCTCTACATATGGTTGCAGTGCAAAATGAATACCAATTCCTGACCTGTTTACTTTTCCAGTGTTTTGAGGAATATTCATAGCATTTCCTATAAGCGGAATTTGCTTTATTTTATTTTGGTAGGTTTCATTAAATACGTTTGCTCTTAATAAATATTTCCATTTGTATTTTTTATAATTGATATTTTTTTGATAAACCAGTTCAATTGATGACTTTTCTTCTAGAGATAGCCTTTTATCATCAAGTAGTATCGATGAATAAAGTTTGTTTTTTATAACATCCTGCAAGTAAGGAGTTCTATTTGATTTTCCAAATGATAAATAAACAGAACTATTTTTGTTTTCTTTTTGACTCTCTAATTTTGTACTTATTTGAAAGCTATGATCATCCCAATAATTTGAAACAATATCAATATCTGAGTTGGGGTCTTTGACATCTGTGGTTCTTTCTTTACTAAAAACTGCTTTAACATTTTTAAAATATATTTTAGTATCATTATTGGGATTGGGAAAAAATGATTGAAGTGACCAGGTCAAGATTGAATTTTGTCTATCGATTAGCAGGTTGTTGGAATCTTGTTTCCAATTTGATTCAATAATTTTTGAATTTGTGGAGAATGTTAACCTATGATTATTAAAATCTTTTTCAACCGTAAACCCTAATGATCTACAAATATCATCGATATTTAGTGCGTCTAATTGATTGTTATTAAAACCCAATCTATCCTGATATAATCCATTAATTCTGATTCGACCTGTTAATGGACTCCATTGGTCAACTTTCGCAAGAACAGTATTCCTACGGTACTCTAATGAATCCTGGCTGTAGAAATCATATTGATTTTCAATGTTTTGAAAGCCAAATAAGCTTACTTCAAGATTTTTTTGATTAGTAATACCAACACTTGAAAAGTATTTTCTTTCAAGTGTTCTGATTATTGAACTTGATGATTCTGCATGATGAACAACATGATCCCTTTCTTTAATTCCTCCGTTTACTGTTACTTTTTTAAGACTGATGGCTCCAAATCCATCAAATTCTGAATTATTATCTGAATTACTGTACCCATTTATTGATAATTTGTTTTCATTATTCATTATTGGCAGGTAGTGAATTGATTCTGATGATGCCGAAAACTTGCTATACCCTCCTTTAGAAATGATAACCTCAGAAAGACCTGAGTCAGATATTGGAACAAGAGTATTAAGTGGGCCCTCAATATTATTTATTTTTACACCTCCAAACAAAACATCCATCTCATTGCTTGGTAATCCATCAATCATGAACATTTTTTTTCCATTCATCTTCTTTTCAACCATAATTGATTTATCCCAATGAACCACAGATTCTGTTCGATTTAAACCTCGCTGGAGCATGTCATTCATATCATAAGATGTTATATTGTCTCCATCCCTCGATAATACAAACCCAATTGATGTATTTATGGAATCAAGGTAATTCACTTCAATTATTTTTACCAATTCAATTACAGTATCATTTTTATAAGGAATCACATTTATTTCTTTTGGATGAAAGCCATTTAGGTCGAAAGTTAGTCTTTTGTCTTTAATGGGGATTTCAAAAAAAAACATTCCATTTTCATCAGTTTTTGTAGTGGTTTTTGAGGGTAGTGATTCTACGCGAACATTTAATAAATATGTATCAGAGTCGCTTTTCACTCTACCACTAATTGGTTTGGTTTTTCCTAATACTTGGGATGATATAAAAAGTAAAGCCAGAATAATGTTCATTGAAAATTTCAACATTACAGTTTTTTTATTTTTAAAAAGACTAGATAGATTCCGCATTCATAGTCTTTTCTCTTGAAAGTAGGTGTCCATTTACCAATCTTAAAATGTTTTTCAAGAACCAGTACTTGCTTGCCTTTAATTGCTAGCAAGGCAGCAGCACATAATCCACCTATTCCAGATCCGATGATAATTGAATCAAACTTCTTGTTGTTTACATCAGAGTGATATTTTTTCCATTTTTTCATGAACTAGATGATTACTCTTTCATGATTTTTGAAAAGGTTCAATTTTTGTCCTTGAAATAAAACCACCCCATCATGCAAAGCGCATATATTAGAGCATAAAGGACTGCGTTTTGAAAAGTCAGTGAATCATTAAAGTAACGCCATAAAAGTAGAGATATTACCAGAACCTCTACAATTACAAATTGCCTTTGTATTTTGTTCACAATTATTTTGAATTTTCAAATTCTCGCATCGCATGTATAAGAGCATCCACACCTTCTTCAGGCATCGCATTGTATAGTGATGCCCTAAATCCTCCAACAGAGCGATGTCCTTTTAAGGTTTTTAGACCTCTTTCATTGCAAAACAATAAAAATTGGTTATCATCCATGCTTTCATCTGCATGAACAAAGGGAATATTCATCATGGAACGATCCTCTTTATTTATCCGTGAGGTAAAAATGCTATTTCTCTTGATTTCTTCATATAGCTTCTCTGCTTTTTTGATATTCCTCTTTTCCACCTCTAAAATACCACCCAAATCTTCTATCCATTTTAAGGTTTCATTTACCACAAAAACTGATAACACAGGAGGAGTATTAAACATAGAGTCCTTCATAACGTGAGTTTTATAGTTTAGCATAGTTGGAATTTCTCGATATTCATTGCCTATTAGATCATCTCTTATGATAACTAATGTAACTCCAGCTGGCCCAATATTTTTCTGAGCACCTGCGTATATAACCCCAAATTGACTGATATCAATACTTCTAGACAATATGTCCGAGGACATATCGGCGACTAGGATTCCACTATCAGATTTTACCTCAGGAAATTTATTATATTGAGTGCCATAAATTGTATTATTACTAGTTATATGGAGATAACATGAATCATGATTTTGCTGGTACTCTTTTGGTATAAACGTATAATTTGAATCTCTGGAGCTTGCGATTATTTTCCCAGTTCCTAATTTATTACATTCTGCTGCTGCTTTGAATGACCATGAGCCTGTATCAATATAATCTGCACTGCCATTTTCAGATAGAAGATTGAAAGGTACCATGGAGAATTGAAGCGATGCGCCACCCTGTAACCATAATATATGGTAGTTTGATGGTATATCTAGCAAATCCCTCACTCTAGAAGAAGCTGCTTTAAATAAATCAACAATAGGCTTTGACCTATGACTCATTTCCATGACGCTCATTCCAGATCCTGAATAGTCTATAGCAGCATCTCGTACTGCCTGCAATACCGTCTCAGGTAAACATGCTGGTCCTGCACTAAAATTATAGATCTTCATAATTGATTATATATTTTAAATAAAAACACGATTATAAATTACCTTCTATGGGACATCATATTAATAAAAACCCCGTCAATTTATAGGTTTTTTTGACGGGGTTTAGGCTAATAAATTAAAATTTATGGTCTCTCTACTGTATATGGAATTGACCATACACTGGTATTATATCCTCCATCTGAAACAAACATAGTAGCGAGGTCAATTGATTCTGTAAAACTCCGGAATACTCTACGCAATTGCCCTAACCCCGGTCCATGTATTCTTATTGAACCCGAATGAATATTGTCGTTCATTGTTTCATCAAGCAATCCACCAGAATCGCGTAAGTGTACTCTGCCCCTATGTTGGCGGTTTTTTCCATAATTAAAAAATACCCAATCACCCACTCCAGTAGAATCATTTGTGTATTCAGGGCCAGTATTTTCAACGGTAGCATGCGCAACTACCCTCGTAAATGCGGTAAAACTAGGCAAAGATTCACGATCAATGAATAAGTCTCCCAATTCATTTGAAGTAAAGGAATAGAGTAATTCACCTGCTTGAAGACTGTCACCTAGCATGTAAAAAGATAGTCTGGTAATAGAAACCCTATCTCCAGCACCTCCTATCATAGGCGTTAGAGCATCGATCTTCCAAAGATATCCATCTGGATTCGAATCATCTTCAACTTTTATAAAACGAATTTTACGATTTAGTAACGTTGAAAAATCTTTAGTAAAACTAAAAGAGTCCACCTGTACCTGACTTGTATCAATCACACTAGCGATAAATGTACCACTTATTCGATGACTAACCATGCTAATTGCTGTATCCTCACCGATCTCAAACTCTACACTTCTTTGACGGTCTAAGATATTTTTTCCAAATCTAACCCGATATCCTTGACCGTGATTTAATGTATCGCTAAATATACGTCCTGAACCATCAGTCTCAAGCCCTACCTCATATTCAAGATCCATAGCCCCATCAGAATCAAATCCATCTATACCAAAAACATCATCGTTATCGATTAAATCCAATAGCACAGTTTCAATTGATTTTTCCTCATTTGTTAAAGAGCGATCCACACAACCAGGAATAATGATCATTAGCAATAAAATGACTAAAACAATTATGTTTTTCATAATCTTTATCTCCCTATTAAAATCCGCGGCGTTTTCGACCACCACGTTTCATTTGCTTACGGCTTTTCTTTCGATCTTTATCCATTCGATCTCTCATATTTCCCTGCATTTCTTTCATTAATCTTTGTTTGAACACGCTCAATTTAACCATTTGGTTTGGATTGAGTACGTCCCCCATCCCTAGGATAAACTTATACTCTAGGTCTACACGGTCTTTCCTTAATTCTGCTACCTTTTTTATCGTTTTTTCCATCTCCGATTTAGAAAGTTCTTCTCCATCTCGAATTTTAACGCGTACATCCATCAGCATCTTTCTTTCATCCTTATTATATTCGTCAAGGTTAGCTCTGTGTTCACGAAATCTTGGAAAAAACTTTTCTGCTTGCTCAGATGAAAGATCTAGGTCTTCGGTTAACCTCCATATCACCATGCTTTCTCTTCTTTCTGCCCTCGTGGTTTCATCGTATGACAAATCATCCTGGTCAAAATCTCCTCTAGTATCCTCTTGTGCAATTGTAAACGATAGCATTAAAGCCAAAAACAGCTTATTCATAGTTAAATCTCCTCTTTTTGTTCAAATTCATTTATAAGCTCGTAAGTCTCCCAAACATAGCCCTCTTCTAATAGGAAAAATGCCATATCACTGAAATAAGAATCATAATTATTTAAAGAATCTCCATTAATATTCCAGAAGTCTGTCTCCAATATATTTTCCACATCATTAGCCGCATACTTAGTCTCTAAATTGTTTGGAGCACCGCTTTGAGTAATAGTCAGTGTGAATACGGCAATTAACATCATTACTGAGACCATTAATGTCCTGCGATTATCCTTAGAATGTTGCAATCTCATTTCAAGTTTGTAAAGGAATTCATCCTCATTTACAACTTGATTTTTATCAATACGAGTATCCTTTATTTGTTTTTCAAAGTCAATCATGATTAAGCCTTTGTTTTAAGGTCTTTAGCGCGTGGTGAAAGTTTACCTTAGCAGACCCTTCAGCCATTCCTGTTATCTTAGAAATCTCTTTATAGGAAAGCTCTTCTGCAATCCGCATCATAACCACGCTGCGTTGTTTTTTTGGTAGTTTACTAATTTCATTCCAAAGTTCTTTTCGATTCCATTCATCTTCCACATTCGTATCTCTGTATCCCTTATCATCAGCCTTTTCAAGAGATAGAAAACTCTTCCACTTGTTTCTGGTAAACCAGCTATTTGCTGTATTAAGGTTGATACGATAGAGATAGGTAGAGAAAGAAGATTTAAAACGAAATTTTTTAAGGTGCCTGAATAGTTTGAAGAAAACATCCTGAGCGAGATCCTCTGAAACCATTCTGTCTTGTGTAATAGTATAAAAGAAACCAATCGTATTTGATAGATGTCTTCTAACAATCTTATCAAACGCTGAGCGGTCGCCGTTCTGATATTCTTTAATGAGTTCTTGGTCATTTTGCATGTCATTTCAAACCATTAGACACGTGGTACCGTTAAAGGTTAAAAAATAATTTTCATCAAGGCCATTCACAATTTATTGAAATGAGAATAATGCTTATCTTTTATCAATATAAAAATAAGATTCATCAGCCGTATGGTTATGCAAAAAATTAAAATCTCACCCAATAGTAAGCAACGATCTGCAATTGAGCACCCTCCTTCTCCATTAATGATTCTTGCTGGTGCTGGAACTGGAAAAACGTTCACCCTTGAAAACAGGATTGTATACCTAATTAAAGAATATAAAGTGGATCCAAAACATTTATTGGCGATTACCTATACAGAAAAAGCAGCTAAGGAATTAAAAAATAGGGTAATAGAAAAGGTTGGCGCAAAAGCCCATTCTATGACAGTTAATACCTTTCACGCCTTTTGCTATAAATTACTAAGAGATAATGATTTTAGTTCCAAACAACTTTTAGACGAAAGTGAAGCAGTACACATGTTTTTAACTAGATTTGATGAATTAAAGCCATTTGAATCGACCGAATTTCCGCTGGACCCTCAGAAGGCAATTACTGAGAGTTTCATGCCCTTTTTTAACCGCATGAGAGACGAGCTCATTGATCCAGAAAAGGTAAAAGTATCGCAACTAAAAGATGATGATACACTTACAAACGAAACCCGCCAACAGCTGTCTGATTTAAAAAGAATTTACCCTCTCTTTCAATCATGGAAAGAAGAGTTGAATGTTGTGGACTACGGAGACATGATACTATCTGCATACCAGATGATATCAACAAATAAATCTATTCTTAAAAACATACAGGATAATTACAGGCACATAGTTATTGACGAATTTCAAGATAATAACTTTGCACTCAATGAAATTGTAAACCTTATTGCTGGTAAAAGAAACTATGTCACTGCTGTTGGAGATGATGACCAGGTCATTTATAGTTTTAGAGGGGCAAATAATTTTAATATTCAAGCATTTAGAGAGCGATATGGTGACCATGAAAAATATCAATCTATAGCTCTGGAGACCAATTATCGATCCAACCAGGCAATACTTGACCTTGCAAATGAGAGCATCAAAAATAACCCAGAACGAGTAGAAAAAACGCTTACATCTTACTTAAAAGCATCTGGTGAAAAGCCAGTGAGATTCTGGGGAGAAAAGAGTCAGCAGTTAGACTACCTTATAAATGAGATACTTTATTTAAATGATGAGGGAATTAGATGCAAAGATATTGCGGTTCTATGTAGGACCCACGGACAGGCTACGATTGTCATGGAGGCGCTATCTCGCTCGGGTATACCAACCATACCCCACTATATGGGGCTCTTGAATTGTTCAGGAGTGAAAGATATCATAGCGTGGTGTCAGGTTATAGCAGGTGGATCTCATCAGGACTCTGCGATGTATAGAATTATTTACAATGCTCTTGGGAAAAGAATTGCTTATGAAATTTTTTCAAAGTTTAAAAGGAATGATCGCAATACCCGACATGATCTAATAAGAAATGATAAAAGTATTCGTCATAAATATCCCAAAATTGATACTATCATATCAACCATTATAAAACTACAGGATGCAGCAAAGAAAAAGTCAACAGGTGAAATGACATGGATGATAGCTGAGCTTTTAAATAAACTAAAACCTCATGCTGATAACTACACAATGGATGATCAATATCAAATATTAAATGTTGGAAATTTTTTAAAAAGATCTCAAGACTTTACGAAAAGAAATAGAAAAAATGATAACCTGAGATCATTTAACAGATACTTAGAAGCGATTATGAGATCTGGAGGGCTTCCTGGTCTCAAGCCACAATCATACAGAGAGCAAGATGGTATCATTGTCAATACTGTACACGGGGTAAAAGGCGCTGAATTCCCGATAGTTTTTATTCCGTTTTTAAGGTCTGCAAGCTTCCCATTGAACTTTCGCAGTATTAAGCGTGTAAATAAGCCGCCTGATGATTGGCTAAACTATGCCCAAAATACAGATTTAACGCCAAAGGAGCATCACCAGTGCGAAGAAAGAAGACTCTTTTATGTGGCTGTAACACGTGCAAAACAAAAGCTTTATCTTTTGGTTCCCAAAAAAGCTACATCACCATTTATCAAAGAACTACCAGATACACTAATGGAGGATCATGAAATGTCCGCTCAAGATAAAAACCTTAAATATCACTCTGATCTAAAGGTTAAATATGAAACCAGTCTCCAGAAAGCATTGGCAAGAGAAGATTATGACCGAGTGATTGAATACAGCCGAGCCTTAAAGGTGATTCATGAACACGAAAAGGGTAATGAAATCAACCTCGGTGAATTAGATTGGGAAAAGCAGTTAAAAACCGAATTTGAATCTGATTTTCAGCCAACTGTTCTTGGAAGAGTGCATCTCTCAGCAAGTGCCATCGAGACCTACGAAGCCTGCGCACTAAAGTTTAGACTAGGACGTATTGACGGAATACCACAAACAGCAAATAAACCGGAGCTTGTCTTCGGGAATATCATCCACTCTGTGCTCCAGAGGTACCACGAGCGTGGCAAGGATCAGAGCCTAGAAAGGATACTTAGACTTTTAAACGAGGAGTGGAAAGAAAACTCCTTTGATTATCAGGTAAGAGAAGAAAAGTTCAAGGAACAAGGGATTGAAATGTTGACTCGATATCAATCCAATATGTCGGACAATCCGCCTGTTGTAGTACGAACTGAAGAGCAATTTACTTTTGACATTGGGCCCATAACAATAAGAGGAGCCATCGATAGGATTGATAAAACATCTGAAGGAATTAGTATTTTGGATTATAAAACTAGTAAAACTTCATCATCCGCAAAGTCGAACCTTCAGCTTGCAGTATATTCAATGTATCTTGAACAGCTAGAGGATGATGAAATTGGTGGTCTACCTGAATCATCCATACTCTACTTTTTGAGAGACGAGGAGGAACCAGTTCGAGATCATTCCTTTACCAGCGAGGAGATTGCTAAAACAAAGGAAAAAATACTTGCTGTTGCAGCTGGGATCAGAAGACGAGAATTTAGTGCTAGCAAGGGTAAACACTGCGATTGGTGTGATTATAAAAACCTTATTTGTCCAGCTTGGGAACAGTAATAAGGTTAATTAAGTTCACAATTATCTTTTAATTATTTGGTATTCAAGCCTGCCCGAAAAATTATCTGCATTTAGAATAATCTTTTCAGGAATTCCAATCACAGATATTGAATCCTCGCTTGTAAATATCAATTCTGAAAATAAGCCAGCACTAAGAATTGTATCCCCCTCTTCATCTACAA
>ENA-OSEY01003040-OSEY01003040.1-marine-metagenome-genome-assembly--contig:-NODE-3040-length-10499-cov-5.722606_pt1 | contig 10499 bp, 13 predicted proteins | sample MGYA00248465_ERZ534230 | MGnify/ENA primary metagenome ERZ534230 (study PRJEB26409, sample SAMN06344110) | marine metagenome | isolation source: Sea water from surface | place: Atlantic Ocean:Southern... | reverse complement strand
GGACTATGCTTAGTATGTCTTGATCATCAGGCTATACTAAAGCTGAAATTAATAGATGAATCTATATATGTAGAAGCTAGGGTAAAATGATGACGGACGTGGGTTCAAATCCCGCCGCCTCCACCAAGCAAAAGGAAAATATTAATGGCAAATTCGAAATCGGCTGATAAAAGAGCCAGACAAAATAAAAAAAGGTATGAATTAAAGCATGCTCAAAGATCTATGGTAAGAACTTCTGTTAAGACAACTATAAAAGCAGTTGAAACTAAAGATAAGAAAGCAGTTGAAGTTTTCAAAACAGCTCAATCAACTGTCGATAAAATGGCAAGCAAAGGTGTAATACACAAAAATAAAGCGGCTAGGATTAAAAGCAGACTAAATAAACAGATTAAATCTGCTTGAATAGCTCTTCTCTGAGAATATCAATACCATCTCCTGAAATCGAGGAAATTGGATAAATAGCCGTTGACGAATATTTTGCTTGAAACTCGCGTATAAGCTTTGATAGATTAGTTTTATCAATAAGATCAATCTTTGTAATACAAATCCATCTTTTTTGATTTGAAAAATCTAAGTGAAAATCTGCCAACTCTTTTTCAATTATTTCAAAAGACTTTAATGCATCTTCGATAGTTTGCGTTCCGTCAACTAAATGTAGTAAAAATTTTGTTCTGTACGCATGTTTTAGAAATTTAGTACCTAAGCCTAAACCTTGTGAAGCTCCTTCAATAATCCCTGGTAAGTCAGCAATTGTTATTTTGTTGATTTCGTTTTCCATCACACCTAACTCTGGGTCTAATGTAGTAAATGCATAATTACCAATCTTGGATTTTGAATTAGTAATATTGCTTATTAATGTTGATTTGCCTGCATTTGGTAAGCCTAATAACCCAACATCAGCTATTAATCTTAGCTCAAGAAGTATTTCTCTATTGTCAGAATCTTCTCCTTTGGTTATTTTTCTAGGAGATTGATTAGTAGAAGATTTAAAACGCGCATTACCTAGCCCTCCTTTTCCACCTTTTGCAATTATTATTTCAACCGATTCAGGGCTTATTTCGCCAATAAGTTCTCCAGTTTCAAGGGCATGTATTACTGTTCCATTTGGTACAGGTATGGAAAGATTTTCACCTGACTCACCTTTCATATTTTTACCAGCTCCAGACTTTCCAGCTTTTGCTGAAAATACTCTTTTGCCTTTCAGATGATTAAGAGAATTAAGGTTACTGTCTAAAGTAACAACAACATCTCCACCGTTGCCTCCATCTCCTCCATCTGGACCGCCTCGAGGTATATATTTTTCTCGTCTAAAACTAAGGCAACCGTTGCCACCTTTCCCAGATATTGCTTGAATCCTGGCTTCATCGAAAAAAGCCATAGTATTTATTTAGTTGGGTTGATATTTACGAACTTTCTTTTATTTGCACCTTTCGTTTTGAACTCAACTTCGCCAGTTTTTAGTGCAAATAGAGTATCATCACGACCTTTACCAACATTTAAACCTGCATGAAATTTTGTGCCTCTCTGTCTAACTAAAATTTCACCGGCGTTCACTGTTTGACCACCAAATCTTTTGACTCCTAAAAAATTAGGATTTGAATCTCTACCGTTCTTACTTGAACCACCTGCTTTCTTATGAGCCATTTTTTATTTCTTCAATATTTATTGTAGTCACTTTTCTTCTATGTCCAACAATTCTCTTAGAATCTTTCCTTCTTCTGAATTGAATCGCATAAACTTTATCATGTTTATCTTGGCTCACTATTTTTCCTGATACGTACGCTTTTTTTACGTGAGGTTGACCAACATGAGGTGTTTTTCCATCTGATAATAGAAGAACTTTGTCGAATTTGACTTTATCTCCTTTTTTACCATTAGCGATGTAATCTACTTCGATTACAGTGCCAACTTCAACTCTTTCTTGCTGATTACCTGTGTCTATAATTGCGTACATTTCTTAAAATATAGTTATGCCTAATATCGAGGAACAAAATTTAACTGAATTTTTGCTGGAAGTAAAGGCAAAAATGGCGAATATCACAACATCTGAAAATTATGAAATTAATGATATAAATCAATACGTTCTAAAAAATTCAGGCAAATTTATTAGATCAAAAATTATCTATCTCTATGGTTCGGAAATTGGAGTCACAAAACATAAATTAATTGAGCTTGCTTCAGCCGCTGAATTGATTCATTTATCAACATTAATTCACGACGATATTATTGATGAGGCTGATCTTAGAAGAGATATGCCAACAGTGGTAAAAAAATGGGGCATAAAAAAAGCAATCCTATACGGAGATTTCTTATATACAAAAACTTTTCAGGGTTTGAATTCATTTGATAATACAGCCATTGCTGACGTCTTAATAAATTGTGCTGAAGCTCTAATTGAAGGCGAATTCAACCAACTTAAAATTAAAGATAATTGTACTTTTTCAATGCAAGATTATTTTGATGTTATTGAAAAAAAGACTGCAGTCTTATTTTCAGGAGTTCTAAAATGTTTAGGCATTGAAGCAAAACTTTCTGAACAAGAGATAATAGAACTTGAACATCTTGGTTTAGCTTTCGGAAGAGCATTCCAGATAAATGACGATTTGAGTGATTTCGAAGATTCAAAAATAACAGGAAAAGCTGAATTCAAAGATTTATCGGAAGGAAAATTAACCTTGCCAATGATTTTTTTACTGGAGAGTTTAGAAGAAGATAAGCAAAAAGAAGTATTAAAAACCGTTGAAAATCGTGACTTTTTGAAACTAAAAAAATTCTAGAAAATTCGGGTTCTTTTGAAAAAGCCCGTCATGAGAGGCAATTAGCAATAAATCATTGCATTGAATACACAGAGAGATTTATTAAACTAGAAAAGCTGAATGAATTAAAAATATTTTTAAATAGTTTATTAGTTGCATGAACAGAGTAGTAATTACAGGTATTGGAATTATTTCTTGCTTAGGAAATAATAAAAATGAGGTCTTAGCTTCCCTCTTAGGAAGTAAATCTGGCTTAACCTTGAATCCTGAATACAAAGAAAATGGAATGAGGTGCCACATCTCAGGACAAGTAAATCCAAATCTTGATGTTATTGATAGAAAAATGCTCAGATTCATGAGTGAAACGTCAGCGTACGCATTTTTGTCAACAGAAGAAGCTCTTGCAGATTCAGGACTAGGTATTGAAGACATTAATAATGACACGACTGGAGTAATTGTTGGATCAGGAACAGGCTCAAGTAGAGAGCTCAAAAATGTAGTAGATACTGCAAGAGAAAAAGGCATCAAAAGAGTCGGGCCTTATGCTGTTACGCGAACCATGGGCAACACCACTTCTGCTGCTATTTCCACATTCTTTCAAACTAAAGGTGTTTCCTTTTCTATAGCATCTGCATGTTCAACAAGTCTTCATTGCATTTCATACGCTTTTGATCTGATTAAAAGCGGAAGGCAAAAAACTGTTATTGCCGGTGGTTCTGAAGATGATCATTGGACCGGTGCGATGATGTTTGATGCTATGGGTGCATTAAGTACCAAATGCAATGACAGACCAGAGAGATCCTCAAGGCCCTACGATGTTAACAGAGATGGTTTTATTCCATCAGGTGGTGGTGGAATTGTAATTTTAGAGGAATATGAGACTGCCAAAAAAAGAGGAGCACAAATTTATGGTGAAATAATTTCATGTCATGAAACCTCTGACGGATTTTCACTAGTCAGTCCATCTGGTGAAGGTGCTAGTAGATGCATGCAAGGATTAGAGCATTTAGATAAAGTAGATTACATCAATACACATGGGACCAGTACACCGGCTGGAGATATTACTGAACTAAAAGCAATAAAAGAAGTTTTTGGAGATAAAATGCCTCCAATCTCATCAACAAAGTCACTAACTGGCCATTCTCTAGGAGCAGCAGGAGTGCATGAGGTAATTTACTCTTTACTTATGATGAAAAATAATTTTTTATGTGGAAGTCATAATATTGAAGAAATTGATCCTGAAGCCAGTGATTTCCCAATTCTAAAAGAGAATGAAGACACAAAAATTAGTTGTTTTCTATCCAACTCATTTGGTTTTGGTGGAACTAATGGCTCTATAGTTATTAAAAAAGTTTAGAAAGGAATATCTTCTTCAAACTTATCATTATCTTTTGCAGGAGCAGATGAGCTTGTATCTGTGCTAGAACCATCAACGTCTCCTCTGGAATCTAGCATTGTCATTTCTCTAGCAATTACTTCAGTTGTGTATCTTTTCTTACCCTCTGAATCTTCCCAATCTCTGGTTTGCAATTTACCTTCAACAAAAATTTTGGATCCTTTCTTAAGATATTGTTCGGCTATTTCAGCTAGCCTCCCAAAAATTACAACCCTATGCCATTCAACTTGCTCCTTTTGCTCACCAGTAGTTTTATCTTTCCATCTTTCAGATGTTGCAATAGAAAGATTTGCCACGGGACTGCCCGCCTGAGTATATTTAATTTCAGGATCTGCACCAAGATTTCCAATAATTAGGACTTTATTTAGGCCGTTTGACATATATATATTCTATAATACTTTTTTCCATTTCATGTTATCAATTTGAAGTTTATTGAAATCAAAGGTGCAAAAGCACACAACTTAAAGAACATCTCTCTGAAAATACCGAGAGATAAACTTACGGTTATTACTGGTTTATCAGGCTCAGGCAAGTCATCTTTAGCGTTCGATACTATTTATGCTGAGGGTCAAAGAAGATATGTGGAATCCTTATCAACTTATGCAAGACAGTTCTTATCCGTCATGGATAAGGCAGATTTAGAATCTATAGAAGGATTATCTCCGTCAATTTCTATTCAACAAAAATCAACCTCTCATAATCCTAGATCAACTGTTGGGACAATTACTGAAATACATGATTATTTGAGACTGCTATTTGCAAGAGTTGGCATTCCTAAATGTCCTGATCATGGACTTGAATTAAATGCAAAGCCAGTTGTGGCTATGGTTGCAGACACAATCAAGAAGGAAATGGGTCAGAAAATCTCTGTTTTTTCTCCAATAATAATGGATGGCAAAGGAGAACACATTGAGTTATTGAGTCAATTAATGGCTGAAGGTTTCAGCAAAGTTAGAGTTGATAGCCAGATATATGCCATAAATAAAGTTCCTCTCTTAGAAAAAAATAAAAAACATAATATTTCAGTTCTTGTAGATCAATTATTAGTTGATGAATCTGACGACTGTAGACAAAGACTGACAGAATCTATTGAAACTGCTCTGCGATTCTCTCAAGGAAGTGTAGATATTGCATCAAGTGAAAATGAATACAGACTTTCTAATAAACATTCCTGCCCAAAATGTAATTTTTCCGTTCAAGAACTTGAGCCAAAAATATTTTCTTTTAATAACCCAAGTGGAGCATGTGAAGAATGCGATGGACTTGGAGTAAATAGTTATTTTGATGAAGATAAAATAATCAAGTATAAGAATCTAAGTATCTCGCAAGGCTGTATAGAGCCATGGAATACACCCTATTATCAGAGCAAACTAATTGGATTATTAGAACACCTTAATGAAGACATTAATAAATCTTGGGATAATTTGAAGGAGGCTACAAAAAAAACTATTTTGTGGGGCTCAAACAAAGATATATCTTTTAAAGATTTATCAACTCAAAAAATAGTTACAGAAAAATTTGAAGGTGTTGTTCCTTCATTAAAAAGACAATACGAGCGAACTGACTCATACTTCATTCGCGAAAAAATTAGCTCATATATTTCTGAAAAAACTTGTGAAACTTGCAATGGTGAAAGGCTTAATGCAATCTCAAGAAATGTTTTTGTTGATGGAATGAGTTTGCCTGAAATAAGTGGCTTAAAAATAAATGACGCAAACGACATTATTAAAAACCTTAATTTAGAAGGTAATAAATTTGAAATAGCTGAAAAAATTAGTAGAGAGATTACAACTAGATTGTCATTTTTAATAGATGTAGGGTTAGATTATTTAAATCTATCAAGAGGAGCTAACACGTTATCAGGTGGTGAAGCTCAAAGGATTCGTTTGGCAAGTCAAATTGGGTCAGGTCTCGTAGGGGTAATATATGTTTTAGATGAACCGTCAATAGGCTTACACCAAAGAGATAATCAAAAGCTAATAAGCACTTTAATTAAGCTTAGAGATTTAGGAAATACAGTAATCGTAGTCGAGCATGATGAAGAAATGATTCGCTCAGCTGACCACATAATTGATCTTGGTGCAGGTGCTGGTATCCATGGAGGATCAATTGTTGCAGAAGGAGATCTTAATAAGATTACATCTTCAAAAAAATCTATAACTGCACAGTACCTAAGAAAAGAGAAAGAAATAAATTTAAAGACTATTGAAAGAAAAGACAGCAATAATTCTATATATATTTCTGGAGCAAAAACAAATAATTTAAACGACATAAATATTGATATTCCATTAAACAAATTAGTAGCAATAACTGGGGTTTCTGGTTCTGGCAAATCATCTTTAATAAACCACACTTTAATACCTGGAGTTAATTCAAAATTAAATAGCTCAAAAGTTCCTGAAAAAACCGAATATAAAAAAATTTTGGGGGAGGAAAACATTGATAAACTAATCTCTATAGATCAAAGTCCTATTGGTAAAACTCCAAGATCAAATCCTGCAACCTATACTGGATTATTTACTTTCATTAGAGAGATTTTTGCAAACACTGCTGAATCGAGAACAAGAGGCTATAAGCCTGGTAGATTTAGCTTTAATGTTGAAGGGGGCAGGTGCGAAAACTGTAGAGGAGAAGGTTGGGTGAAAGTTGAGATGCATTTTTTACCTGATTTATTTGTCGAATGTGATGTATGTAAGGGTAAGAGATTCAGGGATGATACCCTAGAAATTAAATTCAAAAATAAAAACATTCATGAAATCTTAGAAATGACAGTGGAAGAAGCAATGGACTTCTTTAAATCTGTTCCACAAGTTTTAAAAAAGCTATCTACTTTAAAAGAAGTTGGTCTTTCGTACGTTAAACTTGGACAAGCTGCTAATACTTTATCAGGTGGTGAAGCTCAAAGAGTAAAATTATCTAAAGAATTATCAAAGAGGGATACAGGAAACACCCTATACATTCTTGATGAGCCAACTACAGGTTTACACTTTTATGATATCCAAATGTTGATGGACGTTTTAAATAAACTTGTGAATAAGGGAAATAGTGTGATAGTTATTGAACACAATTTAGATGTAATTAAATTAGCCGACTGGATAATAGACCTTGGTCCTGAAGGCGGTGACGGTGGTGGTAATGTTGTTGCGGAAGGAAGCGTTAAAGATATTAAGAAGAGTAAAAAATCTTTTACAGGTCAAATGTTGAAGATTACTTAAAGAATCTAGACCACCAGCTTTTCTTCTCTTCCTGTTTCTCTGCTTTTTTCTTCTTAACAGGTTTCTTAGGAGCTGCAGTTTTTTCTGTAGTCTCTTTCTTTTCAGTTGTTTTCTTAGTTGATTTTTTAGGAGCTACTGATTTTTTATCTTCCTCTTTAGGTTCTATTTTTTCGGTTGCAGTTTTCTTTACAGCTTTTTTTGAAGTTTCTACTTTATCAGGCGCATTTTCTATTTTTTTGTCTGTATTAGTATTTGTTGCTTCGTCTTCAGAAATTACTAAATTTTCATCAACTACTTTGTCATCAACTTTTGATTCTTGTTCCAAATCACGAATTGTTAATTCTACGTAACACATGTCTGCTTTATCACCTTCCCTAAAGCCTGCCTTGATCACCCTTAAGTAACCGCCATTTGTTTCGTTAAATCTTGGACCCAAATTAGAAAATAACTTAGAAGTTGCACTTTTTGAATTTAATTGTGAGATAATCTGTCTCCTGTTATGAAGAGTATCAACTTTTGCTCTAGTTATAAGCGGCTCTACAAATCTCCTTAGCTCTTTCCCTTTCTCAACTGTTGTCTTGATAACTTCATGCTCAATAAGAGACGCAGCAAGATTTCTCATCATTGCGATTCTATGTGATGATGTTCTGCTGAATCTTCTACTAAGCTTTCTATGTCTCATTCTTACATTGGCGGCCAATTCTTGAGAACAGTGCCCATTGCAAGTCCTCTTGAAGCTAGCTCATCTTTTATTTCATTTAATGATTTTTTTCCTAAGTTAGGTGTTTTCAATAAATCCATTTCACTTCTTTGGATTAAGTCACCTATTAAAAATATATTTTCTGCTTTAAGACAATTAGTAGATCTTACTGTAAGTTCTAACTCTTCAATTGATCTTAAGAGTAATGGATCAAAGTCATATTTATCTTTTCTTTTTTCTTTTCTAGAAACAAGTTCTTCATCTACAAAAACAGCAAGCTGATGTTGCATAATTGTAGCTGCGTACTTAACAGCTTGTTTTGCGTCTATTGTTCCATCAGTTTCTAAATCTAGAATTAACTTATCTAAATCCGTTCTATTCTCGACCCTTGTATTTTCTACCTTGTAGTTGACTCTCTTAACCGGTGAAAAGATAGCATCTAAATGAAGAGAATCTATGCTTTTATCGTTTGTCTGCTCTGCAGGGACATAGCCTATGCCAGTTTTGACTTTCATAGTCATTGAAACCTTCTTTGGCTCAACAAGTGTAGCAATCACATGATCTGGGTCCATTACCTCGACTCCTGCAGGGAGCTCAAGATCTCCAGCTGTAATAGTTTTTGGAGTTTTAACATCAAGTTTTATTTCTGCCTCAGAAGGACCATCTAATTTAATAGCCATATCTTTTAGATTCAACAGCACATCTAAAATATCTTCTTTTATTCCTTCAATTGTTCCGTATTCGTGTGAGACTCCGTCAATCTTAACTTCGGTCACAGCAGCTCCAGGCATGTAAGAAAGCATAATTCTTCTAAGACTATGCCCAATTGTATAACCAAAACCTCTTTCAAAAGGCTCTAAAACAACTGTTAAGTTGTTTTTATCAATTTCATCTACTTTTGCAACTTCCGGTGCTAAAACATTTAATTTATCTTCCATAATTTCCTCTATTATTTTGAGTACAACTCAATAATTAAGTTCTCATTAATTTCAGAACTTAGTTCACTCCTGTCAGGATAGCTAAGAAATTTACCTGACATATCATCAAAATTCACTTCAAGCCAACTCGCTTGATCTTTCGATTTGGCTAGCTCTACAGCGGCTTTGATTCTTAAGTGTTCCTTGCATTTATCTGTTACTGATATCTCATCATCTGGTTTAACATTGTAAGATGGGATATTTACTACTTCGCCATTCACATTTATGGACTTATGCGAAACAATTTGTCTCGCTTCAGCTCTAGTCACACCAAAACCCATTCTATAAACAACATTATCTAACCTAGTCTCAAGCAGATTTAACAGGTTTTCTCCAGTATTACCTTTTGACTTTGCGGCTTTAAGATAATAATTTCTAAATTGTCTTTCTAGCAAACCGTACATTCTTTTTACCTTTTGTTTTTCTCTTAATTGCGTTCCGTAGTCTGAAAGCCTTCCTCTAGACATGGCGTTACCTGGCTTTTTGTCAAACTTACATTTAGATTCCACTGCTCTTGTTCCAGAAGTCAGCATAAGGTCAGTTCCTTCTCTTCTTGAAAGCCTCAATCTAGGTCCTGTATATCTTGCCATTACACTCTCCTTTTCTTTGGCGGCCTGCAACCATTGTGTGGCAACGGAGTTACGTCAGTAATTTTATTTATTCTCAAACCACAGCCATTTAAAGCTCTTATTGATGATTCTCTTCCTGCTCCAGGTCCTTTTACTCTTACTTCGAGATTGACCATGCCCATATCTTTAGCCATATTTCCTGCTCTCTCAGCAGCAATCTGTGCTGCAAATGGTGTACTTTTTCTAGAACCTTTAAATCCAGCTCCACCTGATGTAGCCCAACATAGTGCATTTCCACCCATATCAGTAATCATAACTATAGTATTATTAAAAGACGCTTTGACGTGTGCTATTCCATCAGTAACTATTCTTTTGGTTTTCTTTTTTCCTGCCATTATGCTCTTATTGGTTTCCTAGGACCTTTTCTCGTTCTTGCATTTGTTTTTGTTCTTTGGCCTCTCAAAGGTAAACTTCTCCTATGTCTAACACCCCTGTAACAACCCAAATCCATTAACCTTTTGATATTGAAATTTATATCTCTTCTAAGATCTCCTTCAATTTTCATTTCTTTAAGTTCGTCTCTTATTTTATCTAGCTGATCTTCAGACAGTTCTGAAACTTTCTTTGAGTATTTAATTTTTAATTTATCGCATATGTCCTGAGCAGTCTTTCGGCCAATACCATAAATATGTGTCAAAGAAACATCTATATGTTTGTTGTCTGGGATATTTATTCCACCTACTCTAGCCATATTATCCTTGCCTTTGTTTATGCCTTTTATTTTTACAAATTACATACAAAGTTCCGGTTCTTTTAACCACTTTGCAATCTTTGCATATTCTTTTTATTGACGATCTTACTTTCATCTTCTTCTACTCTTTTTAGA
>ENA-OSEY01003039-OSEY01003039.1-marine-metagenome-genome-assembly--contig:-NODE-3039-length-10500-cov-4.363715_pt1 | contig 10500 bp, 14 predicted proteins | sample MGYA00248465_ERZ534230 | MGnify/ENA primary metagenome ERZ534230 (study PRJEB26409, sample SAMN06344110) | marine metagenome | isolation source: Sea water from surface | place: Atlantic Ocean:Southern... | reverse complement strand
TGTGAATAGCCTCGGAGCGGTGAAAGGCGCGACCCTCGGAAACGATGTCAATCTTCGCGATGTGGAGGGGCGCTCGGCGCTGCTTCTCGGCAAGGCCAAGGACAACAACGCCTCGTCGGCGATCGGCCCGTTCATCCGTCTGTTCGATGACGGGTATGGCATCGATGATGTGCGCCGCGCCGAACTTGAGCTCGAGGTAACGGGCGAGGACGGGTTCGCGCTTCGCGGCCAGAGCTCGATGTCGCAGATCAGCCGCGACCCGCTCGATCTCGTGGCGCAGACATGCGGGGCGCATCACCAGTATCCCGACGGGTTCTGCCTCTATCTCGGCACGCTGTTCGCGCCGGTGCAGGACCGCCGCGCCCCGGGGGCCGGCTTCACCCATGAAATCGGCGACGAGGTGCGGATCACCGAGCCGCGGCTGGGCACGCTGCAGAACCGGGTCAGCCTGTCGCCCGACTGCCCGGCCTGGAGCTTCGGCACATCGGCGCTGATGCGCAATCTCGCCGCGCGCGGCCTGATCTGAGGAGAATGGCATGAGACGAATCATCCTGATCCTTGGTCTGGCCTGGAGCCTGTCTTTTCCCGCGGCCGCACACCAGTGCGTGCTCGAGGGCAGCACCTCCGAGGCGATACAGTCCTACAACGCCTGCAAGCTCGATCTCGCCACTGGCCAGTCAGGCCATGGCGGGGACCACCAGTCGGCCGAGCTGGCGCGCCTGAAGGCGGAAAATGAAAGGCTGAAAGCACGGCTTGCCGATGTGCGGCAGCGTCTTCTCGGTCTCCTCGGCGATCTCTAGATGACAGCGGCGTCGATCGGATTCATCGGGCTTGGCAAGATGGGGGCGGTGATGGCGCCGCACCTCGCCACAGGCGGACACCATGTGACCGGCTATGACATCTCGCCGCCTGCCGTGATGCCGGCCGGGGTCGAGCTTGCCGCGGATCTGGCCGCGCTTGCCGGATGCGGAACCATCATCACCATGCTTCCCGACGGCGATGTGGTGAGTGCGGTGATCGGCGCGCTTCTGGCGGCCGGCTGCGATGCCATGGTGATCGATATGTCTTCCTCGCATCCCGATATAAGCCGCGCCATGGCGACGGATCTTGCGGCGCGCGGCCAGATGTTTGTCGATGCGCCTGTATCCGGCGGGGTCGGCCGCGCCGAAAGCGGCGAACTGATGATCATGGCCGGCGGCAGCGACGAAGCCTTCGCGGCCGCACAACCGCTTCTGGCGCTGATGGGAACGCCGACGCTTCTTGGTCCGGCAGGGTGCGGCCATGCGATGAAAGCTCTGAATAATTATGTCTCTGCCGCCGGGCTGATCGCCAGTTTCGAGGCGCTGGCCACGGCCCGCGACCTCGGCATCGCGCCCGACAGGTTCCTCGAGGTGATCAACCGGTCAACCGGTCGCAACAACACCACCGAGGCGAAAATCGCCCGCTATGTCGTCTCCGAGGCCTATGATTCTGGGTTCGATCTGAAGTTGATGGCAAAGGATGTGGCGATTGCGGCCTCGCTTGCCGAGACCGGCGGCTTTGACGGCCCGGTGACGGATGCGGTGCGGCAGTTTCTGCAAGACGGTCTGGCGTCGCTTGGCGACGCGGCCGACCATACCGAGCTCTATCTCGGCATCACAAAGGGCAGGGGCGGGTCCTAGCCGATCACCTGCCAGCCGAAATAGAAGACAGCGAGCCAGGCCAGCCCTTTCAGAAAAAAGAACATGAAGGCGGCAAAGCCCATCCGCTTCAGATAGGTAGCGATTTTGGTGTTCATTCTGCCTTCGACTCCGGCTGGATCAGCTTCGGCAGACTAACCAAGTCGAGCCATCCTGCCCACCCGTAGCAAAGGTGTTTTTTGCCGCATTCGGGAAAATGCCGTTTGTATGTTGGCGTTTTGTTCTGTAGGAAGCGTGACGTGGCGGCACAGGGCCGCCGGATCGGATCCCGGACATGACATCACAGCTTCGCAATATTGCCATCATCGCGCATGTCGATCATGGCAAGACAACGCTTATCGATTCCATCATGAAACAGGCGGGCCTGTTCCGTGACAACCAGAAGGTCGCCGAACGGCTGATGGATTCGGGTGATCTCGAGAAAGAGCGCGGAATCACCATTCTTGCCAAACCGACTTCGGTTGTCTGGAAAGATACGCGCGTCAACATCATCGACACGCCCGGCCATGCTGATTTCGGCGGTGAGGTGGAGCGCGTTCTTGGCATGGCTGACGGCGTGATCCTTCTGACCGATGCCGCCGAGGGGCCGATGCCGCAGACCAAGTTCGTGCTTGGCAAAGCGCTGAAGCAGGGCCTGCGCCCGATTGTCGTGATCAACAAGATCGACCGTCCGGATGGCCGTCCTGATGCGGTGGTCGATGAAGTGTTCGACCTGTTTGTCTCGCTGGATGCGAATGACGAGCAGCTGGATTTCCCCATTCTGTATGCGTCCGGCCGTGACGGCTGGGCCGATGAAGAGCTGGACGGCCCGCGCGAGAACCTGCATCCGCTGCTGGACCGGGTGCTGGCCCATGTGCCGTCGCCCGATGTCGAGCCTGACAAGCCGTTCGCCATGCTGGCCACGCTCCTCGACAGCGACCCGTTCCTCGGCCGCTGCCTGACCGGTCGCGTGGTCCAGGGCACGGCGAAGGTGAATACGGCCGTCAAGGCGATCAATCTCGATGGTGAGCAGATCGAGGCAGGACGGCTGACCAAGCTGTTGCGCTTTGAAGGAACGCAGCGCGTGCCCGTCGACGAGGTGAAGGCAGGCGACCTGATCTGTATCGCCGGTCTTGCCAAGGCATCCGTTGCCGACACCATCTGCGACCCGCAGGTAAGCGAGGCGCTGCATTCGACCCCGGTGGACCCGCCGACCATGTCGGTGACGATCACCGTCAATGACAGCCCCTTTGCCGGCAAGGAAGGCAAGAAGGTGACCTCAACCATGATCCGCGAGCGTCTTCTCGCCGAGGCGGAGACGAATGTCGCCATCACCTTCAACGAGAGTGACGGCAAGGACGCCTTTGAGATTGGCGGTCGCGGCGAATTGCAGCTCGGTGTCCTGGTCGAGACCATGCGCCGCGAGGGGTTCGAGATGACTGTCTCGCGGCCGCGCGTCCTGGTTCGCCGCGAAGAAGGCAAGCGCCTCGAGCCGATCGAGGAAGTCACCATCGATGTCGACGAGGAATATGCCAGCACGGTGGTCGACGCGATGAACCGCCGCAAGGCGGTGATGCTGGACATGCGTTCGTCCGGCGCCGGAAAAACGCGGCTTGTCTTCCATGCCCCGTCGCGCGGCCTGATCGGCTATCCCAGCCGTTTCCTGACCGAGACTCGCGGCACAGGCGTCCTGAACCGGGTCTTCCACAGCTATGACGAATACAAGGGCGACATTCCAGGCCGCCGCAACGGCGCGCTGATCGCGTCCGAGACCGGAACGGCCGTCGCCTATGCGCTGTTCAACCTGCAGGATCGCGGGGTGATGTTCATCGACCCGCAGACACCTGTCTATCAGGGCATGATCGTCGGCGAGCACAGCCGCGACAACGATCTCGAGATCAATGTCCTGAAGGGCAAGAAGCTGACCAATGTACGCGCCGCGGGCTCGGACGAGGCGGTGGCGCTGACGCCGCCGCGCCGGATGTCGCTCGAGGATATGATGGCCTATATCGACAGCGACGAGCTGCTGGAGGTCACGCCGCAGAGCCTGCGGCTTCGCAAGCGCTATCTGCTTGAGCATGAGCGCAAGAAATACCGCCGCCAGCTGGAGGAGGAGCAGGCGATCGCCTCATGACCGTGAGAGCAGCAGCCCGCCCAGCACCAGAAGATAGGACATGATGGCGACCGGTCCCACGGTCTCGCCAAGCGCGATAAAGGCGATCAATGCGCTGATGATCGGCACCACATATCCGTTGGTCGAGGTGTAGATCGCGCTCTCGCGCCGGATCAGCGTGCCGCGCAGGATCATTCCGCATCCGGTGACGATCACACCGCCGACAAGCACCCAGAACAGGCCCTTTGCCGACGGCATGCCGGCAGGCGGAAACAACATCAGCGCCGGGACCGCGATCAGATTGCCGGTCAGAAGGGCCGATGCGGTGATGGAAACAGGCGACACTTTCGGCATCATCTGGAACAGGATGCCGCCGATCGCGATAAAAACGGCCGACATCACACAGACGATATGCGGCAGCCACAAGGGGATATCCGTCTCGAGGCGAAGTTGCGGCGCGGCCATCGTTTCTGCCGTGCCACGCGCCCCGGCGAGCGCCAGCAGGATCAGTCCGGCGGAGGCGACGGCAAACCCCGCCCATTTCCGCCTTGATACGGGTGTGCCGAGAAAAATCCGCGACAGCACCAGAACCTCGACTGGAATGACGGCGTAGTAGATCGCCGCGGTGGCATTGCTGAGATAGGTCAGTGTCCAGGGAAGAACGGTGAAGGGCACCGCCATGCACAGCATGCCGTAGGCGGCAGCGTAGCGCCACATCAGCCCGCCCTTTACAAGACCGGCGCCGGTGACAGTGACGACAATCAGCAGGAATATCGAGGCGAAGATCACCCGCAGCGCACCGGCGGCAACCGGTCCGATCTCCAGCGTGGCGAGCGAAGCCGACAGGAACCCGGTCGCATACATGGTCGCCAGTATCAGCAACATGACCAGCGACAGGACTGCCGGCTGGTTGCGGTCCAGCCAGCGAATCACAGAAATGCCTCCGGCACGTCGGTGATCACTGTATCGACACCGGCATCGATCATGCGTTTCATGTCGGCAGGTTCATTCACGGTCCAGACCCTGACCCGAAGCCCGGCGGAATGGATGGCCTCTACCATCCCGGGCGTCACGATATCCTTGTCCAGATGCAGCGCCTCGAGCCCGAGCCTTGCGGCGAGTTCCTGCCAGTCTTCCGGTAACTCCTCGCTGATCAGGGCGCGCGGCATTGCGGGAAGGGTGGTTTGCAAGGCCGCAAGGAACGCGGCATCGAAGGAAGAGACCATATTGAGTCCCGGCTGGACACCGGCCAGCTGCGCGGCCAGCGCGCTGGCGGCCTCGCCCTGCCTGGCGCCATGGCATTTCATCTCGAGGTTGAACCGCATGCCGGTATCGGCCTGCCAGTGGAGAAGGTCCTCAAGAAGCGGAACCGTCTCGCCGGCGAATTCCCGGCCGCGCCAGGCTCCGGCATCCATCGTGCCGATCTCGGCGCTGGTCAGAGAGTCGAGCGAGGCGTCCCCGGCGACGGTGCGTCCGAGCGCGCTATCATGGAATACGGCAAACCCGCCGTCGGCCAGTAATGACAGATCGGTTTCAATCGAGAGTGCGCCGGCTTCCCGTGCCTTGGCGAAGGCCAGCGTGTTGTTTTCCGGGTAAGCGCCGCTGGCGCCGAGATTGGCTTCCAGTCTGGAGGTAGGGATTTTCATGTCATATTTCTCTTCGGCAGATCGCCGCAGCATAGCACGGGTGATGGCCACGAGGGCACATCCATCTTTGTCCGGGATTGTCCTTGTTTGAGGCTGGCGTGATTGCGTCACCGCCGCTGCACGGTCTATAATCCGGCCCTACCAGCGGAGCGAAGATTCATGCCCCTCACATTCTACGGACTGAAATCCTGCGACAGTTGCCGCGCGGCACTGAAGGCGCTTGCCGTTGCCGGGATCGAGGTGGATCATCGCGACGTCCGCGACGACGGTGTGCCGGCCGAGACATTGCGACAGGCCATCGAACGACATGGTGCCGACAAGTTGATCAACCGGCGCTCCACCACATGGCGAGAGCTGGACGAGACAGCACGGCAGGGCGAGCCGGTCGCGCTGTTGCAGGCGCATCCGTCACTGATGAAACGGCCGCTCATCGTGCAGGCCGACGGCGGCAGCACCGTCGGGTGGGATGCGGCGGCGCGGAACGCGCTGGGTCTCGGGTAGACAGGCAAGGCAAGGTTCAGGAGCCGATACCGATGGCAAAGACAAGAATGGCGCTGGAACTCGGGATGGGGACGTCGCTTCGCAAGGGCGACTATACCCGTGCCGCCGTGCGCGCGGTTCAGGACGCGCTCTGGCGCAATTCGGTGAGTTTCGCCGAGGCGTTCGGCTTCGAGAAATCCGACATGCTGATTGATGTCGAGATCGGCGTCCAGAAACCGGACGAGGTCGACAAGGGCGAGGTCAAGGCTGTGCTGCCCTACGGCAACGGCACGGTACAGGTGGTCGCCGGGGGGCTGGATGTGCCGAAGCCGGACGGCGATGGCGTGACCATTCTCGCCAATGCCGCCGTTATCATTTCCTTCGACATGGAGCGTAAGGGAGAGGGCGCATGAAACGTCTGATCCTTGAAATGGGCATCGGCACCGACCTCTATGGCGGAGACTATACCAAGGCGGCATGCCGCGCCGTGCGCGACGCCATCGGCCACAGTTCCATCTCGCTGTTCCGGTCATGCGGAATGAACCACCGCGACATGCTGGTAAAGGTCACGATTGGCGTGCAAGACCCGTCACAAGTTGATGCCGATACGGTCGCGGCGTCGTTGCCGCGTGGCAATCCGCAGGTCGAGGTCGTGCATGGCGGCCTGAACATCGCCGATCCCGAACAGGACGGACCGACCATCATCGCCTCTGCCTCGGTCGAGGCATTCCTAGACGTCGAAGCCGGTGACTGGCAGATCAGCGAGAAAGAGAATGGATAGTCTCGACAATCCTCTCGCCGAGGCGCGGGCGGAAATCCTCGTTCCCTCCGTCGGCATTCGCGAGGACATGCCGTTCTTCACCAAACGGCTCGGCTTCCGGCTGGACCAGATTTTCCCGGCAGACGACCCGACTGTGGCAGTGCTTTCAGGCCATGGCGTGCGGGTCAGGCTTGATTCGGGGCTCGGCAGCGATGTGCCGGTTCCGTCACTCCGCCTTCTGGTCGAGGATCCGTCGCTGGTCGCCGATGGCGAGAGCGAGCTTGTCGCCCCGAACGGCATGCGGGTCGAAATCGACAGGCGTGATCCGGAGATGGTCACCCCGCCGACCCGGCATAACTACATCGTCCGCCGGCTTGCCGACCAGGCGCCATGGGTCATCGGCCGGGCCGGCATGCATTACCGCGATCTGATCCCCGACAGGCTTGGCGGCTCGATCATCGCCAGCCATATCCGCATTCCAGACGGCGGGCCGGTGCCCGACATGGTGCATTACCATACGGTCGGGTTTCAGCTGATCTTCTGTCTCGCCGGGTGGGTGGACCTCGTCTATGAGGATCAGGGTCCGGAATTCAGGCTTCACGCCGGCGACTGCGTGATCCAGCCGCCGGAAATACGCCACCGGGTGCTGTTTGCCTCGGACAATATCGAGGTTCTGGAAATAGGCGTCCCGGCCGAGCATGTGACCACCATCGACCACGAGATGGAGCTGCCGAACGGCCCGGCCAATCCGGATCGCCGGTTCCAGGGACAGCGTTTCGTCCATCACCGCGAATCAGAGGCCGAATGGGGTGCCTGGCGCATTCCCGGGTTTGTTGCGCGCGACACCGGCATTGCTGCCGGCACAAACGGCGTCGCCAGCGTCGAAGTGGCGAAATGGCAGGGCGGCGAGGCGGTTACGGCCGTGCATGACTGCGATATCCTGTTTCATCTGGTAAAGCAGGGCACCATGACCCTGTCTGTTGAAGGCGAGCCGGATTACGAGCTGACGGCGGGTGACGCCTTTGTCATCCCGCCGGGCCGGCCGGCGAAATTTCATGGCTGTAGCGATGACCTGGAACTGATCGAGGTCGCGCTGCCATCCGCCTTCACCACGACCATCGCCGGCTGACGGCCCGCCCTGATGCGCCCGTTCGATTATCTTCTCTATGCCGGCGTCGTCTTTGCCTGGTCGACAAGCTGGTATCCGTTGTCGCTCCAGATGGGTGTTGTCGAGGCCGAGGTGTCGCTCGTCTGGCGCTTTACCGCCGCAGCGGTGCTGATGTTCGCCATCACCGCCTGGTTCAGGGTGCCGCTTCGCTATGGCCGGGCAGAGCATATCCGCTTCGCCATGCTCGGGATCGTGCTGTTCTCGACCAATTTCGCGCTCTATTACAACGCCAGCCTTTATGCCGCCTCGGGTCTGCTGGCCGTCATTCTGTCAACCGCATCGCTGGTCAATGTGCTGATGGTGGCGGTGATCACCCACCGGCCGCCACCTGTTCTGCAGCTCGGCGCGGCGGTCACAGGCCTTGCCGGGGTCGGCCTGATTTTTCTGCCTGAATTGCAGCTGTCGCCGACGGTCGTGCTTGCTCTGCTTCTTGGCGGTTTGGGCACGCTCAGCTTCTGCATCGGCAACCTGATGTCGGCGGCAAGCCAGAAGCGCAATGTCCATGTCCTCGCCTCGACAAGCTGGGGCATGGTCTATGGAACGGCGTTCATGGTGATTGTTTCGCTCATTCGCGGTCACGAATTCACCATTGATCCGAGCGTGACCTATATCGGCAGCCTCATCTGGCTCGTCAGCATTTCCTCGGTGCTGGCCTTTGCCAGCTATCTGACCCTGATCGGACGCATCGGGCCGGGGCGTGCCGGCTATGCGACGGTGATTTTTCCGGTCATCGCGCTGCTGATCTCGACGATCTTCGAGGGCTATGTCTGGAAGCCACTGTCATTTGTCGGACTGGCGCTGGTGATGGCAGGCAATGTGATGATGATACGCGCCCGCGACTGAATGCAGCGGTCCAGAACCGGAAGGCTAGCCGTGGAAATAGGGCGATGGCGCCAGAGATCCGGCAGCCAGCGCCAGCGTGGCCCCCAATGTCAGCATATGGCGAAGCCGCATATACCAGGCCGGAAGCAGTCCCGCGGCCGTGGCGCGGCGATCGACGCTCCAGCTCACCAGAAACCCCGGCACCAGCGCCAGCAATGCCATGCGTGTGTCGAGAAAGACCACCGGTTGCCAGGCATAGAGGGCCGGCACCACCGACCAGACAAACCATAGAGGGCTGCGGTCACCGTGAAGGGCAAGGCCCCAATGGACCGCGCCGATGAAACTCAGGATCACGGCGCCGTATATGCCGCAGATGACAAGCGCGATCCCCGACCACAGCGCCACGCCGCTGTGCGCCGCGCCGGCACACAGGAAAAAGGGAACGAGACCGCCGCAACCCATCAGCATGGCAAGTGGCGGTATGCTGTCCTGACTGTCGTTCATCTGCCTGAGCCGTGTCCCTCAATCTCTGCCGGTTAGCCCTTGACGGCGGCCGGCTTGCCCGGCTCGCGGCTGGCAAGTGCCAATGCCGCAACCGCGCCGAGCACGATGACGCCGCCGCCGATTTCGGTCAAGGCCATGGCCTGTCCCAAAATGATCCAGGGCCAGATCGGCCCGAGCACGCTTTCGGTCAGCACCAGCAGGCTGACCTCCGCCGCCGGCACATATCCTGTGCCCCAGGTAACCAGCGCGATGCCGATGCCGATTGTGAAAGCCCCCATGAACAGCGTCAGCATCAGGTCATGGGTCGAGATGCCGAGACCATTGCCGAATGACAGGCTGGCGAAGGCACCAAGCAAAACGCAGCCCGCCCCGCCGAGGAAGGTGCCCCCAAGAACATCGCTCTTGCCGCTGCGGCGCGCCAGCACCAGCATGATCGCAAAGGTGAGGGACGACACCAGCGCCACGATGTTGCCCGCTGTACGGCCATAGGCCAAGCCGTCGCCAATCATCAGCGCGACACCGACAAGCGCCGCGCCCATTGCCGGCCATGTCATGCGGTGCGGCTTCTCGCCGATCCAGACCCAGCCCAGAACGGCAGCGAAAAAGGGTGACAGCGTCAGCAGCAGCAATGTCGAGGCAACTGACGTCATCAGCATGGCGTAAACATAGCTGGTAAAAGCGATCGCAAGCGCTGCGCCCATCATCAAGTCCGTACGGTCGAGCGACCGGAGAAAGGCGGCCGGTGACTGGCGGCGGCGAAGGCAGGCCACCAGCCCTACCATGCCGGCAAGGGTGATCGACCGGTAGAACAGGATCAGCATGCCGTCCGTCGTCTCGAGAAGCCGCATGAGCAATCCGACGAAGCTCATGAAGCTCGCGCCGGTGACGATCAGCAGCATTGCCCTGTTACGCGTCATTCACTGTCTCCGTGCCGCGCCCTCGAGATGACGCAGGCGGTGTCTCATGAGCATTTGTGTTGTCACTAATCGCAGAATACGGCGAAAAGTCCACGCCATTTCATGCGCCCGTTGCCTTTCGCGTTCCGAGGGGATATGCCTCGCACGAAATTCGCAGCGCCCGCGGCGTTGTTTTTAGCCAATCCCGGGATTTGCCATATGCCGACCTTCATGCGTTTCCTTGTCCCTTTGCTTGTCTCCAGACTTTTTCTGGCAGGATGCAGTTCCATGACGCCCTACACCGATTCTCCGCAATATGACGAATACAGGAACCGGTTCGAGCATCCTGCAGGCTATCGCAACGACAAGGGACTGTTCGACGCTCTCGGCCTTGCTGGTGCCTTCTTGACCACGACGAAGACCCTGCCGAAAAGAACGGGATGCCGCTGATCG